>JABLTH010014779.1_pt1 | contig 41939 bp, 40 predicted proteins | sample 7875711 | NCBI WGS metagenome assembly JABLTH01 (sample SAMN14941262, study PRJNA633318) | bioreactor metagenome | isolation source: bioreactor | place: China | collected 2019-03-05 | reverse complement strand
TCGGGAACGGCCCGAAATACTGGTTCTGCTTGTCGACCGAGCCGCGGTAATAGGCCATGCGCGGAAAGCGGTGTGCGGTGAGCTTCAGGTACGGATACGACTTGTCGTCGCGAAACAGGATGTTGTAGCGCGGCGCGAGCGCCTTGATCAGGTTGTTCTCGAGCAGCAGCGCTTCGGCCTCCGACCGCGTGACGGTCGTCTCGATGCGCGCGATGCGCGTGACCATCATCGCGATGCGCGGCGACAGCTGCGTCTTCGTGAAATAGCTCGATACGCGCTTCTTCAGGTCGCGTGCCTTGCCGACATAGAGCACGGCGCCCGTCGTGTCGTAATAGCGATAGACGCCCGGCATGTGCGGCAACTGCGCAAGGATCTTCTTCGGTTCGAACGGGGTATCGGGAGCTTCAGGGGATGTCATGCGTGATCCGGGCGCCTTGTAACGCGGAACGGGTCTATTAGAATCGCCAGTTTAGAGCATTCACCGGCCCGCTTCGATGCCACGCACCACCGCTGCCCCCCTGCCCGCCGCGCCGGGCGAACCGATCGCCTGCGACCTCTTCTGCACCGTGATCGACAATTTCGGCGACATCGGCGTCTGCTGGCGCCTCGCGCGCCAGCTCGCGCACGAGCACGGCTGGCAGGTTCGCCTGTTCATCGACGACCTGCGCACGTTCTCGCGCCTGCTGCCTGGGGTCGATCCCGACGCGGGTCGGCAGACGGTCGACACGATCGTGGTCGAACACTGGCATGCGGAAGTCGGCGACGCGCTGGAGATCGCCGATGTCGTGATCGAAGCGTTCGCGTGCGAGTTGCCCGGCGCGTATCTCGCGGCGATGGCGCGCCGCGCGCGCCGCCCCGTGTGGATCAATCTCGAATACCTGAGCGCCGAGGACTGGGTCGCCGACTTCCATCTGCGCCCGTCGCCGCATCCGCGCTACCCGCTGCTGAAGACGTTCTTCTTCCCCGGCCTGTCGGCCGGCACCGGCGGCGTCCTGAAGGAGCACGACCTCGATTCGCGCCGCACGGCCTTCGAAGCCGACGCGGCGGCGCGCGACGCATGGTGGCGGCGCGCGACCGGCGGCGCGCCGCCGGCCGCCGGCACGACGGTCGTCAGCCTGTTCGCGTACGAGAATCCGGCCGTCGACGCGCTGCTCGCGCAGTGGCGCGACGGCCCGTCGCCGGTCGTCGCGCTCGTGCCGGCCGGCCGCGTGTCGCCTGCCGTCGCGCGTTTTTTCGGGGTCGAGTCGTTCGACGCGGGCACGCATGCGCACAGCGGCAACCTGACGGCTCACGGGCTCGCGTTCGTCCCCCAGGCTGACTACGATCCATTGCTGTGGGCGGCCGACATCAATTTCGTGCGCGGCGAGGATTCGTTCGTCCGCGCGCAGTGGGCACGCAAGCCGTTCGTGTGGCACATCTATCCGCAGGCCGACGACGTGCACCTGCCGAAGCTCGACGCCGCGCTCGCGCACCTGTCGGCCGGCCTCGCCGACGCGCCGCGCGCGGCGCTCGAGCGGTTCTGGCATGCCTGGAACGGCGCCGGCACGCCCGACTGGGCGGATTTCTGGCAGCACCGCGCCGCACTGGACGCCAACGCGGCCCGCTGGGCCGATGCGCTCGCGGCCGTCGGCGATCTCACGGGAAAGCTGGCGGAATACGCAAAATCTCAGTTAAAATAAGCGGTTATCCGACGGCCGACCACGCAAGCGCTTGCTTTTGGCGCCCACCGGAACGCGTCTGCTTGGCGCCTCACCCGTTGTGCAACGCTCAGGCACCTATTTATTTGATTTGATCAGGACAGTTTTTTATGAAAACCGCACAGGAACTCCGCGTAGGCAACGTCGTGCAGATCGGCAGCGACGCATGGGTCATCGCCAAGGCTGAATACAACAAGTCGGGCCGTAACTCCGCCGTCGTCAAGATGAAGATGAAGAACCTGCTGACGAATGCAGGCCAGGAAGCGGTCTACAAGGCTGACGACAAGTTCGACGTCGTCGTGCTCGACCGCAAGGAAGTGACGTATTCGTACTTCGCCGACCCGATGTACGTGTTCATGGACGCCGACTACAACCAGTTCGAAGTCGAAGCCGAAATGATGGGCGAAGCGCTGAACTACCTCGAAGACGGCATGGCTTGCGAAGTCGTGTTCTACAACGAGAAGGCGATCTCGGTCGAACTGCCGACGGTCCTCGTTCGCGAGATCACCTACACGGAACCGGCAGTCAAGGGCGACACGTCGTCGGGCAAGGTGCTGAAGAACGCCAAGCTCGCAACGGGCTTCGAACTGCAAGTGCCGCTGTTCTGCAACACCGGCGACAAGATCGAAATCGATACGCGCACGAACGAATACCGCAGCCGCGCGTAATCGCCAGCGACGCCCGCATCGAACAAAGCGCCCTTCGGGGCGCTTTTTGTTTGTCTTGCGCCAACAAGCGAGCGCGGGCAAGGCTCATGTAAAGCACAAAATCCACCGGTAAAGATATTCAATTTGTATCATCGGTAACTGTTTTATAGCGCCGGAGAAATAATGCTCGTTACGCGTTCAGCGGGGCATAAAATCAGTTTTTAATCTGACATGCGGCTGCGGCCCAGATGACCGACAGCCCGCCTCTCTTGACTCGACTCGCGTCCACCATGCCACACGCCCTGATTGTCGAAGACGATCCCAACAGTCTGTCCGGTCTCACCGCGCTGCTCGCCGCGGACGGCTTCTCGGTCGACACGGCCACGTCGCTCGCCGAAGCGCGCACGGCGCTCGGCCGCTCGATTCCCGATGTCGTGCTCGTCGACCTGAACCTGCCGGACGGCAGCGGGTTCGACCTGCTCCAGCACCTGCCGCAGCAACAGCCGAACGGCTCGCTGCCCGTCATCGTGCTGACGGGCAATGCGACGGTCGAGAGCGCCATCGAGGGCCTGCGTCACGGTATCTGGGACTACCTGCTGAAGCCGATCAACATTCCGCGCCTGCGCAGCCTGCTCGCGCGGATCCCCCGTCCCTACGAACTGATCGACGAAGTGCAGTCGTTGCGCGCGTCGCTGCGCCATCTCGGCCGCTTCGGCGCGCTGGTCGGCCGCAGCGACGCGATGCAGCACGTGTACGACATGATCGAGCACAACGCGCGCACCGAAACGGCCGTCCTGTTCTCCGGCGAAGCCGGTACCGGCAAGAAGCTGGCCGCGCGCACGCTGCACGACCTGAGCCGGCGCCGCAAGGGGCCGTTCGTGTCGTTCGACTGCAGGACCATCGCGCAGGCCGGCCGGCACGGCGCATCGCTCGACAGCGTACTGTTCGGCCATGAGCGCGGCGCGTTCGACGGCGCCGAGCGCCGCGAATCGGGCCTGTTCGAGCAGGCCGGCGGCGGCACGCTGTTCCTCGACGAAATCACCGCGCTGCCGCTCGTGCTGCAGGAAGCGCTGCTGCATGCACTCGATTCGCAGAACTTCATGCGAATCGGCGGCACGAGTTCGATCACGAGCGATTTCCGGCTGATCGCGACCACGCGCCGCCCGGCACGCGAAGCGGTCGCGAACGGTACGCTGCGCGAGGATCTGTGGTTGCGCCTCGACGCGGCGTCGATCACGATGCCGCCGCTGCGCGAGCGCGACGGCGATGCACTCGCGATCGGCGACGCGCTGATCGACGAGCTGAACCGCGAAGCGCGCGCAACCGGCCGCAGCACGACCGACAAGCGCGCGGCACCGGGCTTCGTGCGCGAATGCCTGTCCTACGAATGGCCGGGCAACGTGCGCGAACTGCAGGAACGCGTGCGCTTCGCGTACGACGCATCGGGCGATTTCATCGAGACGCTGCGCGCGGGCGAGCCGAGTTTCTCGGCCGGCGCCGCGCTGAACGGCAGCAGCGTGCAGATCAAGGTCGGCACGCCGCTGTCCGACGTCGAGGATCTGCTGATCCGCGCGACGCTCGATGCGGTCGGCGGCACGCGCCACCGCGCGGCCACGCTGCTCGGCATCAGCCCGAAGACGCTGTACAACAAGCTGCAGCGGATGAAGGTGAACTGAGCGGGCGTCGATGCTTGCAGGCGCTGGCGGAATCAGACCGTTAGTTGCACCAAGAGCATCGCCGTCCCCGGGGCCGCTTGACTCGTGACGCTACCCGTTTCGCACTTGCGGTGACCCATGAAAAAGCCGCGCAGTTGCGCGGCTTTTTGTTTCGGCGACCGGGGAATGGCCCACGTCGCGCCATCCCCTCCCCGCTCATGCCAGTGCGCTGCTCAACAACGCCTGCGCCTGCAGGTATTCGGGCTGCGCGATCAGCTTGTCCCACTTCGGTGCCTTGCCGCGCGCGCGCATCCGCTTGAGGCGTCGCACCGACTCGTCCGTTGCCCGCGCCTTCAACCCGTTCAGCACGACCTCGGCCGCGTCCGGCTGGTTGCAGACGAGCACCATGTCGCAGCCGGCAGCGAGCGCGGCGTCGGCCGCCTGCGTGAGCGTACCGCCTTCGCGCGCGGCTTCCATCGACAGGTCGTCGCTGAAGATCGCGCCGGTGAAGCCGAGCCGCCCGCGCAGGATGTCCTGCAGCCACACGCGCGAGAAACCGGCCGGCCGTTTGTCGACCTGCGTGTAGATCACGTGCGCGGGAATCACCGCGGACAGCGACAAGCCGAGCCAGTCGTAAGGCGCGACGTCCTGCTTGAGGATCGCATCGAGCGTGCGGTCGTCGGTCGGCAGCGCGACGTGCGAGTCGGCCTCCGCGAAGCCGTGCCCCGGGAAATGCTTGCCGCAGTTCGCCATCCCGGCGAGCGACAGCCCATGGTTCAGGCTCTTCGCGAGCAGCGTGACGACGCGCGCATCGCGATGGAACGCGCGATCGCCGATCACTTTCGAGTGCCCGTAATCGAGGTCGAGCACGGGGGTGAAACTCATGTCGATCCCGCATGCGCGCAATTCCGCGGCCAGGATATAGCCGACGGCCGTCGCGACCTTCGTCGCGAGCAGCACGTCGCGATCCCACAGCTCGCCGAGGCGCCGCATCGCGGGCAGCACGGTGAAGCCGTCGGTGCGGAAACGCTGCACGCGCCCGCCTTCGTGATCGACGGCGATCAGGATGTCTTCGCGCACCGCGCGGATCGAGTCGGTCAGCGCGGTCAGTTGCGCACGGTTCTGGAAGTGCCGCGCGAACAGGATCACGCCGCCGGTATTCGGATGCGCGAGGCGCCGCGCATCGTCGCGCGACAGGGCCGTGCCGACGACGTCGAGCATGACCGGGCCGGGAGTCGTTTTCATCGAATCGGGAATTCCGTCAGGAGGAGGTTCGGGAAACAGGGGCAGGCGCGGCGTCCGTCTCGGCGATCACGAACGACACCGCGTAGTCGCGCTCGTCGCTGACCGTCACGCGCGCCGTGATGCCGCGGGCGGCAAGCCAGTCGGCCAGCTCGCCCGACGCGACCACGTACGGCTCGCCGCTCGGGTGATTGAGGGTCTGCAGCGCACGCCACGTCATCGGCCAGTGCATGCCGAGCCCGATCGCCTTCGAGAACGCTTCCTTCGCGGAAAAGCGCGTCGCGAGGAACGCGATGCCGCGCGCCTCGGAGCGGGCGCGGCGCGCATGGAACACGCGCAGTTCGTCGGGGCCCAGCACCTTTTCGGCAAACCGGCCGCCCGTGCGTTCGAGCACGGCCGCGACGCGGCTCACCTGTGCGATGTCGGTACCGATGCCGTAGATCGCCATGTCAGTACGCGCCGGTGTGGCCCGGCTGGGCCGGGTCACGCATGACGTGCGATGCGCAGCGGCCTTTCATCTTCACCGCGCGCCGCCATGCAGCGCGGCAACGCGTGCGGCGACCATGATCGCCTTCATTTCGCGCACCGCGTTGTCCCAACCCGCGAAAATCGCGTGCGCGACGATCGCATGGCCGATGTTCAGCTCGACGATGCCGTCGATCGCGGCGATCTGCTGCACGTTCGTGTAGTGCAGCCCGTGACCGGCATTGACCTTCAGGCCGAGCTGCGCGCCGGCCTGTACGCCCGCGACGATGCGCTCGTATTCGCGCTGCTGCTCGGCTTCGTCGTGCGCTTCGGCATAACGGCCGGTATGCAGCTCGATCACCGGCGCGCCTGCTTCGTGCGCGGCACGGATCTGCGTCTCGTCCGGGTCGATGAACAGCGACACGCGCACGCCCACGTCGGCAAGCTGCTTGCACGCCGCACGCACGGCCTCGAAGCGGCCGGCGACATCGAGACCGCCTTCGGTCGTCAGTTCCTCGCGCTTCTCGGGCACGAGGCACGCGTCGTGAGGGCGCACTTCGCAGGCGATATCGAGCATCTCGGCCGTCACCGCGCATTCGAGATTCATGCGCGTCTTCAGCAGCGGGCGCAGCTTGCGCACATCCGCATCGACGATGTGGCGGCGATCCTCGCGCAGATGCAGCGTGATCGCGTCGGCGCCGGCTTCCTCGGCGGCGAGCGCCGCGCGGATCGGATCGGGATAGGTCGTGCCGCGCGCATTGCGCAGCGTCGCGACGTGGTCGATGTTCACGCCGAGGTCGATGGCGGTGGGCGTTGTCAGGAAGAAGCTCATAGGTTTTGCAGGTCGATCAGGATCTGACGCGTGGCAAGCGGCGTACCGCCGAGATAGGTGTTCAGCAGGAAGCGCATCAGCGTCTTGCTTTGCGCAACCGTCTGGGCTCGATGGTAATCGTCCTGCTCCATGTCGAGCAACGTCTGCCCGGAAATGACCGGCCAGTGCGACGGAACTTCGTCGTCCGCGTTGCGCACGCCCCGCTCGGGATCGAACACGTAGCGGCGGTCAGGCTCGACCGCGCGGCGCGCGACCGTGCGGTTCAGCGCCATCGCGTAGCCGGTCTCGCGCAACAGCACGCGCTCGAACGAGCGCAGTACCTGCACCGCAGGCTCGCCGTGGGCGAGGCGCGTGAGGGTCAGCACGTAGTGGTTGAAGAGCGGCGGCTGGGGATCCTCGCGCGCGCAGAATTTCACGAGCAGCTCGTTCGCGTAGAAGCCGCACAGCAGCCCGTCGCCGCCGAGCGGCAGCATCCCGCCGACCCACTCGGCGCCCGTCAGCGTGCGCACCTCGGATTTGCCCGACCACGACAGCAGCAGCGGCTGGAAAGTCTGCAGTACACCGCGCAGCGCGGAGTGCGGGCGCTTCGCGCCCTTCGCGACGAGCGCGAGCCGGCCGTGATCGCGCGTCAGCACGTCGACGATCAGGCTCGTTTCACGATACGGATAACTGTGCAGCACGAACGCCGGCTGCTCGGCGACGCGGAAATCGGACGTGCGAGACGTCGCGCGCCGCGCCTTGCGCGGCGGTTCGGGCGGTGCCGGCAACGGCGCGTCGTTCGCGCCGGCCGTCACCGCGTCTTCGGTCGACGTCAGTGCGTCATTCGTACCCATAGGCACGCAGCCCCGCCTCGTTGTCGGCCCAGCCGCTCTTCACCTTCACGAAGGTCTCGAGGTACACGGGGCCGTCGAACAGCTTCTCCATGTCCATCCGCGCCTCGGTGCTGATCTGCTTGAGCTTCTCGCCCTTCTTGCCGATCACCATCGCCTTGTGCGAATCGCGCTCGACGAGGATCGTCGCGAAGATGCGCTTCAGGCGCCCTTCCTCCTCGAACTTGTCGATCAGCACGGTGCTCGTGTACGGCAGTTCGTCGCCGGTCCAGCGGAACACCTTCTCACGCAGGATTTCGGCGGCGAGGAAACGCGAGCTGCGGTCGGTCAGCTCGTCCTCGCCATAGATCGGCTCGCCTTCCGGCAGGTACGGCTTGATCGTGTCCAGCAGGCGCTTGATGTCTTCCGGACGCTGCGCCGACAGCGGCACGAGCTCGGTGAATTCGCGCAGCGTGCTCATCTGCTGCATGAACGGGAACAGCGATGCCTTGTCGGTCACGCGGTCGATCTTGTTCGCGATCAGCAGCGTCGGCATGCCCGGCGGGATCAGGTCGAGCACCTTCTGGTCGTCGGGCCCGAAACGGCCGGCCTCGATCACGAACAGGATCACGTCGACCGACGTGAGCGTCGACGTGACCGCGCGGTTCAGCGCACGGTTCAGCGCGGTGCTGTGGCGGGTCTGGAAGCCCGGCGTGTCGACGAACACGAATTGCGCGTCGTCGAACGTATTGATGCCGGTGATGCGGTGGCGGGTCGTCTGCGCCTTGCGCGACGTGATGCTGATCTTCTGGCCGACGAGTGCGTTCATCAACGTCGACTTGCCGACGTTCGGGCGGCCCACGATCGCGATCATGCCGCAACGGAAACCGGTAGGAGCGGGAGTGTTCATATCGTTTGGGAGACAGGTTCGGAAACGGCCGCGCGGCGCGCGGCACGATCGATGGGCAATTCAGTGGTCGGCATCGGCCACGCGCGCCTGCGCGGCAGCGAGGCTCACGCCGCCCGGCGGCGTCTCGGAATCCGGTGCCGCCGTATCGCGCGTGCGCGCAGCCGTGCGCGAAGCGGAGTCGGTACCGGCGGAAGTTTTGTCGGCGGACGCGGGGGCCGGATCGGCGGCCTGGGCAGCCGGCTTGTCGGCTCCGCGTGCGGCGGGCACGGCTTCGGCGGGTTTCTCCGCGGCCTTGTCGGGTCGCTCGGCCGGCTTCTCTGCCGGCTTTTCGGCAGCCTTGTCGACCGCCGGCTTCGCCGCCCGTTCACCCTTCTCGGCAGCTGCGTCGACATGCGCCGCGCGAATCGCGGCCATCGGCGCCGCGGCCGGCTCATTACCGGTCGCCGCGGTTGCGGCAGGCGCTGCACCGGCCGCCCTCGCCTCGCGCGCCGCCGCGCGTTCCTTGCGCTCCGGCGAGCGCAGGTCGAGCGCTTCCTGCACACCCTTCACGCCCGGCACGATTTCGGGTTCGACATGCTTCGACCCGCGCGCGTTTTTCGAGCGCTTCGGCTTGGCGGCCAGCATCGGCGCGGCCGCCATCACCTCGTCGAGCGCCTTCTTCGCGGCGGCCTGCTCGGCCGCGCGCCGGCTCGCACCGGAGCCCGACACCTTCACGTCGAGCTTCGGCACCGTGCATTCGACTTCGAATTGCTGATTGTGCGCCGCACCATGCGTGGCGACCACCGTGTAAGTCGGCAGCGCGATCTTGTGCCCCTGCAGGTATTCCTGCAGCAGCGTCTTCGCGTCCTTGCCGAGCGTGCGCGGATCGATGTGGTCGAGAATCGGGATATAGAGGCGCTTGATGACCCCTTGGGCGGCTTCGAAGCCTCCATCGAGGAACACGGCCCCGATGATGGCTTCGAACGCGTCCGCGAGGATCGACGGGCGGCGGAACCCGCCGCTGCGCAACTCCCCCTCGCCGAGCCGCAGCCCGTCCGAGATATTCAGGGCCTGAGCAATTTCGTACAGCGACTGCTGTTTGACGAGGTTGGCGCGTACGCGCGACAGATCGCCTTCGTCCAGCTTGCTGAAACGCTGGAACAAAAGGGCAGCCACCGCGCAATTCAGAACGGAATCGCCGAGAAACTCGAGCCGTTCGTTGTGCGTGGCACTGTGACTGCGATGGGTCAAAGCCTGGCGCAACAATTCCGCATTGCGAAATTCGTAGCGCAGCCGGCTTTCCAACTGGGATAAGGGCATGTGCAGGAGTATAACGCGGGCGCCGGTCGGGCCGAAACGGCACGGCCGGACGCGAAAAGGCGTGACGAGGCGGTGTTACCGCCGGTTCTTAAAGTAGTTCGGCAATACGCGACGCGGCCCGTGCGTCGCGTATTGCGAGTGACCCGGATGCGATCAGTTGAAGGAACCGATGCGCTTGAGGTCGCTGAAGTTCATCCAGATGAAGAACGCGCGGCCGACGATGTTCTGGTCCGGCACGAAACCCCAGTAGCGGCTGTCCGCACTGTTGTCGCGGTTGTCGCCCATCATGAAGTAGTGACCGGGCGGCACCTTGCAGATCACGCCGCGGCTGTTGTACGTGCAGTTGTCGCGAAACGGATAGTCGTATGCGCCCATCACGAACGGCGGCACGGCCGGGTTGTTGAGGATCGCGTTCTTCTTGTTGCCGATCGTTTCCTCGAACTGCTTCGCGTAATTCTGGCGCTCGTCGTCGAAGAAATCGGGCAGCGGCGTTTCGGGCACCGGCTGGCCGTTGATCGTGAGCTGCTTGTCCTGGTATGCGACGGTATCGCCCGGCAGGCCGATCACGCGCTTGATGTAGTCGACCGACTCGTCCTTCGGATAGCGGAACACGACGACGTCGCCGCGCGACAGCGGGCTGCCCTGCGTGATCTTCGTGTTCGTCACCGGCAGGCGCAGCCCGTATTCGAACTTGTTGACGAGGATGAAGTCGCCGACGAGCAGCGTCGGCACCATCGAGCCCGACGGAATCTTGAACGGCTCGACGACGAACGAACGCACGACGAACACCGCCAGGATTACCGGGAAGAAGCTCGCGGTGTACTCGAGCCACCACGGCTGGCGCAGCTTTTCGTCGCGCAGCTTCGAACGCGTCTGCACCGCGTTTTCATCCGCGAAACGCTTGTCGATGCGCGACTGCTGGCGATCGAACTCCTTGATCGCCGAGTCGGCCGCCTTGCGTCGCTGCGGCAGGAACACCAGTTTGTCCAGCACCCACGCTACGCCCGTCAAGATGACGAGCACAAAAAGAATCAGCGCAAAATTCATAAAAGGAACAGTCCTGTTATTTGTCTTCGACGCGCAAGATCGCAAGGAACGCTTCCTGCGGGATCTCGACCGAACCCACCTGCTTCATCCGTTTCTTGCCTTCCTTCTGCTTTTCGAGCAGTTTCTTCTTTCGCGTGATGTCGCCGCCGTAGCACTTCGCAAGCACGTTCTTGCGCAGCGCCTTGATGTTCTCGCGCGCGACGATGTGCGCGCCGATCGCGGCCTGGATCGCCACGTCGTACATCTGGCGCGGGATGATCTCGCGCATCTTCGCGGCCACTTCGCGGCCGCGGTATTGCGACTGCGAGCGGTGCACGATGATCGACAGCGCATCGACCTTGTAGCCGTTGATCAGCATGTCGACCTTCACGACGTCCGACGAACGGTATTCCTTGAACTCGTAGTCCATCGACGCGTAGCCGCGCGACACCGACTTCAGGCGATCGAAGAAGTCGAGCACGATCTCGGCCATCGGGATCTCGTACGTAAGCTGCACCTGGCGCCCGTGATACTGCATGTTGATCTGCGAGCCGCGCTTCTGCTCGCACAGCGTGATCACCGAGCCCACGTAGTCCTGCGGCATGTACAGGTTCACGGTGACGATCGGCTCGCGCACCTCGGCAATGCGGCCGGGCTCCGGCATCTTCGCCGGGTTCTCGACCATGATCGTCGAGCCGTCGCTCTGCACGACCTCGTAGACGACCGTCGGTGCGGTCGTGATGAGATCCATGTCGAACTCGCGCTCGAGCCGCTCCTGCACGATTTCCATGTGCAGCAGCCCGAGGAAGCCGCAGCGGAAACCGAAACCGAGCGCCTGCGACACTTCCGGCTCGTACTGCAGCGACGCGTCGTTCAGCTTCAGCTTCTCGAGCGATTCGCGCAGCGCGTCGTACTGGTTCGCCTCAACCGGATACAGCCCCGCGAACACCTGCGGCTTCACTTCCTTGAAGCCCGGCAGCGGCTCGGCAGCAGCCTTGGTCGCATGCGTGACGGTATCGCCGACCTTCGCGGCCGTCAGTTCCTTGATGCCGGCGATGATGAAGCCGACCTGCCCGGCCGACAGCGATTCGAGATTGCGCGATTTCGGCGTGAACACGCCGACGTGCTCGACCGGATACTGCGCGCCGGTCGCCATCATCTTGATCTTGTCCTTCGGACGCAGCGTGCCGTTGACGATGCGCACCAGCATCACGACGCCGACGTAGTTGTCGAACCACGAGTCGATGATCAGCGCCTGCAGCGGCGCGGCCGGATCGCCCTTCGGCGGCGGCACCTTCGCGATCAGCGCTTCGAGGACGTCCGCGACGCCGAGCCCCGTCTTCGCGCTGCAGCGCGTCGCGTCGGTCGCGTCGATGCCGATCACGTCCTCGATCTCCTCGATCGCGTTCTCGGGGTTCGCGGCCGGCAGGTCGATCTTGTTCAGCACGGGAACGACCTCGACGCCGAGCTCGATCGCCGTATAACAGTTCGCGACCGTCTGCGCCTCGACGCCCTGGCTCGCATCGACGACCAGCAGCGCGCCTTCGCACGCGGACAGCGAACGGCTGACTTCGTACGAGAAGTCGACGTGCCCCGGCGTGTCGATCAGGTTCAGGTTGTAGACCTTGCCGTCGCGCGCGCGATAGGACAGCGCGGCTGTCTGCGCCTTGATCGTGATGCCGCGCTCGCGCTCGATATCCATCGAGTCGAGCACCTGCGCTTCCATTTCACGGTCGGCGAGGCCGCCGCATACCTGGATGATGCGATCCGCGAGCGTCGACTTGCCATGGTCGATGTGCGCGATGATCGAGAAATTGCGAATATGATCCATTCAGTGCCGATCAAGCGAAAAAGGCGCGCTCGACGACCGCTGAGCACGCCTTGTGTAAGTCGGTGAAAAAACGGCTTATTTTAGCCGAAAAGGCCTTCGCCGGGCGGTATTTCCAACGCCGGCCCGCGCGGCACCCTGCCGGGGCCGCCCGCCGGGCATAGCCCGGTACCAGGCGCCGCCGCAAGGCAGCAGCCCGACCTCAGCGCCGGGCCGCGAGCGCGTCGTGCACCTTCGCGGCGTCGAACCGGTGGCGGCACACTTCCGCACCGTCCAGCAACAGCACGGGCACGTCCTCGTCGTAGCGGGCGACGAGTGCCGCATCGGTATCGATGTCGATGTAATCGACCGCAACGCCGAATTCGGCCGCCACCGGCGCCAGTGCGTCGCGCATGTCGTCGCACAGGTGGCACCAGCCGCGGCCGTAGAGCGTGAACATCGGCGCGTTATTTCTGGCGCGGCCGCACGGGCACGAACTGCGTGTTGTCGCCGCGCCGCACGAGTACCGCGACCGCCTTCTGCGGATCGAGCTGCGCGGTCACTTCGGCGAACTGCTTCGCGTTCGTGATGTCGGTGTCGCCGACACGCAGCACGATGTCGCCGCGCTGCAGGCCCGCACGGGCGGCCGGGCCGTCGACGCCGTCGATCTGCACGCCGTTCTTCAGCTTCAGCGTCTTCATCTGCTCCGCCGTCAGGTCGCTGACCGTCAGACCGAGCGAGTTGGCCTGGCGCGGCTTCTGCGGCGCGTTCTTGCGCTGCTCGGCCTTCGCCGTCGATTCGGCCGGGGTTTCCGCGATCGTGATCGGCAGATCGCGTGCCTGACCCTTGCGCCACACGCTGACCGTCGCCTTCGTGCCCGGCTTCGTGTCGCCGACCATGCGCGGCAGATCCGACGCCGTGTCGACCGAACGGCCATTGAACTTCAGGATAATGTCGCCCGGCTGGATGCCCGCCTTGTCGGCCGGCCCGCCCGGCTCGACGCTGCTGACGAGCGCGCCCTCCGCCTTCGGCAGCCCGATCGAATCGGCCACGTCCTTCGTCACTTCGCCGATCGCCACCGCGATCCGGCCGCGCGTGACCTTGCCCGTCGCCTTCAGCTGGTCGGCCACGCGCATCGCCTCGTCGATCGGAATCGCGAACGAGATGCCCATGAAGCCGCCGGTACGGCTGTAGATCTGCGAGTTGATGCCGATCACCTCGCCCTGCATGTTGATCAGCGGGCCGCCCGAGTTGCCGGGGTTCACGGCGACGTCGGTCTGGATGAACGGCAGGTAGTCGCCCGTGTTGCGGCTCTTCGAGCTGACGATGCCGGCCGTCACCGTGTTGTCGAGGCCGAACGGCGAACCGATCGCGACGACCCACTCGCCGACACGCACCTTGTTCGAATCGCCGATCGCGACGACCGGCAGGTTCGACGCCTGGATCTTGACGACCGCGACGTCCGTGCGATCGTCGACGCCGATCAGCTTCGCCTTGAATTCGCGCTTGTCGGTCAGTGTCACGTAGATGGTGTCCGCATCGTCGACGACGTGCGCATTGGTCATCACGTAACCGTCGGCCGACACGATGAAACCCGAGCCGACGCCGCGATTCTGTTCGGTGTCGGGGGGATTGTCCGGCGCCGGCGCGTTCTTCGGGTTGCCGCCGCCATTGCCGCCACCGTTGCCGGGCGCTTGCGGCAGCGGAATGCCGAAGAAGCGCCGGAAGAATTCCGACATGTCGCCGTTGTCGAAGCCCGGCGGGAGCATCCCGCGCGGGCCGCTGCTCGTCGGCACGTTGGCGGTGGTCCGGATGTTCACGACGGCCGGCCCGACCTTTTCGACCAGATCGGCGAAGTCGGGCAGGCTGGCAGCGGGAGCCGTCACCGCGACCGCGGTATGTGGCACGAGCGGCAGGCAGGCAGACAGCGCCGCCGCCGCGAGCCATTTGCGCAGCGTGAGTTTCATCATGTCGGAAGCCGTAGCGTTACTTGGAAGCCTTGTATTCTATGGCAGACGCGAACTGCTGCAACGTTGCCGGCGGCACTTCGCCGAGCACGGTGATCCAGTAGTCGCCGCGGCGCTTCACGAGAACGTTCGTTGCACCGGTGCTGCCCGCGCCTTCCTTGCGCGTATTCTTTTCGGCCGGCTCGATGAAAACCGAGATCGTCGCGAGACCGTCGGTGAAGACGGCCTGATCGACCGGAATCGGCGGCTCACCCGCGTCGCGCGCGGCCATCGGCCGGCGCACTTCGCGAATCTTCTGGAAACCGGCAACACTCGGTGCGAGTTGCCAGCCCTGCGCTTCCATGTCGACCGTCGCGACCGGCGGGCGCACGACCGTCCAGCCGCTCAGGTTGCGCATGCCGGCCGCGATCGCGGCCTTGTCGCCGCTTGCGCCGCCCGTCTGCAATTGCGAGAAAGCGATCTGCTCGAGCACATGATCGTTCGCATCGAGCGTCTGCGAACGCAGCAGCAGCCCCGTGCGCGCGTCGGCCCACAGCTTGTACGTGAAGCGGTATGCGTCCTTCGGCACGAGCTCGACGACCTGCGCGTCGATCCCCGCGACGCGATCCTTGCCGAGCGACTTCGCGTCGTAGACGGACATCACGTGCTCGCCGCTCGCGCCGAGCAGCGCGGGGAACGAGTCGCGCGTCTGACGGCGCTCGACCACGCACAGCTTGCGCTCGGGTACGAACGTGTACAGCTCGTCGTTGTGGCGCAGCAGCTTGCGCGGCTTGCCGTCGAGGGTCTCGATGCGTTCGAACTCGCCGTCGCGGGACGCGACGTGCGCAATGCGCGACGATTGCACATACCCGCCGCGCTGATAGACGAACGTGCCTTCGTAGCTCTGCTGCTGCGCCGCTTGCTGGACGCGGTCGAGCCAGTCCGCGGCACCCTTGCGGGTCGCGACGGGATCGTCCGGTTGCTGGGCGCTGGCAGGAAGGGATTGAACGGACAACAGGGCGGCTGCGCAAAGCAGGAGGGCCGGCAGCCGCTTCCATCCGGAGATGGCTTGATTCAACTGCAATGTCCGCATCGGGTTTATTGGCCTGGCGTGGTGGTCACGGCAGCGCGGATCAGCGGCATCGAACCCGTGACGACGGGCTGCTGCGCGAATTGCTGGTGCGCTTCAAGGTATTGGTCGAGGCTGGCGTCGCGGATGATGTTGACGTCCTGCAGCCCCGGCTGGGCCGATGCCTGCGCAACCGTCACGCGCTGCAGGTTGCCGCCTTGCGGCGCACCGGCCGACGCGACCTGGACGGCGCCCGGGGCACCGGCCGTCTGCATTTGCGGGACGACGATCCACGTCAGCGTGGCCGCCGCGGCGGCAACCGCGAACGCGGGCACGACGCGCCGGCGCAGCGACAGCAGCTTGCGCGCGACCGGCGCGGCCGCCGGCGCGAGCAGGTGCGGCTCGCTTTCGAGCGCAGCCGACATGCGCGCGGTGAACGCGACGCTCAGCGCGGGCGACAGCGCCAGTTCGTCCGAGCGCAGCGCATCGCCGATCAGGTGGTAATGGGCCCACGCAGCGCGATCCGCGCGGTTGAGCTCAGCCAGAAACTGCCCGTTGTCCGGGCCATCGAACATTTCGCCGTCGACCAGCGCGGAAAGGCGCTCGCCGCGCGAGCACGCTTGCGACTGCGTATTGACCGACCCCATGATGCTCCCCATCTTGCACACCCCGTCGTGACTTCACGACTCTAACCGTAACTAGACCCCGACCCGCGTCGCTCCGCCTGTCGCGCTTACCAGCGCTTGCCTTCCGGCGTATCGAGCAGCGGACGCAATTTGGCAGCGATTGCCTCGCGTGCACGGAAGATCCGCGACCGGACCGTCCCGATCGGACAGCCCATCATTTCCGCGATCTCTTCGTAGCTCAGGCCCTCGATCTCGCGCAGCGTAATTGCCTGGCGCAGTTCCTCGGGCAGCAGAGCCATGGCAGCGTTGACCGTCTCGGCAATCTGCTTGCTCATCAACATCGACTCAGGCGTGTTGATATCCCTTAGTTGGTCTGCGTCGGAGAAAGTTTCCGCTTCCTCCGCATCGGCCTCGGTCGAGGTCGGTGCCCGGCGGCCTTGCGTCGCAAGGTAGTTCTTCGCCGTGTTGACGGCAATTCGGTACAACCACGTATAGAACGCCGATTCGCCGCGGAATTGCGGCAGCGCACGATACGCCTTGATGAACGCGTCCTGAGCCACATCCTCGACCTCGGCGGGATCACGCACGAGGCGCGAGATCAGCCGAATGATCTTGCGGTGGTATTTGGAGACCAGGAGTTCGAACGCCGCCTTGTCGCCCTTCTGTACGCGTTCGACCAGAGCCTGATCGATTTCTTTTTCACTCACCTGACAAATCCGTTAACTAGGGATGCAACGCGGAGCGTCATTGTAACGTTCCCGCGCCGGACGCTGGTTACGGTACGTAACCGCGCCGCCGTCATGCCCGCCCCGCCGCGCCCGCCGTCTTCGCCAGCACGGAAAGCGCGCTGAACGATGCGGCGTCGAGCGCATCGGCTGGAATCAGCAGCGGCCGCGCCCGCCGGGCACCCTGCCCGACCGACAGCACCAGCAGCAGGCTGCTCCAGTGCGCATGCCCCGTCACGCGGCCACGGGCCAGCAGGCGCCCGGTGCGGCCGAACGCCGCGATTTCCCCGAACGCGTCGATCCGCAGCTCGGCCGGCAGCCGGCGGGCACAGGCCCGTGCGGCGCATACGGCCAGCAGCGCGGCCGTCACGGCCGACACGCATGCGCCCGCGGCAGCGCCCGCGCGCGGCGCCCAGAACAGATAGGCCGACGCGGCGGCCGACGCGACGAACGCGGCCAGCACGACATATGACACGGCCGAGGCCCGCAACGCAAAGCGCTGCGGACGCCCGGCCGGCGCATCGAATGGACTCGTCAAGTGACTGCGGCGTCAGACGCGCTTGAACACCAGCGTGCCGTTGGTACCGCCGAAGCCGAAGTTGTTCTTCACGGCCACGTCGATCTTCATGTCACGTGCGGTGTTCGCGCAGTAATCGAGATCGCACTCGGGGTCCTGGTTGAAGATGTTGATGGTCGGCGGCGACACGTTGTTGTGCAGCGCGAGCACCGTGAACACCGACTCGAGGCCGCCCGCGCCGCCCAGCAGGTGGCCCGTCATCGACTTCGTCGAGTTCACGACGATCTTGTACGCATGCTCGCCGAAGGCCGCCTTCACCGCGTCGGACTCGTTCTTGTCGCCCAGCGGCGTCGACGTGCCATGCGCGTTCAGGTACTGGACCTCGTCCGCGTTCACGCCGGCGTCGCGCAGTGCCGCGACCATGCAGCGGCGCGGGCCGTCCATGTTCGGCGCGGTCATGTGGTACGCATCGCCCGTCATGCCGAAACCCGAGACTTCCGCGTAGATCTTCGCACCGCGTGCCTTCGCCGCTTCGTATTCCTCGAGCACCATCACGCCCGCACCTTCGCCCAGCACGAAGCCGTCGCGGTCCTTGTCCCACGGTCGGGACGCGGTGGCCGGATCGTCGTTGCGGGTCGACAGCGCACGCGCTGCCGCGAAACCGCCGATGCCGAGCGGCGACACCGTCGATTCGGCGCCGCCCGCGACCATCACGTCGGCGTCGCCGGCCTGGATCAGGCGCGCCGCGAGGCCGATGCTGTGCAGGCCGGTCGTGCAGGCCGTGACGGCCGCGAGGTTCGGGCCCTTCAGGCCGAACATGATGCTCAGGTGACCCGAGATCATGTTGATGATCGAACCCGGCACGAAGAACGGCGAAATCCGGCGCGCGCCGCGATCGACGTAGGTCTGGTGCGTATCTTCGATCATCGGCAGGCCGCCGATGCCGGAACCGACCAGCACGCCGATGCGCTCCGCATTGGTTTCGTTCACTTCCAGCCCGCTGTCCTTGATGGCCTGGACACCGGCGGCGATGCCGTAATGGATGAACGTATCCATGTTCCGGGCTTCCTTCGCCGGGATGTACTCCTCGGCGCTGAACCCCTTCACTTCGCCCGCGAAATGGACGGCGAGGTTCGACGGGTCGAACTTCGTGACGGTGGCAATGCCGGACTTGCCGGCGACGAGATTGGCCCAGCCGTCGGCAACATTATTGCCAACAGGCGAAATCAGCCCCAGGCCTGTAACAACAACACGACGGCGGCTCACGGTAACCTCTTTTCCATTATTGGATGACAAAAACAAAAGCCACAGTGGCCACAGGAACCAGCCCTGCGAGCCCTGTGGCTGTTAGTCCGTCCGGCGCGAGGCCGGCAGGATGGCGCGTCAATCGCGAAGATCGCGGCGACGTGGCGGACAAGCGCGAAAGGCGCCTGTTACGCCTTGACGTTTGCGCGAGCGTAGTCGATCGCTTGCTGAACGGTCGTGATCTTCTCTGCTTCTTCGTCCGGGATTTCCATGCCGAACTCGTCTTCGAGAGCCATCACCAGTTCGACGGTGTCGAGCGAGTCGGCGCCCAGGTCGTTCACGAACGAAGCTTCGTTCTTGATCTCGGCTTCCGCGACGCCCAGTTGTTCAGCGACGATCTTCTTGACACGTTGTTCGATGTTGTCCATTACCCCTCCGAGGGAAAGTTCAGATTTACAAGTGCGCGCATTTTATCAGGTTTGCTGACGCCAAAACGCGCGTTGGCTTGATGGTCGATCAAGCGCCGATCCGCCTGAAAAACGGGATACGGCGCGGATGGTAAACGAAAATCGTTACGACATGTACATGCCGCCGTTCACGTGCAGCGTCGTACCGGTGATGTAACCGGCCTGCGGCGATGCGAGGAACGCGACGGCGTGGGCAATGTCTTCCGGGCTGCCGAGGCGGCCGAGCGGAATCTGGGTCTTGAGCGCGGCCTGCTGTTCTTCCGGCAGCGTCTTCGTCATGTCGGTATCGATGAAGCCCGGCGCCACACAGTTCACGGTGATGCCGCGGCTGCCGATTTCACGTGCGAGCGCACGGGTCATGCCCGCGACACCCGCCTTCGCGGCTGCATAGTTGACCTGACCCGGGTTACCGGCCGAGCCGACCACCGACGTGATGTTGATGATGCGGCCGCCACGCGCCTTCATCATCGGGCGCAGCACCGCGCGCGACAGGCGGAACACCGACTTCAGGTTGGTGTCGATCACCGCGTCCCAGTCCTCGTCCTTCATCCGCATCGCGAGTTGGTCCTGCGTGATGCCCGCGTTGTTGACGAGCACGTTCAGCGCGCCGAATTCCTTCACGGTCGCGTCGATCAGCGCCTCGGCGGCTGCCGCGTCGTTGACGTTCAGCACCGCACCGCGACCCGTGACGCCCGCTTCCGCGAACGCCGCGGTGATCGCAGCGGCGCCCGACTCACTCGTCGCCGTGCCGATCACCGTCGCGCCCAGGCGCGCGAGTTCGAGCGCGATCGAACGGCCGATGCCGCGCGATGCGCCGGTAACGATCGCAACCTGTTTATCGAGAGTCTTGTCCATGAATCGAATATCCGTCTCTTGAGAAAAGGCGCCGCGTCAGGCGGTCACCAGCTTGAGCGCTTCGTCGAGCGACGCCGGATCGAACACCGACGCACCCGTCAGGTTGCCGTCGATGCGCTTCGTCAGGCTGGCGAGCACCTTGCCCGGACCGCATTCGATCACGTGCGTGACGCCCGTGCCCGCGATGTGCTGCACGCACTCGACCCAGCGCACCGGGCCCGCGGCCTGGCGCACCAGCGCGTCCTTGATCGCGGCCGGATCGCTGACCACGGCGACATCGATGTTGTTGACGACCGGAATCTGCGGCGCCTTCACGTCGACGTTCGCGAGGTAGTCGCGCAACTGATCCGACGCCGGCTTGAGCAGCGACGAATGGAACGGCGCCGACACCGGCAGCGGCAGCGCGCGCTTCGCGCCCTTCGCCTTCGCGATCTCGCAGGCCTTTTCGACCGCGGCCTTGTTGCCTGCGATAACGACCTGCGCAGGTGCATTGAAGTTCACAGCCTCGACGACACCCGCTTCCGCGGCTTCCGCGCACACCGCACGCACCGTGTCGTCATCGAGACCCAGGATCGCGGCCATGCCGCCCTGGCCGACCGGCACGGCCGTCTGCATCGCCTGCGCGCGAAAACGCACGAGCGGCACGGCATCCTTGAACGCGAGCGCGCCGGCAGCGACGAGCGCCGTGTATTCGCCGAGGCTGTGTCCGGCGACGATCGACGGCGCCGGGCCACCCGCCTGCTGCCACGCGCGATAGCACGCGTAGGCCGCGGTCAGCATCACGGGCTGCGTGTTGGCGGTGAGGTTCAGCTCTTCGGCCGGGCCTTCGGCGATCAGCTTGCCGAGATCCTGATTGAGTGCATCGGACGCTTCCTGGAGCGTCTCGCGCACGACGGCCAGATCGGCGAATGCGTTGAGCATGCCGACCGCCTGCGAGCCCTGCCCCGGAAATACGAATGCAAATTTCATATCGTCCCCAATTGAATCGATTCGGACGGCGCGCACGAATGGCGCGCCGGTGGGATCCGCGCGCAGCAGTCGCGCGCCGCGGATCAGTAGCGGAAGACCGACGCGCCCCAGGTGAAGCCGCCGCCGACGCCTTCGATCAGCACGTGCTGGCCGCGCCGGATGCGACCGTCGCGCACCGCGGCGTCGAGCGCCAGCGGAATCGACGCGGCCGACGTGTTGCCGTGCTGGTCGACCGTCACGACCATGCGCTCCTGCGGCAGGCCGAGCTTGCGGCAGGTGCTGGTCATGATGCGGATGTTGGCCTGGTGCGGAATCAGCCAGTCGATCTGCTCGGGCGCGAGATTCGCCTTCGCGAGCGCTTCGATCGCGACCTTTTCGAGCACGTTGACCGCGAGCTTGAACACGGCCTGCCCGTCCATGTGCAGGAACGCGCTGCCGTCGATCACGCCGCGATTGACGTTGCCCGGCGTGCACAGGATGTTCGAGTAGCTGCCGTCCGCGTGCAGCGCGCTGCCGAGCACGCCCGGCTCTTCCGACGCGGACAGGATCACCGCGCCCGCGCCGTCGCCGAACAGCACGCAGGTCGTGCGGTCCTTGAAGTCGAGAATGCGCGAGAACGTCTCCGCACCCACCACGAGCGCGGTGCGGTGCTGGCCGCTGCGGATGAAGCTGTCGGCGGTCGCCATCGCGTACGCGAAGCCCGAACACACGGCCTGTACGTCGAAGGCCGCGCCGCCGTTCTTGATGCCGAGCTTGTTCTGCAGCAGGCACGCGGTGCTCGGGAACACGAAATCGGGGGTCGAAGTCGCGACGATGATCAGGTCGATCGACTGCGGATCGATGCCGGCGGCCTCGATCGCGCGACGCGACGCCTCGAGCGCGAGGTCGCTGGTCGTGACGTCCGGTGCGGCGAAATGGCGCGCATGGATGCCCGTGCGCGCAACGATCCACTCATCGCTCGTCTCGATGCCTTCCTTCGCAAGTCGATCGGTCAACTGCTGGTTCGTGACGCGGTCAGGCGGCAGGTAGCTGCCCGTGCCGAGCACGCGGGAATAGAGAGTCGATTGGGCCATTTATGCTTTAGAGGATTGCGCAGCGGAAGGTTCGGCGTGATGGCCTGCGGCGGGGCTTGCATGGCCCGCGCCGCCCGCGTTGTGTTCGCCGTCGCCGAGCGACACCGAATTATCCGCCATCGCACGCGTGAGGCGCTCCAGCACGCCGTTTTTGACGGCATCATACCCGCGTTTGATTGCCCACTCAAACGCGTAGGCATCGGCCGAACCATGGCTCTTGATCACGAGGCTCTTCAGCCCCAGCAGCGCCGCGCCGTTGTACTGGCGGTGATCGACGCGCTTCTTGAAACGCATCAGCACCGGCAGCGCGAGCAGCGCCATCAGCTTCGACATCAGCGAACGGCCGAACTCCTCGCGGATGATGTCCGACAGCATCTGCGCGAGCCCTTCGGACGTCTTCAGCGCGACGTTGCCGACGAAGCCGTCGCACACGATCACGTCGACCGTGCCCTTGTAGATGTCGTTGCCTTCCACGTTGCCGCGAAAATTGAGCGTGCTGGCGCGCAGCAGTTCGCCTGCGCGCTTGATCGTCTCGTTGCCCTTGATGACCTCTTCGCCGATGTTCAGCAGGCCGATCGTCGGGCGCTCCTTGCCTTCGAGCGCGGCCACGAGCGCGTGCCCCATTTCCGCGAACTGCAGCAGGTGCTGCGGTTCGCAGTCGACGTTCGCGCCGAGGTCCAGCATCATCGTGTAGCCGGTCGGGTTCGGCAGCGCGAACGCGATCGCGGGCCGCTCGATGCCGGGCAGCGTCTTGAGTACGTAACGGGAAACGGCCATCAGCGCGCCGGTATTGCCGGCGGAGATGCAGGCCTGCGCCGCGCCTTCCTTGACGTGGTTGAGTGCGACGCGCATCGAAGAATCCTTCTTCTTGCGCAGCGCCACTTCGACAGGGTCGTCCATCGCCACGACTTCGGTGGCGGGAACGATGGTCAGCGCGGGATCGTCGAGGGCTTTCAGCTTCTTCAGCTGAGCGCGAATCGCGCTTTCGATGCCGACGAGCATCAGGTGCGCATCGGGATGCGCGCGGACGAACTTGACTGCCGCGGGACCGGTCACGGACGGGCCGTGGTCGCCTCCCATGCAATCGATTGTGAGCTTTACGGTCATGGAATGCGACGAATTTCAGGCACAAAAAAGCGGCAGTTGAATGCCGCCTTTTTGTTGAGCCAGGAAAGTGTCAAGCGAACCAGTTGTCACGCGAACGGCAAACGTAGCGCGCAACGCGTGACTTGACGCTTAGTCGTTCTTCGTCTTGACGACTTTCTTGCCGCGGTAGTAGCCGTTCGGGCTGACGTGGTGACGCAGGTGCACTTCACCCGTGCTCGGCTCGACTGCCAGCGGCGCTGCCGTCAGGAAATCGTGCGAACGATGCATGCCGCGCTTCGACGGCGACTTCTTGTTTTGCTGGACTGCCATGACTAACTCCTAAATAATTTTCCGGATTCTAACACAGCCCGATCCGGCGCTTAACTACCCTGGCCCAAAGCCTTTACGCCTTCCCGCGCCACAACTGCTTAGTGTTTCTTGGTGCCGTCACCGCCCTTCTTCAGCGCTTCCAGCGCTGCGAACGGATTCGGCCGTTTGCCTTCGTCCCCGGCTTCGTCGGACTCCTCGTCCGTCTCTTCCGCGGGACCGCTCGCGCCCGACACGAGGCTTTCGTGAACTGCCGGGCAAACCTCGTGCTTGGGCACGAGCGGCAACGAAAGCAGCAATTCCTCTTCGATCAAGTCGACGAGATCGAACTGGCGTGAGCCCACGATCACATCGGCTTCATCGTCGTCGAGCGGAAATTCTTCAGCTTCTTCTTCGGTCGCGACGACCCGGTACGTCATGTCGACGTCGAACGTCTGGTCGTACGGGGTCATGCAGCGCTGGCACGTGAGCCACGCATGACCGTGCACCGCGAGGCGCAGATACGGCTGCTGCCCGTCGGCGCCGTCGTCCTGCAACTCCTTCTGGGTGAACCCTTCCGCCTGCCATGTGAAGACCGTGTCGCGATCTGGCGCGTCCGCTGGCACTTCGTTTAACATGCGCGGCAGTTGCGAGAGGTGCACCGCGCCTGCTGCCTGCCGCCCGCTGCGGGCGAACTCGAACAGGTCGACTGCATGCGGATCAAGTGGCGCCGCAGCAGGTTTGCCAGAAGAAGTGTTCATGTGCGCTCCTACCTACAGGCTGACTTGCGGATCCGACTTGGTGCCGCTCGCGTACGGGTGACCGTACTTTACTTCCGAAGACCCGGCAGGCGCCACCACAACGGAAGCCTGCCGACGAAAAGCGGGAAAGCATACCTGTTTTACCTTTTGCAGTCAATCACTTAAGCTTGCGTCCGCAGCAACGCTGCGCAACACCCGACGACTCACCGATCCCACCGACCATGCCGGATACCGTTTGCCGCCCGCCGCGGCTGATTCTTGCCTCCAGTTCACGCTACCGCCGCGCGCTCCTCGAGCGCCTCGGCATCCCCTTCGACGTCGTGTCGCCCGACCTCGACGAAACCCCGCACGACGGCGAGACGCCGGCCGCGACCGCACTGCGCCTTGCAGGCGCGAAAGCGCGCGCCGTCGCCGCGACGATCGACGCGCCGGACGGCGTGCTCGTGATCGGGTCCGACCAGGTCGCGACCTTCGACGGGCTCCAGATCGGCAAGCCGGGCACGCATGAGCGCGCGCTCGCGCAACTCGTGTCGATGCAGGGCCGCGAAGTCGAATTCCACAGCGCGCTCTGCCTGTATGACAGCCGCACGGGCGAAGCGCAGGTCGAGGACGTCGTCACGCGCGTGCGTTTCCGCTCGCTGCCCGAGGCCGAACTCGATGCGTACCTGCGCGCGGAAACGCCGTACGACGTCGCCGGCAGCGCCAAGTCGGAAGGGCTCGGCATCGCGCTGCTCGACGCGATCGACTCGGACGACCCGACCGCGCTCGTCGGCCTGCCGCTGATCGCGCTGACGCGGATGCTGCGCGCCGCCGAATATCCACTGTTTGCAACCACCCGTGGAGACCGCGCATGACGGCCGGCACGCTCTATCTCGTTCCGAACACGCTCGGCGAAGGCGACGAATCGATGCTCGCGGCGGTCCTGCCCGCGGCCGTGCAGGCACGCGCCGGCACGCTCGGCTATTACATCGGCGAGAACGCGAAGACGACGCGCGCGTTTCTGAAGAAAATCGGCACGACGCGCCCGATCCAGGAAATCGAGATCAACGAACTCAACGTCAATACGCCGGCCGGCCAGATCGACCGGCTGCTCGCACCCGTGCTGGCCGGCGCGGATGCCGGCCTCGTATCCGAAGCCGGCTGCCCGGCCGTCGCCGATCCCGGCGCCTTGCTGGTGCGCCGCGCACACGAGCGCGGCGTGAAGGTCGTGCCGCTCGTCGGGCCGAGCTCGATCCTGCTCGCGCTGATGGCATCGGGCCTGAACGGCCAGAGCTTCGCGTTCAACGGCTACCTGCCGGTCGACGCGGCCGCGCGCGCGAAGCGCCTGCGCGAACTCGAGCAGCTGTCACGCAAGGCGCGCCAGACGCAGATCTTCATCGAAACGCCGTACCGGAATCAGGCGATGCTCGACACGCTCGTCGCGACCTGCGCACCGTCCACGCAGATCTGCGTCGCGGCCGACCTGACCCTCGCGACCGAGACGATCGCGAGCCGCACCGTAACGGACTGGAAAAAGGCGCCTGCGCCGAATCTGCACAAGCGCCCTGCGATCTTCCTGCTGCTGGCGAACTGAAGCCGCGACCGGTGGCTGCCCGGCAGCCGATCGGCGGACCATCGCGGCCCGCCCGCTTCCGTCAGCGCAGGCTGACCGCCGCGCCGCCGGCCGTCAGCGCCTTCATCGCGGCGCCGCCGACGGCCGCGCCGAACTTACGCGCGACACGGTTCGTCAGGCTTTCCTTCACCGTATAGTCGACGAGATCGGGCGCCTTCAGCACGTCGCGCGCGACCGTGTCGGTCGTGCCGAAGCCGTCGGCGAGCCCGAGCTCGACGCTCTTCTCGCCGGTCCAGAACAGGCCCGAGAACATGTCGGGCGTCTCGTGCAGCCGCTTGCCGCGGCTATCCTTCACTGCCTTGATGAACTGCGCGTGCACCTGGTCGAGCAACGCCTGCGCATGCGCGTCCATCTTCGGCGTCTCCGGCGAGAACGGATCGTAGAAGCCCTTGTTTTCACCTGACGTATGCAGGCGCCGCTCGACGCCGAGCTTGCCCATCAGGCCGGTAAAGCCGAACCCGTCCATCAGCACGCCGATCGACCCGACGATGCTCGCCTTGTCGACGAAGATCTTGTCGGCCGCGGACGCGATGTAATAGCCGCCCGATGCGCACATGTCGGTCACGACGACGTACAGCGGCTTGTCCGGATGCTTCGCGCGCAGCCGCCGGATCTCGTCGTAGACCATCCCGGCCTGCACCGGGCTGCCGCCCGGGCTGTTGATCCGCAGCACGACGCCGGCCGTACCGTCGTCGTCGAACGCGGCGTCGAGCGCCGTGTTGATGTCGTCGGCGTTCGCGTTGACGCCGGCGGCGATCTCGCCGTCGATCGTCACGAGCGCCGTATGCCGCCCGCTCGCCGAGAACTTCGCATCGCTCGAGAAATCGATCAGCGCGAACGCAAGCAGCACGAACACGCCGAGGAACGCGAAGCGGAAGAAGATCTTCCAGCGCCGTGCCGCGCGCTGCTCCTTGACGGCCGCAAGCGCGATCCGCTCGAGCGCCGCACGCTCCCAGTTCGGTTCACGGCTGTCGGGACGGGAGGAGGAATCCGGGGAATTCGGTTGGTCGGCCATGCGGTATTGTCGTCAGTCGGTCTTGGCGGAAACGGCGGGACGCAGGTCGGCGTCGGGCACCCAGAATACCGCACGCCCGTCGGCCGTGTCGCGCTCGTCGACCTCGACCGGCCGCAGCCGGCCGCCGCGGCACGGGCCGCCGACGCACTTGCCGGTGTTCGGCTCGTAGATCGCGCCATGCGTCGCGCACATCAGGTAGAGGCCCGACGATTCGAAGAACTGGCCTTCGGCCCAGTCGAGCTCCATCGGCACATGCGCGCAGCGGTTCAGGTAACCGTATGCGCGCCCCTCGTAGCGCACGAAGAACACGACGGCCTGCTCGCCGCGCAGCGTCGCGTCGACGCGCACGCCGGCACCGCCGTCGGCCAGGGCATCCGATGCACACACGCGCATCGCATCCGGCGCCGCGCTCATGCGTGCTCCCGCAACCACGCGGCCAGCGCTTCGACGTCCGGCGCGACGAAGCGCGGCGTGAGCGCAGCCAGCGCATCGGCCGTGTGCGCACCGTATGCGACACCGACGCCGGCCGCCCCGGCACTCGCGGCCATCTGCAGGTCGTGCGTCGTGTCGCCGATCATCACGGTGCGGGAAAGATCCTGCCCCAGTTCCCGGGACAACTCGTGCAGCATCGCCGGATGGGGTTTCGAGAAAGTCTCGTCCGCGCAGCGCGTCGCATCGAACAGGCTCGTCAGCTTCGACTGGTCGAGCACGCGATTCAACCCAACCCGGCCCTTGCCGGTTGCCACGGCGAGCAGATAACCGGTGTCGCGCAGCTCGGCGAGCAGTTCGCGCACGCCGGCGAACAGCTCGATGCGCTGGTCGTCGAGCAGATAGTGATAGCGGTAGCGCTCGGCGAGCCGCAAATAGTCGGACGGATCGAGGGTCGGAGCGGTAATCTGCAGCGCGTCGCGCAGGCCGAGGCCGATCACGTAGCGCGACGCCTCGTCGGACGGCGTGGGCAGGCCGAGATCGCGGCATGCGGCCTGGATGCTGTGCGCGATGTGCGCAGTCGAATCCATCAGCGTGCCGTCCCAGTCGAAGACGATCAGGTCAAATTGCTGTCGAGCCATGCGGTTCAGGTTCAGGCGGTATCGCGCAATGCGCTGAGTTGGTCGAGGAAGCGCCGGCATTCGTCCGGCAGCGGCGCATCGAACTGCAGCGCCTCGCCGGTCAGCGGGTGGGCGAGCTTCAGCCGGTGCGCATGCAGGAACATCCGTTTCAGCGACGGCTGCGCATTCGCGCGCGCCAGCGCCTTGTTCAGTGCGAAATCGCCATACTTGGCGTCGCCGGCGATCGGCAGGCCGAGATGCGCGAGATGCACCCGGATCTGATGGGTCCGCCCCGTTTTGAGTTCCGCTTCGACGAGCGCGTAGTCCGGCCAGCGGTCGACGAGGTTGAACACCGTATGCGACGGCAGCCCGTCGTCCTGCACCCGCACGCGGCGCTCCCCTTCCGGGGTCGAATACTTGAACAGCGGCGCCTTCACCGCGCGGCGGCGGCCCCAGTCGGGCTGCCACTCGCCGTGCACGCACGCGAAGTAGCGCTTGTCCATCCGGTTCTCGCGAATCTGCTCGTGCAGGCCGACGAGCGCCGTGCGCTTCTTCGCGAGCATCAGGATCCCGGACGTCTCGCGGTCGAGCCGGTGCACCAGTTCGAGGAATTTCGCGCGCGGGCGCGCCTGGCGCATCTGCTCGATCACGCCGAACGCGACGCCGCTGCCACCGTGAACCGCAACCCCCGCCGGCTTGTCGATGACGAGCATCGCGTCGTCCTCGTACAGCACGTGGAAATTCGCGGGCGGCACGACGGGCGTGTCGGCGCGCGCGAGGTCGGCCGCCGCGACGCGCACGGGCGGCACGCGGACGAGGTCGCCCAGTTCGAGGCGGTACTGCGCATCGATCCGGCCCTTGTTGACGCGCACTTCGCCGCTGCGCAGGATCCGGTAAATATGGCTTTTCGGCACGCCTTTACAGACGCGCAACAGGAAGTTGTCGATCCGCTGACCGGCCGAGTTTTCGTCGATCTCGATCATCGATACCTGGCCGCTTGCGACCGAATTCTGGGATATTTTGCCTAACTCATTCATACTGAATATAATTTTGCCCAGCCTGACGTTGTGGGTGGCCTGATCGGCCGGCCCCGGCTGAATCGGGCAAGGCGCAAGCGCAAACCGCTATTTTACTTGCGCCGGGGGTCCGCTGCTCGCCCCTAATCAAAGAGATGCAGCAAGTTGCACGCACGGCGCCGCCCGTCGGCAAGGATCGCGCCCACAGGCGGATTCGGTCGGCAAGGCGCCGCGGTAACGGAAAGTTGGTTGAAAAGAATTTGATCGGCAGCCCGACGGCGCGAAGTGCGTCCGCAGGCTGCCGGTTGCGAAAATTACGGCGTTGCGCCCGATTTGGTTCCGCGAAGCGTGCGGGACTTGGCGACGTCAAACCAGGGAAGTACACCCCAAGCGGGAAAGTCGGGCTGGATTCGATACTCCCCGCTGCGGCCCAAGCCGCAGCATCTGCCGCCCGTCGGCGCGCGCGACGCATTGCGCGCGCCCGTGGCAATGCCCGGACAGGCTTAGCGCGCTTTTGCAGCGTGCGGTGTGTGAACGCCGTGCTTTGAAGCCGTATTCGCAGGTGCCCTACGGCCGCCGGCCCCGTCTTTCGGGGCCCAAGCGCCTCTTCAGGCAATTCTCCCCGCCATCGTTCCCGCTCCAGCGTGCTCGTGACAACACAACAAGGTGCGGCCTGCCGTCGTTCCCGCCCTCGCGACTGACAACCGCGAGGCGCCGGCAGCGGAGCCGCCTGGAGCCGTTCATGAAACGCATGCTGTTCAATGCGACGCAGCAGGAGGAGCTGCGCGTCGCCATCGTCGATGGGCAGAAGCTCATCGACATCGACATCGAAACCGCCGGGCGCGAACAGCGCAAAGGCAATATCTACAAAGGTGTCATCACCCGTATCGAGCCGTCGCTCGAAGCGTGCTTCGTCAATTACGGCGAAGACCGCCACGGGTTCCTGCCGTTCAAGGAAGTCGCCCGCCAGTACTTCAAGGAAGGCATCGACATGCGCTCCGCGCGCATCCAGGATGCACTGCGCGAAGGCCAGGAGCTGATCGTCCAGGTCGAGAAGGAAGAGCGCGGCAACAAGGGCGCCGCCCTCACCACCTTCATCTCGCTCGCCGGCCGCTACCTGGTGCTGATGCCGAACAACCCGCGCGGCGGCGGCGTGTCGCGCCGGATCGAAGGCGACGAGCGTCAGGAACTGCGCGAAACGATGGCGCAACTGCAGATTCCGGACGGCATGAGCATGATCGCCCGTACCGCGGGCATCGGCCGCAGCGCCGAGGAACTGCAGTGGGACCTGAACTACCTGCTGCAACTGTGGCGCGCGATCGAAGCGGCGTCGCAAAGCGGCAACGCCGGCCAGCCGATGCTGATCTACCTGGAATCGAGCCTCGTGATCCGCGCGATCCGGGACTATTTCCAGCCCGATATCGGCGAAATCCTGATCGATACGAACGAGATCCACGATCAGGCCCGCGCATTCATGGATATCGTGATGCCGGACAACGTCGCGAAGGTGAAGCGCTACCACGACGACGTGCCGCTGTTCTCCCGCTTCCAGATCGAGCACCAGATCGAGACCGCGTACTCGCGTACGGTGCCGCTGCCGTCGGGCGGCGCAATCGTGATCGACCACACCGAAGCGCTCGTCGCGATCGACGTGAACTCGGCCCGCGCGACCAAGGGCGCGGACATCGAGGAAACGGCGACCCGCACGAACCTCGAAGCGGCCGACGAAGTCGCCCGCCAGCTCCGCCTGCGCGACCTCGGCGGCCTGATCGTGATCGATTTCATCGACATGGAATCGGCGAAGAGCCAGCGCGAAGTCGAGCAGCGCCTGAAAGACGCACTCAAGCATGACCGCGCGCGCGTCCAGATGGGCAAGATCTCCCGTTTCGGCCTGATGGAACTGTCGCGCCAGCGCCTGCGTCCGGCCCTGTCGGAAGGCAGCCACGTGACCTGCCCGCGTTGTAACGGCACCGGCCACATCCGCGATACCGAATCGTCCGCGCTGCAGGTCCTGCGGATCATTCAGGAAGAAGCGATGAAGGAAAACACCGCGGCAATCCACTGCCAGGTGCCGGTCGAGGTGACCGCCTTCCTGCTCAACGAAAAGCGTCAGGAAATCAACAAGATCGAGTCGCGCTTCAAGGTCGGCATCGTGCTGATCCCGAACAAGCACCTCGATACGCCGCACTACAAGCTCGAGCGCCTGCGCCACGACGACGCACGTCTCGACGATCCGCGCGCATCCTGGAAGATGGCCGAGGAAGCGGCCCGCGAACTCGAGTCGGAAACCGGCTACAGCAAGCGCGCGGCGGAAGTAAAGCCGAAGCAGGAAGCCGCGGTCAAGGGCATCACGCCCGAGCGTCCGGCGCCGAGCCCGGCACCGCAGCGTCCGGTCGAACCCGTTGCCGCGCCCGCGCCCGTCGCGCCGGCAAGCGGCGGTTTCATCGGCTGGCTGAAGGGCCTGTTCGGCGTGGCGCCGGCTCCGGCGCCCACACCGGTCGCCCCGGCACCGGCGAAGGAGCAGGCAGCCCGTCCGGCTCGCGGCGAACGCGCCGAGAAGTCCGAGCAACGCGGCGAACGCGGCGGCGAACGCGGCGGCGATCGCAACCGCAACCGTCGCGGCGGCGCCCAGCAGGCACAAGGCGGACGCGACCAGGCTGCGGCAGGCCGCGGCCAGCAGCAACGCCAGGAACGCGAAGGCAAGGAAGTGCGTGAAGCGCGTGAGCCGCGCGAGAACCGCGAACCGCGCGAGGGCCGTGAGCCGCGTGAAGGTCGCGAGATCCGCGAAGGCCGTGAGGGTCGCGAAGGTCGCGAGGGCCGTGGCCCGCGCGAAGGCCGCGAGCCGCGTGAAAGCCGCGAGCCGCGCGAGAACCGCGAACCGCGCGAGCGTGCCGAGCAGCCGGAAGGCGTCGAAGCCGCAAGCCGTGGCGAGCGCCAGGAACGTCGCGAGCGCGGCGAGCGCCGCAAGCCGACCCAGCATGCGGCTACGCTCGAAACGGTCAACCGTGGCGAAACGCATCCGGAACCGGAAGCCGACAAGGCCGTCGCCGAGGCCCTGCCCGGCGCCGAGCTGGCAGCCGACGCGGAAGCCGGCGCGCGTGATGGCGAGGAACGTCGCCGTCGCCGTCGCGGCCGCCGCGGCGGTCGCCGCGAGCGCGAGGAAGACGGCGCAGTCGTCGACCACGCCGAGCAAGGCGCAGATGGCGAAGCCGCCGTACAAGCCGTGACGCCGGAAGCACCGGCTGCTGCCGAACCGGCCCACACGGCCGCACCGGCAGTCGTCGTCGCCGCGGCTGCGGCAGGCGCCGTCGTCGCCGAAGCAGCGGTCGAGCACCACGCCGAACCGGTCGCGCCGGCCGCTGTCGAGCCGCAGCCGGCACCGGTACACGTCGAAGCGGCTCCGGTCGAACCGGCGGCTGTTGCCCACACGGCAGAACCGGCTCGGGTCGCACCGGCCGTCGAAACGGAAGCCGGTCCGGCCCCGGTCGCGGTTTCGCCGACGGACGCGTTCGAAGTGCCGGCAGCGCCTGCCGCGGTCGAAGCACCGCAGTCCGCGCCCGTCGAACAAGCCGCGCCGGCCGTGGCGATCGAAGCCGCTCCGGCGGCTGTCGAGCCGGCACCGGTCGAAGCTGCGCCGGTCGAGGCCGTTGCAGCACCGGCACCGGCACCGGTTTCCGCACAACCGGCAGCCGCGCCCGCTTCGGCGAGCCTGGATGTCGTGCTGGAGCAGGCCGGTCTCGTCTGGGTGAACACGGACGCCGACAAGTTCGCCGCCGCGCAGGAAGCCGCGTCGCGACTCCCGCGCCCGGCTCGCGTGCCGCGCGAACGCAAGGTACTGCCGCCGGTCGATACGGCCCCGATGCAGCAGGTCGAAACGACGCATCACTGACCGGCACATCGCTCGACCAGGAAAAGCCCGCCTCCGGCGGGCTTTTTCACGTCCGCGCTGCGGGTTTCCGCCCACCGGACCGGCCCGCCGCTTGCGGCTAAAATAGAGATCTGGTTCGCACTTCTTTCAACATGTCCCGACGCATCATTCCTCTCGCCGACGTCAGCGGGATGCCGGACGTCTCCGGCATCGCGCACGCCCCGGACGGCACGCTGGCCGACACGCTCGCCAGGCCGCTGCGCGACCTGCGCATTTCGGTGACGGATCGCTGCAACTTCCGCTGCGTGTACTGCATGCCGCGCGCCGTCTTCGACAAGGACTACCCGTTCCTGCCGCACAGCGCGCTGCTCACGCACGAGGAAATCGAACGCGTGGCGCGACTCTTTGTCGCTCACGGCGTCGAGAAGATCCGCATCACGGGCGGCGAGCCGCTGCTGCGCAAGAATCTCGAATTCCTGATCGAGCGCCTCGCACGCCTGACCACGCACGACGGCCGCCCGCTCGACCTGACGCTCACGACCAACGGTTCGCTGCTCGCCCGCAAGGCGCGCGCACTGAAGGACGCCGGGCTCACGCGCGTGACGGTCAGCCTCGACGCGCTCGACGATACGCTGTTCAAGCGCATGAACGATGCCGAGTTCGCAAGCGCCGACGTGCTCGACGGCATCTTCGCCGCCCAGGCTGCGGGCCTCGTGCCGGTCAAGGTCAACATGGTCGTGAAGCGCGGCACCAACGACAGCGAGATCCTGCCGATGGCGGAGCGTTTCCGCGGTACCGGCGTGATCCTGCGCTTCATCGAATACATGGACGTCGGTACGTCGAACGGCTGGAACATGACCGAGGTGCTGCCGTCGGCGGACGTCATCGCACGCATCGCCGAACACTTCCCGCTCGTGCCGCTCGAGCCGCACACGGCGGCAGAAACCGCGCAGCGCTGGGGCTATGCGGACGGCAGCGGCGAGCTCGGCGTGATTTCGAGCGTCACGCAGGCCTTCTGCGGCGACTGCACGCGCGCGCGGCTGTCGACCGAAGGCAAGCTGTATCTGTGCCTGTTCGCGTCGACGGGCCACGACCTGCGCGCACTCGTGCGCGGCGGCGCGAGCGACGCCGAGATCGCGACCGCGATCGCCCGCATCTGGCAGGCCCGCACCGACCGTTATTCGCAGCTGCGCGGCAGCGCGTCTGCCGACACCGTGCCCGACGGCGCCGGCAAGCGCGTCGAGATGTCGTATATCGGCGGCTGACGCACGCTGCCCTTCCGCCTTCTCGCGATGCCCGCTTCCACCTCTCCCTCGATCGCCGGCCTGCTGCTCGCAGGCGGGCGGGCCACACGCATGGACGGTGTCGACAAGGGCCTGCAGTTGCTCGACGGCACGCCGCTCGCGCTGCACGTGCTGCGCCGCCTCTCGCCACAGGTCGACGAAACGCTGATCAGCGCGAATCGCCATGCCGATCGTTATGCCGAACTCGGCGCGCCGTTCGACGCGCGCATCGTCGCGGACGAAACGCCCGACTTCCCCGGCCCGCTCGCGGGCCTGCTCGCCGGCATGCGGGCGGCACGCGCGCCGCTCGTCGCGTGTTCGCCATGCGATACGCCCTACCTGCCCGCCGACCTCGTCGCACGGCTGCACGCGGCGCTCGACGCGCAGCAGGCCGACATCGCCATGGCGGTGACCGTCGACGCGCAGCAGGCGCGCTCGCCGCAGCCGACGTTTGCGCTGCTGCGCACGTCGCTGGCCGACGATCTCGCCGCCCGGCTCGCGGCCGGCGACCGCAAGGTGCGTGCGTGGTACGCACGCCACAAGACGGTCGAAGTCGAGTTTCACGACGAGCGTGCGTTTTACAATGCCAACTCCTGGCAGGAACTCGCCGCGCTGGCCCGCCGCTGACGGCACTCGCGCGGTTCCCGCCCGCCGCACGCGAAACCCGCGCCCAGGCACCCTCCTCGCGCCACCGGCCACGAACCCGATACGCCTTGCGGCGCAGTCCGACTGATGATCACGCAATCCTCGCCCGCCTCCCGAAGCGCCCCCGATTCCGATGCCCCGCTGTCGCTCGCCGACGCGCAGGCACTCGCGTGCCGCTTTGCGGTGCCCGTCGCGGCGTGCGAGACGGTGGCGCTGCGCGATGCGCTCGACCGCGTGCTCGCGGCCGACGTGAACGCGCCGTTCGACATTCCCGCGTACGACAACTCGGCGATGGACGGCTACGCGTTCGACGGCAGCACCGGCACGCACGCGGCGCCGCAAGCGGATGTCGCGCTGACGGTCGCCGGCACCGCGCTCGCCGGCCATCCGTTCGACGGCACCGTGGCGGCCGGATCATGCGTGCGCATCATGACGGGCGCGCCGATGCCGGCCGGATGCGACACGGTGATTCCGCAGGAACGTGTACACGCCGACGGCGACACGATTCGCTTCGTCGCACATGACATCGCGCGCGGCGCGAACTGCCGCAAGGCCGGCGAGGATCTCGCGCGCGGCGCCTGCGCGCTCGCCGCGGGCCGCATCCTGCGACCGTCCGATCTCGGCCTGCTTGCGTCGTTCGGCATCACCGAGGTCACGGTGCGCCGGCGCGTGCGCGTCGCCGTGTTCTCCACCGGCGACGAACTGCGCGCGCCCGGCGAGCCGCTCGGCCCCGGCGCACTGTACGACAGCAATCGCGGGATGCTGATCGCGATGCTCGAACGACTGCATGTCGACGCGGTCGACCTCGGGATCGTCCGCGACGACCCGGCCGCGCTCGAAGCCGCTTTGCGCGACGCCGTCGCCGCGCAGGCCGACGCGGTGATCACGTCCGGCGGCGTATCGGTCGGCGAAGCCGATTTCACGCGCGACGTGATGGCACAGCTCGGCGACGTGACGTTCGCCAGCCTCGCGCTGCGTCCCGGCCGGCCACTCGCGTGCGGCACGCTCGCACGCGCGCCCGGTGGCACCGGTCACGCGCTGTTCTTCGGCCTGCCCGGCAATCCGGTCGCGTCCGCCGTGACGTTCTACGCGATCGTGCGCCCCGCACTGCTGACGCTGGCCGGCGCGCAGGCCCAGCCGCCGGCGATGCATACGGCACTCAGCACGCATGCGCTGAAGACGCGCCCGGGCCGCACCGACTACCTGCGCGGCATCGCGACACGCGCCGCCGACGGCCGCTGGCACGTCGCACCTGCCGGCTCGCAGAGTTCCGCGTCGCTGAGCGGCCTCTCGGCCGCCAACTGTTTCATCGTCCTGGGCCACGATACCGCGGCAGTCGACGCGGGCACCCCGGTCGACATCCTGCCGTTCGACGGCCTGATCTGAATTCCACTATCGGTATATCTCTACGGGGGCAATCCGCACATGAAGAAACAAATTTCGTCGATCGCCGCGGGGCAGACCGCAAAGGCGCTGATCCTCGTCTACCTGACGTTCAGCGTGCCGATCGTGCTGCTCGGCATTCTCGTCGCCTACGTTCGTTACGGGATGGTCGAACTGAGCACGATCCTGAGCGCGCTGCTGCTGAACGCCATCCTCGGCTTCGTGTTGCTGTGGATCGCGTGCCACGCGTACAACTGGGTCGCATCGCGCTTCGGCGGCATCGAGATCGTGCTGTCCGATCCGCCGGAGGAAGCGTGAGCGGCGCACCGCTGATCCGCGCAGCGCAAGCGAGCGACGTCGGGGCGATCCTCGCGCTGATGCGCGAACTCGCCGAATTCGAGAAGCTCACGCATCTGTTCGTCGCGACCGAGGCCGACCTCGCCGACGCGCTGTTCGGCGCGCGCCCTGCCGCCGAAGCACGGGTGGCCGAACACGACGGCGCGATCGTCGCGTATGCGCTGTTCTTCCACAATTACTCGACGTTCCTCGGCCGTCGTGGCCTCTATCTCGAGGATCTGTACGTGCAGCCGTCGCAACGCGGCACGGGCCTCGGCACCGCGATGCTGCGTCACCTCGCGGCCCTGGCCGTCGAGCGCCGTTGCGGGCGCTTCGAATGGTCGGTTCTCGACTGGAACCAGCCTGCGATCGATTTCTACGAGAAGATGGGCGCCACCGTGCTGCCCGACTGGCGCATCGTTCGCGTGACGGGCGACGCGCTGGACACGCTCGCCGGGCATTGAGCGCATCGCGGCCGCACCGGCAATTGCTGCATGAAAAAACGGGCGCCGCGGCGCCCGTTTTTGTTCCGGCCGATGTCGGCAACGCGCGTCACGCGTCGTCCGCATCGGCGCCGTCGCTACCTTCCGCGCCGAGCAACCCGGCCGCCGCGTCGCCCGGCAGCGCCTCGACCTGCTTCAGCTTGCGGTTCATCACGCGCGTACGCTGCTCGGCGGACTCGATCGAGCGCGTGACCGTTTCGAGCTGCGCCTTCGTGCGCGCGAGCACGTCGCCGAACTTGCCGAATTCCGTTTTTACCGCGCCGAGCACCTGCCACACCTCGCTCGACCGCTGCTCGATCGCGAGCGTGCGGAAACCCATCTGCAGACTGTTCAACAGTGCGGTGAGCGTCGTCGGGCCGGCCACCGTCACGCGATAGTCGCGCTGCAGCAGGTCGGTCAGCCCCGGGCGACGCAGGATCTCCGCATAGAGCCCTTCGGTCGGCAGGAACAGCAGCGCGAAATCGGTCGTGTGCGGCGGCGCGACGTACTTCTCGGCGATCGTGCGCGCCTCGAGCCGCACACGCGCTTCGAGCGCGCGGGCCGCTTCCTCGACCGCCGCCGCATCGGCGCGCTCCTGCGCGTCGATCAGCCGCTCGTAATCCTCGCGCGGGAATTTCGCGTCGATCGGCAGCCACACGGGCGGCGCGTCGCGCGTACCGGCATCGCGCCCCGGCAGCCGGATCGCGAACTCGACGCGCTCGCTGCTCTTCGGCACCGTCGCGACGTTCTTCGCGTACTGCTCGGGCGTCAGCATCTGCTCGAGCAGCGCCTCGAGCTGCACTTCGCCCCAGGTGCCGCGCGTCTTCACGTTGGTCAGCACTTTCTTCAGATCGCCGACGCCCGCCGCGAGCGTCTGCATCTCGCCGAGCCCGCGATGCACCTGCTCGAGCCGGTCCGACACGAGCTTGAACGATTCGCCGAGCCGCTGCTCGAGCGTCGCGTGCAGTTTCTCGTCGACGGTGCGGCGCATCTCCTCGAGCTTCGCCGCGTTGTTCGTCTCGATTTCCTTCAGCCGCTGTTCGAGCGTCGCGCGCACTTCACCGATCCGGCGATCGTTCGCCTCGGTCAGCTGCGTGAGCTGCCGGTTCAACGTGTCGCCGAACAGCCTGAGCGCACCCGTCTGCTCCTCGCGCGCCTGCTGTGCCTGACGCTGCAGGCTCTCGCGCATCGCGTCGAACTGCTGCGCGTTACCGGCGACGAGCTTGCCGAGCTGCTGGGCGAAGCCTTCGACCTGGTTGTTCTGCACGGTCGCCACGCTCGTCAGCTGCGCGGCGAGCGTCTGCTGAAGCTGCGCAAAACTGCCGGCCAGCTCGGTGCGCGAGCCGCGCGCGTTCTCGACGATCTCGCCGCGCAATTCGCGTTCGAGCCGCTCGACCGCGCGCGCCTGCGCGTGCGCGGCGTCCTCGATCTGGTCGCCCAGTACCGCCGTATCGTCGTGACGGCCAGCGCCACGCATGAGCGCGACGATCGCCACCGCGAGCGCGACGGCCAGCACGACGACCGCCGCAAGCAACAACGTCATCGTCATGCGCGCGGCTTCCCGATCACGTCAGGGTTGATCGGATTCGGCGGCCGCCCCGCGCGCGGCCCCTCGCCCAGCGCGGCGATCAGGTTGTCGGCGGCGAGGTTCGCCATCGCGCGGCGCGTTTTTTCGGTCGCGCTCGCGATATGCGGCGTCAGCACGACGTTCGGCACCTCGAGCAGCGCCGGATGCACCGTCGGCTCGCCTTCGTACACGTCGAGGCCGGCGGCGGCGATCGTCCCGTCGCGCAGCGCGACGGCCAGCGCCGCGTCGTCGACGATCCCGCCGCGCGCGATATTGGTCAGCGTCGCGGTGGGCTTCATCTTCGCGAGTTCGGCCGCGCCGATCGTATGGTGGTTTTCCTGCGTGTACGGCAGCACGAGCACGACGTGATCGGCGCGCGCGAGCAGCGCATCCTTCGATACGTATTCGGCGTTCAGCTCGGCCTCGATCTCGGGCGCGACACGCGACCGGTTGTGATAGATCACCTGCATCCCGAAGCCGCGCGCGCGGCGCGCGAGCGCCTGGCCGATGCGCCCCATTCCGATCACGCCGAGCGTCGAGCCGTAGATGTCGCTGCCGAGGAACCCGTCGTAAGCCCACTTCTGCCAGTGGCCGGCGCGCAGCCAGTGCTCGGATTCGGCGATCCGACGAGCGGCGGCCATCATCAGCGCCCAGCCGAAATCGGCGGTGGACTCGTTCAGCACGTCGGGCGTGTTGGTGCCGAGCACGTTCGCCGCGTTGAACGCAGCCATGTCGAAGTTGTTGTAGCCGACCGCCATGTTCGCCACGACGCGCAGGCGCGGCGCGGCGGCAAGCTCGGCCGAGCCGACCGGATCGCCGGCCGTCAACGCGCCGTCCTTGTCGGCCAGACGCGCGGCGAGCGCGCCGGGCGCGAGTGCGTCGCCGTTGTTCCAGTCGACGTCGAAATATTGCTTGAGCCGCTCGATCACGTCCGGAAAGATCGGACGCGCGACCAGGATCTTCTGCATCGCCATCTCCGCATGCCGCAGGCGGATCGAAGCGCGCCGTGCGCCGCCGGGATCGCCCGCTCAAGGTTGAAAATCGTCAGCTTACGCCGTGAAGAAAAGCCACGACGTCAGCAGGAATACCGGTATCAGTACGACCAGCGCCCAGCCGAGATACGCGAAGAAGCTCGGCATCTTCACGCCGCGCGATTCGGCGATCGCCTTCACCATGAAGTTGGGTGCGTTGCCGATATAGCTGTTCGCGCCCATGAACACCGCACCCGCGGAAATCGCGGCGAGCGTCGACGCGCCGGTCGTCATCAACGACTGGGCATCGCCGCCCGCGAGGTTGAAGAACACGAGATAGGTCGGCGCGTTGTCGAGGAACGACGACAGGATGCCCGTCGCCCAGAAGTACATCGCGTCGATCGGCTTGCCGTCCGGCCCCGTGACGAGGTGGACGATCTGCGCGAACGCGCCGTCGGCGCCGGCGCGCAGGATCACGATCACCGGCGCGATCGTCACGAAGATCCCCGCGAACAGCTTCGCGACTTCCTCGATCGGCGCCCAGTTGAACGCGTTGCCCTCGCGCGCGGAACGCGGCGTCAGCGCGAGCGACGCGAGCGTCACGCCGACGAGCGCGACGTCGCGCACGAGGTTCTGCAGCGCGACGTGCGTGCCCCATACGTCGAACGCGATGCCCGGCTTCCAGATGCCGCTCATCAGCACGAGCGCAACCACGGCCGCGAGCAGCACGAAGTTGATCTTCCCGTCGATCGACAGCGCCGCGCCGTCCGGCGTCGGGTCGAGCACGGCCGGCCGCTCCTCGCCGCCTTTCCGGTAGAAGTACGTATCGAGCACGAAGAACAGCGTCAGCAGCACCGCGCAGATGAACAGCATCGGCAGTGCGAGGTGCGTGGTCGTCCAGAAGAAGCTCACGCCGTTCAGGAAACCGAGGAACAGCGGCGGATCGCCGAGCGGCGACAGCGAGCCGCCCGCGTTCGCGACGAGGAAGATGAAGAAGATCACGACGTGCACGACATGCTTGCGATTGTCGTTGGCGCGCAGCAGCGGCCGGATCAGCAGCATCGCGGCGCCCGTCGTGCCCATCACGCTCGCGAGCAGCGTACCGAGCGCGAGGATCGCGGTATTGAGCTTCGGCGATCCATGCAGATTGCCGTTCACGCAGATGCCGCCCGCGACCGTATAGAGCGCGGTGAGCAGCACGATGAACGGAATGTATTCCTCGAGCAGCGCATGCACGAGCGTGCCGAACGCGGTGCCCGCGCCGAACGCGAATCCGAACGGGATCAGGAACACGACCGCCCACGCGGCCGCAATCTTGCCGAAATGGTGATGCCAGAAGACGGGGGCGACGAGCGGGAACAGTGCGATGGACAGCAGGATTCCGGCGAACGGAATGCCCCAGAGGGCAGACAGCGAGGCACCGTCGAGCGTTGCGGCCGATGCAAGCGCGGGAACGGCGCCAAGCGCGATCCCCGACGCCATGCCCGCCCAGGCGGCATGTCGTTTCATGCAGAACTTCCTTGTTCGAATGGTGGTGGATGCGGCGGGCGCGTCATGCGCCCCGTACGACGATCACGTGAACGCGGTACGGGCCGTGCGCGCCCAGTACGATGGTCTGCTCGATATCGCCCGTGCGCGACGGGCCCGACACGAAATTGACCGCGCGCGGCAATTCGCCGCGCTCCGCGCGGATCAGCGCAAAGGCGTCCTCATGACCGGCGACGATCCGCGACGCGGGAACGATCGCGATGTGCGTTTCCGGCAGCAGGCCCGCCGACGCGTAGGTATCGGGGCCGGACAGCAGCACCAGCGAGCCCGTTTCGGCGGTCGCGCAAAAACAACCGGTAAGGCCGACCAGATCGCCGTCGCGCGGCTTGCGGCATTCGACCGACAGGCCTGCGCCCGCCCAGTCGAAATCGGCCAGCGTGCGCCATGCGACGGCCTGCGCCGGCAGGCCGTGAGCGGACAGGTAGCGGGCCGCGGCGGCCGGCACATCGGCAAGCGCCGCGACTTCGTCGACCGTCGTCGACAGACGGGCCGCTTCGTCGACGAACGCCGCGACGAGGTCGGCCGGCGCCGGCGGGCGCGGGCCCTCCGGATGACGGGCGAGATAGTCGGCAACGCCGTCGCGCTCGGCCGCATCGGGTTCGGCCGCACGCCCCTGCGCCGCGCGAATGCGCGCGAGGATCTGGCGACGGGCAGCGGAAGTGTCCATGAACGGTCCTCGTGACGTTGGCGGGCGATACCGTCGGATTATACCGGCCGGCCCCGCCGCGACGCAGTTTTGGCCGTTCGGCCGACGCTTACTTCGACGCGTCTTCCTCGACCGGCTGCGCGATGCCGAACACCTGGCGCAGGTATGTGAGATACGCCTTGTCGTCGCACATGCTCTTGCCCGGCGTATCCGACAGTTTCGCGACCGGCTGCCCGTTGCAGCGAACCATCTTGATCACGATCTGCAGCGGCACGTAGCCGAGGTCGTTCGTGAGGTTGGTGCCGACGCCGAATGCGAGCTTGCAGCGGCCGCGGAAACGTTCGTACAACTGCATGACCTTCGGGATGTCGAGCGCATCCGAGAACACGAGCACCTTGGTGCGCGGGTCGCAGCGGTTCGCCTCGTAGTGGCGCAGCATGCGCTCGCCCCACTCGAACGGATCGCCCGAATCGTGGCGCGCGCC
>JABLTH010008989.1_pt1 | contig 42109 bp, 35 predicted proteins | sample 7875711 | NCBI WGS metagenome assembly JABLTH01 (sample SAMN14941262, study PRJNA633318) | bioreactor metagenome | isolation source: bioreactor | place: China | collected 2019-03-05 | reverse complement strand
TCCTGGAAATGCAGGACGGCGGCCTGCCCCTGCGCAACCTTCGCTGGATCGGCCCGGTGGCCGGGGGCGCCGTGGTGGCCCAGGTGGCCACCCAGAGCGACCGCCAGCAGGTCGCGGTGGTCAAGGACGGGAAGTCCCTGGGCCTCTTCCCGGTGCCCCGGCCCGCCGGCATCGGCGAAGGCCTCTTCAATCACGCCGAACTCGGCGAGGCGGTCTATGTCGAAGGGGACGCCCTGGTGCTCCTCTACCGCCCCCTGGCGGGCGGGGAGGGAGAGGCCGTGATGGTGCTCGCCCTGGACCTCGCCTCCCGGAGCCTGCGCTGGTGCCATCGCGCCCCCGGGGACCGCCTGGCCCTGGGCGGCAGCGGCAAGGACGCCGCGGTCTTCCTGTGGGGCCGCGCCGCCCCCGTCCAGCGGCTGCCCCTGGCCCTGCAGAAGGGCGAGAAGGAGGGCGTCTCGCCCTCCAGGCCGGGATTGAAGCCCTACGAGAAGCCCGACGAGGTGGGCGAACTCTCCGACCTCCTGCCCACGGGGGCCTGGACCTTTCTGACGGCCCACACCAAGGGGCTCAGCGCCTACAACGGCACCGCCAAGGGCTGGAACCACCTCGCCGCGCCGCCGCCCAACCCCCTTGGCTTCCCCGAGCCCAAGGGGGCCCTGGCCCAGGCCGGCAAACGCTACTGGTGGCAGCCGGAGCCCGGCGCCGTGATCCCCGTCGCGGCGGACGGGACGCCCGTCGCCGAGGCCGAGCCGCCGGTGCTCACGGTGCCGGAACCGGCCCTGGACGCGCCGATGCTGAAGCTCTTCGGAGGTGACGCCGAGGGCCGGCTCTGGTTCACCCTGTCGGCCCCCGCCCTCCGGGCCCTGCCGGCCCCGAAGCCCGCCCAGGAGGGCGAGCCTGCGCCGCCCCCGCCGGAGGCTCCGGTATTCACCGCCGCCGAGCTGCTGGCCTGGGAGACCCACCTCCGGGGGGACCTCGGGCGGATCTACGTCTACGATCCGGCGAAGAAGGCGATGCTGCGCCTGGCCTGGGGCGAGGCCTGGCGGGACCTGAAGGCCCCGGAGGGCTTCCCGCGGCCCGCGAAGGCCGAGGGCCTGCGGCCCGCCGCCGGGGGCGCCCTCTTCGTGGCGGACCGCGGAGCCTGGTGGCTGCCCCTGTCCGCCCTGCCCGTCCAGCCGCTGCCCGCGGCGGCCCCGCCGCCTCCCGTTAAGCCCTAGCGCAGGGCATACACCTTCCCGTCGCCGCTGCCGACGTAGAGGATCCCGTCCTCCACCACGGGGGAGGACAGGATGGCGCCAAGGGAGAACATCCGGTCGAGCCCCGCGAGGACGCCGTCGAGGGTGCGGTCTGGGTAGATGGCCCCGTAGTTCAGCCGCCCCTGGGCATCGGTGTAGGTGGCCCCGTGGCGGCGGGAGCCCTCGGTCTGGAAGCGGCCGGCCACGGCCCCGGAGGCCAGGTCCACGGCCTGGAGCCAGCCGTCATGGGTCCCGTAGTAGGCGACACCGGCGGCCACCGCGGGGGAGGAGAAGCTCACGGCCCGGTTCTCCACGTCGAAGCGGAGGGCGCCCGTCGCCGCGTCCAGCACCTTGAACCGCGTCCCGTCCGACGTGGGGAAGCAGACCTTCCCGTCCACCAGGGCCGGCGAGGCGATGACCCACCCCTTGCGGTTGTCGTGCTTCCAGGCCAGGGCGCCGTTGGCCGCGTCCAGGGCGTAGAAGTGGCCGTCCCGGCAGCCGAAGAAGACCCGGCCTCCACCCACGGCCGCCGAGGAGGCGATGCCCTCCTGGTTGTGGATCTCGGGGTCCGCGCCGGTGGCGAAGGCCCAGCGCTGGGCGCCGGTCTTCGCGTCGAGGGCGTAGAAGGTCCGGTCCCAGCTGCCGATGTACACGGTGTCCCCCGCCACCGCGGGCGAGGCGTGGACCACGTCGCCGGTCTGGAAGGACCAGCGCAGTGCCCCCGAGGCCAGGTCCAGGGCGTAGACCTTGCCGTCGCCGCTCCCGACGTAGACCGTCTTCCCGGCCACGGCAGGGGAGGAGAGGAAAACGTCGTAGGGATCGGGCATGGTCTCGGTGGGCGGCTGGATGCCGTGGATGCCGGGGGCGGTGTAGCGCCGCTCGCCGCCGGTGCGGAAGGTCCAGGCCGCCTTCCCGGTGACGGCGTCGACGGCGTACACCAGGCCGTCCAGGCTGCTGGCGATCACTTTCCCCTCCGCCACGGCGGGGGAGGCGTTGACCGGGCCGCGGGTCTGGAACTTCCACCGAAGGCCGCCGGTGCGCGCCTCGAGGGCGTAGAGGGCGCCATCGCGGCTGCCGACGTAGAGGGCGCCCCCGGCCACCACGGGCGACGAGAGGACCCGCCCGCCCGTCTGGTAGGTCCAGACGACCTCGCGCAGGCCCGGCGCGTGGACGGCGGGATAGACGCCCCGGTGCTCGGGACCGCCCCGGAACATGCGCGGTTCGGTGGCCGACAGGCCTGCGCAGAGCACGAGCATCGCGGACATGCAGGAACGAGCAGCCATGGCGGCCTCCCCCAGGCTCCAGGATGCCGGGGACCGGCGGCGGTCCCCCGAGCCCCGGGGTGAAGGGGGATTGGCCCGGGGCGAGACGCCCTAGGCCTGAGCCACCAGCACCCGGTCGTGGCCCGCGAGGTCCCGGGTCACCTCCGCCCTGCCCCAGCCCGCGGCGAGGGCGCGGTCCATCAGCTCAGCCCCCTGCCCTGCGCCGATCTCCAGCACGCAGCCCCGGGCGCCCCGGCGCCGGGCCTCCTGGAGCACCCGCGTGCTGAGGGCGAGGCCGCGGTCCTCGGCGAAGAGGGCCAGGGCGGGCTCGAACTTCAGCTCCACCTGGAGGGAGGGCGCGTCCGCGGGGTCGACGTAGGGCATGTTGGCGACCACCAGCTCCAGGGGGCCGGCAAGGGGCTCCAGAAGGTCGCCCTGGTGGAAGGCCACGGCGGCCCCCAGGGCCTCGGCGTTGGCCTTGGCCACGGCCAGGGCCTCTGGCGAGAGGTCCACCGCCGCGATCGCCCACTTCGTGCGCAGGGCGAGGCTGATGGCGAGGATGCCCGAGCCCGTGCCGATGTCGCAGGCCCGGGACACGCCCAGGGCGTGGCCGGTGACCTGGGCGAGCTCCAGGGTGAGTTCGGTCTCGGGGCGGGGGATGAGCACGCCGGGCCGCACGGCGAAGCGCCGGCCCGCGAAGGAGGCCCAGCCCAGGATGTAGGCCCAGGGCTCGCCCTTTTTCCGGCGCCGCACCCAGCCGCTGATCTGGCGCCGGGCCTCGTCCGGCACGGTCTCGGTCCCGTGGGCCGCCATCCAGGCTGGATCCTTGCCCAGCCCCTCCTTGAACCAGCGGGAGGTCTCCGCCCGGGCCTCCAGGGGGTCCAGGAACTCCGCCAGGGCCGCGGCGAGGTCGAGGCGGAGGTCGTTCCAGGTCTGGGTCACGGCGCCATTGTGGCCGGGAGCCCGCTCACTGCGCCATCAGCGCCTTGGCCCGAGCCTGGCTCTCCGCGAGGACCAGCTCGTGGAGGCTGCCGCCATGGCTGTCCATGGTCACGACGACGGGGAAGTCCTCCACCTCGATGACCCAGAAGGCCTCGGGGCTGCCGAACTCCTCCAGCATGTGCACGTCCACCACGCGCTTCACGCGCTCGGCCAGCAGGGAGCCCGCGCCGCCGGTGGCGTGGAGGTAGACCGCGCCGGTCTTCACGAGGCCGTCGCTGGTCTTCTTGCCCATGCCGCCCTTGCCGATGACGCCACGCACCTTGTAGGTGTCGATGACGTCCGCCTGGTAGGGCTCCTCGCGGATCGAAGTGGTCGGCCCCGCCGCCACGAAGGACCAAGTGCCGTCAGGCTCCTTCCGCACCACCGGCCCGCAGTGGTAGATCACCATCCCCTCGAGGATGGGCTTCAGCCACTCCGGCTTCTGCTCCTTCATGTACTTGTGGCCCATGTCGCGGCTGAGGACGAGCTTGCCGTTCAGCAGCACCTCGTCGCCCACCTTGAGCTGGCGGATCTGGTCTTCGGAGATGGGGGTGGTGAGGCGGATCATGGAAGTCCTCAGTCGAAGGAGACTTCGCCCGTGGGGGCGAGGGTCATGGTGCGCCGCCGGCTCGACCAGCACATGTAGCTGATGCTCACGTAGAAGCTCGCCGGATGCCGGTACAGCTCCTCCACGTGCACGCCCAGCACCGTCGTGTTGCCGCCGTAGCCCATGGGGCCGATGCCCAGGGTGTTCAGGTCGCTCGTGAGGGCCTTCTCGAAGGCGTCCATCTTGGGGTCGGGGTTCGCCGTGCCGAGCTTGCGGAGGATGACCTCCTTGCTCTTTTCATAGCCCGTCACCCGGTCGCCGCCGATGGCCACGCCGAGGATGCCGGGGCTGCAGCCCTGGCCCTGGGCCTTCACCACAGCGTCGATGACGGCCTTGCGCACGCCGCCGATGTCGCGGCCGGCGCCGATGGTGACGTCCGGCAGGCGGTACTGGGCGCCGACGTTCTCGCAGCCGCCGCCCTTCAGCATCACGCTGATCTCGATCTCCGGCTTCTCCCACTCCTCGAAGTGGACGACGGGATGACCCTCGTGGAAGGGGTCGAGGTTGTTGCCGGTGTTCTTGCCGCTGAGGCTCTCCACGCAGTTGGGCCGCAGCCACACGCGCTTCGTGGCCTCCACCACCGCCGCGCGGATCTGCGCCTTGGCCTTGTGCTGGCTGAGGCCGTAGGGATGGCGCACCCAGAAGATCACCGTGCCGGTGTCCTGGCAGAGCGGCGTCACGTGGCCGTCGGCGAGGAGGATGTTCTTCACCATGTCGTCTAGGGTGTTGAAGGCCCGCGAGCCCTCCGCCTCGGCGTCGCGGCCCTTCACCAGCGCGTCGATCACGTCCTGGGGCAGGCGCGTGCTGGCCCGGCGGATCAGCTCCAGCACGGGCTGGGTGAGGTCGAGCCCCCTCAGGTCCTTCAGGTCCGCCTTGAACTCCGGCGGCAGGACCGACTTCTGCTCGACCACCTCCATCGGCGTGAGGGTCGGGATGGTGCACTGGCTCATGAAGGACCTCCTGCAGCCCCCCATTGTCCGACGGCCCTCCGCCGGAGGCCAGGGTCAGAACTGGAAGTCCACCACGTTCGTGATCCCGGTCAGGAAGCCCAGGTCGTCCCCGTACCGCGAGACCACCGAGACCGTGCCGTCCGCGGCGAAGGCGCGCCGCCGCACGCGGAGCTGGTAGGTGCTGCCCTGGGGGAAGGGGCCGAAGGCGTAGGTCTCGGAGGCGCCCACCGAGGCGACGCGCATGCCCACGATGAAGAGGGTGGGGACGGGTCCCGCCTGGATGGGCCCGAAGGTGAGCTCCACCTCGTCGGACTGCGAGGGCCCCGCCGGGGGCGCCAGGGTGCCCGTGACCGAGGCGGTGTCCGTGCGCGGGGGAACCGTGAGGTCCGTGGTCACCGCCACCATGGCCTCCGAGGGCGTGAAGGCCGCAGAGGCCCGGGGCTCGAAGGCCCGGCCGCCTGCGCCCGCCCAGGTTACCACGTGCTGGGCCTGGCCCCAGGGCAGCAGGTCCAGGAGGTAGGTCCCGTCCGCGCGGGTCAGCGTCCGCCGGAGGATGCGCGGCTCCCCGAGGGATTCGAAGGCCTGGGCGGTGACCACCAGCCCCGCCACGCCGCCGCCGCCGGTCTCGCTGATGCGGCCCGCCACGGAGGCCGTGCGCCGGCGGTCCACCGCCTGGAGCACGGGGAGGAAGGTCCACACCGCGCCCCGGGCCTGGAGGCTGCGTCCGGGATCCAGGATCACCGTGGCCTCGGTGGGGGCCAGGTCCCCCACGGACAGCGCCACGGTGGCCACGGCCTGGGGGGCCGGAACCGCCACCGTCGCTGTGCTGCCGTCCTGGAGCTTCGCCGTGGCCGGGGCCTCGAAGGTCAGGCGCAGGGCCGTGTAGGTCCCCGCGGGCAGCACGAGGGAGCCCAGGGACTGCTGGCCCGAGCCCAGGGCGACGAGGTCCACCGCGGTCCTGCCCTGGGCGCCCGCCACCCAGCCCGCGGGGCCGAGGGCCTCCACCTTCGTGATGGCGACGGCGAGGGACTGGACCCCCTCCGCCGGCCCCGAGGCCAGGAAGACGGTCATCCCCGGCTGGGAGGGGGAGGGCTGGCTGCAGCCGCAGCCGCCCCCGGAACATCCCAGGCCGGACAGCAGGGCTCCGGCCGCGGCCAGGGCGCTCAGCAGGCGGCGTGCCCGCATCCTAGAACTGGATCACCGCGGCCACGGGGCTCGCGGACTGGGGGTTCACCGCCGGGGCGTTGAGCGAGAGCGTGGTGGTGCTGCCGCCGTCGGGGCCGTAGGTGGTGCGCAGGGCCCGGACGCTCTGGAGCCCCAGGTCCGAGGCCGGGAACGTGAAGAGCTCGTAGCTGTCCGTGAACTTCGCGGGGACGGTGCGGGTCACCAGGGTCCGCGTCGCACCCCCCAGGCTGAAACTGCCCTGGAGCATCACGAGGTCGCCCTGGTCCGGGCCCAGGGCGGGCTGGACCACGCCCGTCACGGTGCCCGAGGGGTTGAGGGGCGCCGAGGTCAGGGCGGTGGTGAAGGTGAAGCTGGAACCGCTGACGGCGAAGGGCCCGGCGGCAGCCGAGGCATAGCCCGTGGTCCCCACCACGGGCTGGGTGGCGACGTAGTAGGTCGCGCCGGCGGGGAGCAGGTCCAGCACGAAGGCCCCGTCGCTCCCGGTCTGGACGATGCGCTGGATCACCGGGTTCCCCTGGGCGTCCAGGGTCTGGGCGATGACGAGGGCGCCGGGGATCGCGGCGCCGCCCGCGGTCTTGAGGGATCCCGTGACGGAGCCCGTGGATTCCTTGTCCTGGGCGTTCACCACCGGGCGCAGGAGGTAGCGGCTGCTGGCCCCCGTGGTCCGGACGTGGACCGACCGGGCGCCGTCGAAGTCGATGACGAGGTCCTTCGTGGCCCCCGCCACGACGTCGAAGGCGATGGGCACCTTGAGGCCGCTCTGCTGGCCCGACGGGACCTCCAGGGGCTGAACGCTCTGGTCCGGGAGGGTGACCGTGTTGCCGGGGCCGAGCACCAGGCGGAGCTGGGTGTAGCGCCCCGGCGGGAGGGCCGCGCCCTGGGCCAGGGTGGCCATCACGCCGCCGGAGAGGGAGAGGAGGTCCACCGTGCGGCGGGGCTCCGCCAGGACGATCCAGCCCGCGCCCGCCTGGGCGATCTCCACCCGCTGCACGTCCAGCATGAGCTTCGCGTACTCGGGGCTGGGCGCGTCCACCAGGAGCACGTTCACCCGGGCCGAGGCGGGGTCGCCGCCCTTCCCGTCCCCCCCGCCGCAGCCGGCAAGGAGGAGGATCAGGCCTGCACCAAACATTGCACGCATATGCACCTCCATCGGGGATGCCGCCTCCAGGGTGGTGCAGCGGGCGGTTCCGCGCACCTGGAAAGGTGCCGCGACCGTGCCAGCGGTCGCCGGGAGCGGGTCAGCGGCCCCCGAAGGCCCAGCAGAGGCTGAGGGTGAGGGAGGCCAAGGGCGAGGGGCTGCCGCTCAGGGCGAGGCCCTTCAGGTCCCGGTCCGTCTGGCCCACCAGGCCCAGCAGGCGCTGGACCCCCGTCGGCTTGAGCCGGGCCAGGGCCCGCTCGTAGCCCTCGAGGAGGAAGCCCTGGCGCGGGCTGAGGCCCAGGGCCCCCAGCAGGTCCGCCGGGGCCGTCCGGCCCGCGGAGCGGGCCTCCACCAGGGCGCAGAGCCGTTCCACTTCCCGCCTCGCCTGTCCCAGGAGCATGAGGGGCGCGCCGCCGGGATCGTCCTCCACTGCCTGGCGCAGAGCCTGGAGGGCGCCCCGGGCATCCCCCTTCTGCCAGGCGGAGGACCAGGCGAAGGCGCCCTGCTCCGCCATGCGGAAGGTGGCCACGTCCAGCAGGGCGGCGGTGATGCGCCGCTCCCCCCGCGCGCCGGGCTCTGCCAGCAGGTCCAGGACCTCCAGCGTGCGCCGGAGGATGCCGGGGTGGCCGCCCACCCGGGCCACCAGGGCCGCGGCGAGGCCCGGGTCCAGCAGGAGGCCCAGGCTCCGCGCCTCCCCCTCCACGTAGGCGGCGGCCTCGGGGCCCTCCAGGCTCCCGGCCCGGAGGATCCGGCCCGCCTTGGCCCACTCCGTCCAGGGCTTGGAGCCCAGGGGTCGGCCAGGCCCGGCGGCCAGGGGCGTCCGGCTCACCAGCAGGAGCCGGGTCCCGGCCAGGGGATGCTCCAGGAGCGCGGTCACGGCCTTCGGCAGGTCCTTGGGCTTGGCCAGCAGGTGATCCGCCTGGGGCACCAGCACCACGCGGTCGGTGCCGAGGGGCGGCGCCTCCCGCAGGGCGTTCACGACCTCCGCCCAGGGGCCGCCCTCGCTGCACTGGAGCAGGGAGAAGTCCGCCCACTCCGGGTCCACGTGCCGGGCCTTCCAGGCCTCCACCGCCGCGCGGCGGAGCTCGGAATCGTCGCCGTGGACCAGGGCGTAGGGCTGGGCCAGCCAGGCCTCGGGCACCTTCATTCGTGCCCCTCCAGGAGCTGGGTGAGGAAGCTCTCGGCGAAGTCGTCCGCCAGGTGGTCCAGCACCTGGAGCTCACGGTTCTCGAAGCTCGCGAAGTTCTGGTCCACCCGGTACTGGCTGGAGAAGGTGAGGCCCCGCCGCTGGGCCACGGGGACGCCGGTGACACCGTCCAGCAGGTCCACCGCGGCCACCACCAGGACCTCCACCCGGCTCGCGCTCCCGGCGCTGGCCCGGATGCGGTCCGTGCCGAGCTGGACGCCGAGGGGGCGGACCTTGTAGCTCAGCAGCGTGCCCTGCAGCACCCAGCGCGAGGGCGCGCCCTGGGGCACGAGCTTCCAGGGCGAGGCGGCCACGATGCGGTTCTCCAGGGCCTTGGTGAAGCGCTCCTCCAGGCCGAGGCGTGTGGTCTCATTGCGGAACTTGGCGAGGCGGATGGTGTCCCCGGGCCGGGCCCAGGCCACCGCGCGGGGGACGCGGTCCAGCCGCCGGTAGCCGCAGCCGGCGGCTAGGCCCAGCAGCACCCAGGGCCCGAGGGCGGCCCCGATCCTGAAAAGCCTCATGGCTGGTAGACACCCACGAAGGGCAGGTTCCGGAACTTGCCGTCGAAGTCGAGGCCGTAGCCCACCACGAACTTGTCCTCGATGGTGAAGCCCACGTAGTCCACAAGGACCTCGGTCTTGCGCCGGCTCGGCTTGTCCAGCAGGGTCACGACCTTCAGGCTGGCGGGCTCGCGGTCCAGGAGGAGGTTGCGGACCTTGTGGAGGGTGGTCCCCGTGTCCACGATGTCCTCCACCACCAGGCAGTGGCGGCCCTGGATGGCCTTGTCCAGGTCCTTGATGATCTTCACCTCGCCGGTGCTGTGGGTGCCCCCGTGGTAGCTGGCCACCTGCATGAAGCTCACGTCCAGCTCGATGGGCATGGCCCGGGTGAGGTCTGCGAAGAAGGGGTAGACGCCGTTCAGCAGGCCCACCGCGATGAGGTCCTTGCCCACGTAGTCCGCGGCGATCTGGGCGCCGAGCTCCTGGATGCGGGCCTGGAGCTGGGCCTCCGTGAGCATGGGTTGGATGCGGCTGCGGACGGCGGACATGGGGACCCCGGAAAAGGTCCATTCAACCCGGAATCGATGGAGATGTCAGGACGAACCCGCGGCCCCCGGGCCTGCGCTCAGGCCCCGGCCCCGGCCATCAGCCGCTGCCGGGTGTAGGGGATGAGCCCCCCCGCGTCCAGGATCCCCTGGCGGGCGGCCGGCAGGTGGACCTGGGCGTAGGCGTGGCCGGTGGTGCGGTTCAGCACGTGGTCCGGGGTGAACTCCAGCTCGTCCCCCTCCTCGGCCTTGAGGCCGGGGCAGAGCACCACCTTCAGGCCGAGGTTGATGCTGTTCTGCAGGAAGATCCGCGCGATGGAGCGCGCCACCACCACCAGGCCATGGCCCTTCAGGGTGGAGCAGGCCTGCTCGCGGCTGGAGCCACACCCGAAGTTCTCCCCCGCGACGATGATGCTGCCGGGCGGGTAGGCCCCGGCCCGGAGCCGGGCGTTGAGCTCCGTCCGGTCGGCGAAGGCGAACTGGGGCGTCTCCGAGGGGAGCACCGTGGCCATGTGGCGGCCCGGGTAGAGGTCGTCGGTGCTGATGTCGTTCTCGAGCTTCAGGATGACCGTGGCCATGGGAGCCTCCTAGGCGCGGGGATCGGCGATGGCGCCGGCGAGGGCGGAGGCCGCCGCCACCGCCGGGCTGCACAGGTAGACGTCGGACTTGGGGTTGCCCATCCGTCCCTTGAAGTTGCGGTTCGTGGTGCTCAGCGCGGTCTCCCCGTCACCGAGGGCGCCCTCGTGGACGCCCAGGCAGGGGCCGCAGCCGGAGTTCATCACCACGGCCCCGGCGCGCATGAAGTCGTGGATGTAGCCCTTGTCCAGGGCCTGGGCGAAGATGCGGCCCGAAGCCGGGAACACCAGCATGCGGGTGCCGGGGGCCACCTTCTTGCCCCGCACGATGTCCGCCGCGGCCGCCAGGTCGTCCAGGCGCCCGTTGGTGCAGCTTCCGATGACCACCTGGTGCACCCGGGTGCCGGCCACCGCGGAGAGGGCCTTCACGTTGTCCACGGTGTGGGGGCAGGCCACCTGGGGTTCGAGGGAGGACACGTCCACTGACACGGTGCGGGCGTACACCGCGTCCGGGTCCGGCTGGACGCATGGGATGGCCTCGAGGACCCCGGCCTCGTCCCGCAGGTAGCGCACCGTCTCCAGGTCCCCGGGCACGATGCCCGCGGTGGCGCCCGCCTCCACGCTCATGTTGCAGAGGGCGATGCGGCCGCTGGTGGACATGGCGCGGATGGCCTCGCCGTGGAACTCCAGGACCTTGAAGTTGGCGCCCTGGGCGCTGAGGCGGCCGATGAGGTGGAGGATGAGGTCCTTGGGCCCCACCATGGTCGGGAACTCCCCGTCCACCTCGACCCGGATGGTCTCGGGGACTTCGACGTTCAGCGCGCGGCCCAGGGCCCACACCGAGGCCATCTCGGTGGCGCCGATGCCGAAGGCGAAGGCCCCCAGGGCCCCGTGGCTCGTGGTGTGCGAGTCGGTGCCCACCACCACCATCCCCGGCCGAACGTAGCCGTACTCCGGCAGGATCTGGTGGCAGATGCCGCCCACGTCCCCGCGGATGTCGTGGAACTTCGCGATGCCGTTGGCCGCCACGAAGTCGCGGATCCGCTTCTGGTTCGTGGCGGTCTTGGGGGACTCGGCCGGCACCCGGTGGTCGAAGATGACGGCGATCCGGGAAGGATCCCAGATCCGGGGCTCGAGGCCGGTGCCCTCGAAGACCTCGTGGAACTGGTTGATCACCAGGGCCGCGTTCTCATGGGACATGGCGAGGTCCACGGCGGGCTCCACCACGTCCCCGGCGCGCACGGAGGGCAGCCCGGAAGCCCGGGCCAGGATCTTTTCTGCGACGGTCATGCCCATGACTGCTCCCTTCAGAGGACGCCCCTGCCCTTCAGCGCGTCCAGCTCGGCGGGGTCGAGGCCGAGCCGTCCGTAGATCTCCCCGTTGTGCTGCCCCAGCGCCGGCGGCGGCGCCTCCACGGCGCCGGGGGTCTTCTCGAAGGCCGCGGTCAGGCCGAACACCTCCACCTCGCCGACGCCCGCGACGTCCACCTTCCGCAGGACGCCGCGGTGGACCACCTGGGGCTGGCGCAGGGCCTCCTCCAGGCCCAGGATGGCGCCGCTGGGCACGTCGCGGGCGTTGAGCGCCTCCACCCAGTGGGCGGTGGGCCGCTCCAGGAGCTTCGCCTCCAGGAGGGGGGTGAGCTCCGCCCGGCTCCGCTTCCGGGCGTCCCGGGCCTGGAAGCGGGGGTCGGCCTTGAGCTCCGGGCAGGCCAGGACGTCGCAGACCGCCTCCCACTGCTCCTGCTTGTTGGCCGCGATGTTGATGAAGCCGTCCATCGTCCGGAAGGTCCCGCTGGGGGCCGCGGTGAAGTTGTCGTTCCCCATGGGCTGCGGGGCCTGGCCGCCGATGAGGAGGTTGGCGGCCACCCAGCCCATGAGGGGCATGACGCTGTCCAGCAGCGCCACGTCGATGGCCTGGCCCTCCCCGGTGCGCTCCCGGTGGTAGAGGGCCGCCAGGATGGCGAAGGCCGCGTTCAGGCCGCCCACGGTGTCGCAGAGGGGAAAGCCCGTGCGCAGGGGGTTCAGGCGCGCGTCGCCGTTCACGGACATCTCGCCGGAGAGGCCCTGGATGATCTGGTCGTAGGCGGGCTTCAGGGCGTCGGGGCCCGTCTGGCCGAAGCCCGAGATCGCGCAGTAGATCAGCCGCGGGTTCTCCTTCCGCAGGGCCTCGTACCCGAGGCCGAGCCGGTCCATGACGCCGGGGCGGAAGTTCTCCACCACCACGTCGGCGTCCTTCGCGAGGCGCAGGAAGAGGGCCTTCCCCTCCGGGGCCTTGGTGTTCAGGGTGATGGACTTCTTATTGCAGTTCTGGGCCAGGAAGCTCGTGCCCATGAGCCGCTCGTTCAGCGCCGGGAGGCATCCCAGGCAGCGGGCGAGGTCGCCGCCCTTGGGGTTCTCCACCTTCACCACCTCGGCCCCCAGGAGGGCGAGGTGGAGGGTGGCGAAGGGCCCCGACAGCACGTTGGTGAGGTCCAGGACCTTGACGCCCTCCAGGATCTTCACGCCCACGGCCGTCCCCTACACGAGGGCCGGCACGGCCCGGATGCCGCCGGTGCGGTACACGCAGCCGGGGAGCTCGCGGCCGAGCACCATGGCGGCCTCCTGGGAGACGCCGATGATCCGGTCCAGCCGGATGTCTAGGCGCTGGCCGGCCTGCTGGAGGCCGTGCACCAGGTCCTCGGTGGCCACGTTGCCCGCGGCGAGCTTGGTGAAGGGGCAGCCCCCCAGGCCGCCGAAGCTCGTCTCCAGGACCGCCGCCCCCGCGTCCATCGCGGCGTAGGCGTTGGCCAGGCCCAGGCCGTAGGTGTTGTGGAGGTGCACGGTGACCTCCGCCTCCGGGCAGAGGGCGAGGATCCTCCGGACGTAGGCGGCGACCTGGGAGGGATGCGCGTGGCCCGCGGTGTCCGCCAGGCTGATGCTGCGGATCCCGGCCTGGACGTACGCGGCCACCATGCCCATCACCCGGGTCTCGCCCACGGGGCCCTCGAACCCGCAGCCGAAGGCGCTCTGGACGCTGGCCTGGACCTGCAGGCCCGCCTTCCGGGCGGCGTCGGCCACGGCGAGGATCCGGGCCACGGCCTCCGCGCTGCCGACCCCGGCGTTGCGCAGGCTGTGGGTCTCCGAGGCCGAGGCCCCGGCGCAGACCAGGTCCACGCCGCAGTCCAGGGCGCGCTCCAGGCCCTTCTCGTTCAGCACGAGGGCCGAGAGCCTGGTCCCGCCCCGGGGGCGGCCCTGGACGCGGCGGAACAGCTCGTCGGTGTCCGCCATCTGGGGCACCTTGGCCGGGTTCACGAAGGAGCCGACCTGGACGAGGTCGAGCCCCGCGTCCAGGAGGCGCTCCAGCCATTCCGTCTTCACCACCGTTGGGACGATCTGCCGCTCGGACTGGAGGCCGTCCCGCAGGCCGACTTCGTGGATCAGCACCGGACGCATGCGAGCCTCCCGGCGATGGCTTCGCCCATCTCCCGCGTGGTGGCGGCGCCGCCCATGTCGTAGGTCCGGACCCGGCCCTCGGCGATGGTCTCGGCGACCGCCAGCTCCATCTGCTCGGCCTTCGCCTGCTCCCCGAGCCACGCCAGCATCATCTTGGCGGCGAGGATGGTGGCGATGGGGTTCACCTTGTTCTGGCCGGCGTACTTCGGGGCGCTGCCGTGGCTGGGCTCGAAGACGGCCAGCTTCTCGCCGATGTTGCCGCTGCAGCCGAAGCCCAGGCCCCCCACCATCTGGGCCGCGAGGTCGCTGATGATGTCGCCGAAGAGGTTCGTGGCCACCATCACGCCGTAGTTCTTCGGGTTCTTCAGCATCCACATGGTGATGGCGTCCACGTTGGCGTCGTCCATGGCGATGCCCGGATACTCCTTCGCGATGCGCTTGCCGGTCTCGAGGAACATGCCTTCGGTGGCGCGCACCACGTTGGCCTTGTGGATGACGGTCACCTTGGGATAGCCGTGCAGCTTCGCGTACTCGAAGGCCGCCCGGATGATGCGGTCGCAGCCCTTCCGGGTGTTGATCTTGCAGGTGATGGCGAAGTCGTCCCCGCCCAGGCCCGCGAAAGGGGCGAAGGCCTTGCTGTGGGCGGCCAGGGTGGCCTTCACGGGATCGGGCACGGGGCTGAACTCGACGCCGGCGTAGAGGTCTTCGGTGTTCTCCCGGAAGACCACCATGTCGATGCCGTCCTGGTAGTTCAGGGGGTTGCCCGGATAGGCCTTGCAGGGCCGCAGGCAGGTGTAGAGGTCGAACATCTGCCGCATGCGCACGATGGGGCTGCGGTAGACGAGGCCCTTGCCCTGCAGCTCCGGCACCAGCTCGGCCTCGGCGTCCTTCACGGGCTTCGACGTGATGGCGCCGAACATGGCGGCGTCGCTGGCCTTCAGCAGGTCCACGGTGCGCTGGGGAAGGGCCTCGCCCTCGTGGCGCCAGCATTCCCAGCCGATGTCGCCGTGGGTGTACTCGGCCTCGAAGCCCACGGCGTCGAGGCACACGCGGGCGGCTTCCATCACCTCGATGCCCACGCCGTCGCCGGGCAGCCACGCGATCTTGTATCGGGTCATGGGGGCTCCTGGGGGTCCGCCGGCGCGGCCGTTCGCCCTCGGCCGGACCGGGTTCCGCCGGGGATTCTTCCACCGGGCCCGGCCCCGGTCGTGAACCTGCGTCACAACTTCCAGGGAGGTCCTGGAGGCCCGCCACAGGGCACCGGGCGCAGGAAGCAGGGCGCCGCGCCGGAGGGCGGGGGACGCGGGCCCGGCCAGCGGCCCCGAGGGCCGGGGAAATGTGACGGATGCCCGGGCCGGGGCGGAGGCGCGAGGACTAGGATGGGCCCGCCGGAGGTGCGCCATGGCCGTCCTGAACTATCTCGGATCCCCCGTCAACACCGCCGGAGCGCTGCCCATCGTCGGCCGCCCCTGCCCGCCCTTCACGCTGGTCCGGCCCGACCTAGGCGACCTGGCCCTGCCCGACCTCCAGGGACAGCGGGTGATCCTCAACATCTTCCCCAGCCTGGACACGCCGGTCTGCGCGAAGAGCGTCTACACCTTCGAGGCGCACGCCGACGAGGTCCCGGCCATGACCGTGGTCTGCGTGTCCATGGACCTGCCCTTCGCCCAGAAGCGCTTCGCCGGGGAGCACATCATCGAGAAGGTGCAGATGGCCTCCGCCTTCCGGAATCCCGAATTCGGCCGCGACCTCGGCGTCCTCATGGTGGACGGGCCCCTGCAGGGCCTCCTCGCCCGCGCCGTCATCGCCCTGGACGAGAACGGCACCGTGGTGCACACCGAGCTGGTGCCCGAACTCGCCTGCGAAGCCAACTACGACCTGGCCCTGGACATCCTCTTCGAGCACCACCGGCCCTGCCCCGAGGACGCGCTGCTGAGCAGCGAATAGGGCGCAGGCGAAGGATCAGTTCCCGGAGCCTGCTGAGCCATCCTCATCCGGCCTTCCGCAGCCGGTAGGCGAGGAGTTCCTCCTTGCACACCGCCAGGGCCTTCTGGAACTCGGGGCTCTTCTGCATGGCGGCGACGATGGCGAGGGCCAGCTGGCGCCCGCCCTCCAGGTCGGAGGGGTAGTGGATCCCGCCCTGGACCCGGGCCCACGCGGCCTTGCGGGCGAAGGCCAGCAGGGCGTCGGTGCGGCTCGGGTACAGCTCCGAGAGCACCGCCGCCAGCACATAGGCCCGGGTGGCGTGGCCGCTCGGATAGGAGGGGGAGGACGAGCGCTCGACGCAGGGCTGCACCCGCTGGTCCTCCAGGTGGGGCCGCCTGCGGACGAAGCGGTCCTTCAGCCCTGAGCCCACCAGGTAGGCGTCGGTGAGCACCTGCTTGAGCAGGGCCGCGGTCTGGGGAAGGCCCTTGGCGGAGAACTCCGGACCGAGCACCTCGGCGAACTTGAAGGGATCGTCCTGCACCAGCCGGTTGGCCAGCGCCTCCTGCTCGGGGGTCCGCCAGATCTGGACCTGCAGCACGGTTTCGAGGTCGGCCCGGTCCGCCAGGCTGCCCGGCGCCGGGGGCGGCGGCACCGCGGCCAGGATCGCGGGCGCCGCGGGGTCGAGAAAGCGCGGGACGGGCTTCTCCTGCGGGATCCCCTGCGCGGCGGCCTGGAAGCTGGACCCCAGTCCCAGTGAGACGGTCGCCAGGAAGAAGGAGCGGAACAGTCGCATGGGCGCCTCGTTGCGTGCGTGGGCAGGATAGCCGGACCGCGGGGCGGCCCGCACGGGAGGCACCATGGGGAACCTCCCATCGGGGAGAACCCGCTGGGCCGGGCCACCGCCCCCGGGAGTCCCGGATCCTCGGCCATCCCGGCGCCTCCGGGATGGCCGCGTGTGCAAGCCCCCCTGCACGCCCGGCCATCGTCCTGCGCGATCGCGTCGGGCCCCGCCCGGACGGGGCCCTCGGGTGATGGGCATCACGAGACCCGGGGCGCATGCCCGGCCAGGGCGCTAGGCTCGGCCTGGCTTCCACCAGGAGGAGGGCGGATGGATCCCGCCGGAGGTCGCTCCCCGCGCCGCTCCCAGCCCGGGGCGTCCCCCTGGCTGCGCCGGCTGCTCGCCCTCCTCTTCGCGGCCTCGCTGACCGCGGCCATGGCGGCCCCGGGCGGCCCGCCCGCCCCCGGCAAGGGCGCCCCGCAGCGGATTCCGGTCCGGATCTCAGTGAAGATCGCCTGGACCGACCACCGGGACTGCTCGGCCCAGGACGGCCAATGCAAGAGCTGCCGGGACGAGGGGGCCCTGACCGCCGAATACAACGTCGATGTCGAGTCCACCAACGGCATCGTCTGGCGCAACGCCGCCCCCGGATCCACCCGGGTGAAGTACCTCAACCGCACCTTCTGCCCGGTGGACGGGGAGATGGAGCGCACCGACGGCCAGGGCGACTCGCCGATCGTGCCCTGGTCCGTGCTCTCGACGCGGGGCAACCGCCTGGACGACGCCGCCCTCCCGATGATGGTCGACCGCCCCGCCGGCGGCCTGAACTACGGCCGCCACCTCCTGGCGAAGCACCACGTGGCGACCAGCGAGGAAGGGCTGGCGGACGGACGGCGCATGCAGGGCGGGCTCCTGGCCGGCGGCGGCATGGAGCGCGAACTCCAGGTCACCGCGCCCTTCCGCAAGACCGGCTACGAGGCCCGCGCCGACGCCCACGGCAGCGTGGGAGTGCACCTCTTCCTGACCGTGGCCAAGGGGCAGACCTCGGGCAGCCTCGCGTGGGAGGAGCGGGGCATGAATTCTGTGTGGGACCTCATCGTCGTGCAGATCCAGGGCCTCTCCGGGGGCTCCAACCACGGCCACCAGGACGGCACCGAGGAGGACAGCAACCGCGTGGTGCGCTACACCGTCTCCTGGAGCTTCGCCCCGGTGGACGGCCAGACCGAGGTCTCCGTGGAGCCGGAGGGCTACGACGACTGGATCCCCGAGGGCAATCTGGCCAAGCCCGGGGACATGGGGAACCGCATCAAGGTCCGGTTGAAGGTCCACCGGAAGGGCGACCCCGGCACCCCCCAGCGCGCCCGGCTGACCCTGGACCTCACCAAGGTCTCGATGGAGAAGGGCGTGTGCATGAACTGGCCGACCGCGGGCGCCAAGCCCGACTACGGGCTGCGGCTGCTGGCGGCGGAGAACCCGGGGCTGGAGGTGCTGGGGCCGGACCAGGCCCGCACCCGGGGTCCTGTCGAGTCCCTGGACCTGGTGGTGAGCGCCCACGACTTCGGCGCCTATGGCGTGCTCCGCGTGACCGCCACGGACCTCCAGGGCCAGGAGGCGAAGGTGAAGGTCCGGGGCCAGGACAAGGCCGACCTGGCCCTCCCCAAGGACGAGAACCACAACCACGTCGCGGACGCCTGGGAGTCGGCCTGGGCGGGCGGCCTGCGGGGCCAGGAGACCGACGACGAGGACGCCCAGCCCGCCGGCGACGGCCACGCCGGGGACGCCCTGAGCCTCTACGAGGAGTACCGGGGCTTCCGCATCACCGGCGGCCCGGAGCTGACCGGATCGGGCGGCCGGCCCCAGGAGCGGATCACCGGCGCCCACGTGCGCACCAACCCGCGGGTGAAGGACGTGTTCGTCTGCGACACCCTCGGGATGGGCCTCGGCGCCTTCCGCGCCTCCGGCCTGCAGGTGCACCTGGTGAAGCCGGAGGAGTGCGGCCGGAGCCAGTCCGGCGCCTACAATCCGCACAGCATCAACCCCAACCGCGGTCGCGGCTCGACGGGCGAGCAGTACGTGCTGTGGATGGAATCCGGAAGCACGGGGAACGGCTACGCCGGCGAGGCGGTGATGAAGGGCGGGGAGCCCAGCGTGCCCCGGGACTGCCGTCGCATCCTGGTCGGCGCCCCGGTGGCGGCCGGAAGCCCCTGGCTCCGCCCCGACCAGGAGACCCTGGTCACCCTCACCCACGAGCTGGCCCACGCCTGCAACGTCAAGCACCACGGCGACGGGGGATCGGTGGATGTGGTCCGGTCCGAAAGGCTGGCCGACCATGCGGTCGAGTCCGGCGTCGGGCTCCTCGTGACCGAAGGGGGCGGGAGCCAGGCCAGCGGCGACGTCCACTGCTACATGGGCTACACCCCCAACTTCGTGCAGGAGCAGAAGGACCCGGAGGTCTGGGTCTGGGACAAGGCCGGAAACCGGTACACCGCGAGGAAGTGGAACCCGAACTCGCCGCGCTTCGCGAAGTACCGCTTCTGCGACGCCGGGGCCCAGGTGGAGCTGGGTCCCGCGGGGCCCGCGGCGGCAGGCCGGGGCGACTGCGTCCACCGGTTCTGCGTCAACCACCTCAAACACTAGCCCTGCGGCCCCGGTCCCCTGGGCCGTCCCCGCGCCCCGTGCGCTAGCAGCCCGCGCTTCCGGCGAAGAGCGCCTGGAGGTCCAGGGAAGGCGCGCGGGTCCGCGTGGCGAGGGAGACGTAGGTCCGCGCCAGCCGGTCCTTGCCCGCGCCGAGCACCGTGGCCACCAGGCCGAGGGCCTCGGCCTGGGCCTCCGCCGGCAGCTCCTCGAGGATGCGCCGCCAGAGGATCTCCTCGAGGACGTTGAAGGCGGCCTGGACCTCCGAGAGGTCCACCCCCGCCTCGAAGCGCTGCACGGCCACCGCGTCGGCGTGGGCCAGGACGGGACCCAGGTCCCGGTCCCGCAGGGCGTCCATGACGAGGCCCAGGAGGTCGCCCAGGCGCTGGCGGACCACGGCGTCCCCGGCCCGCTCGTAGTGTTCGAGGCGGGCGCGGTCCACGGACCGCACCGCCTCGGCGAGGATCTGGGCCTTGCGCGCGTGAAGCATCAGGTTGAGGTCCATGGAGGGCTCCTTGACGAGGAAGGGTTGAAAATCCCCCGCGGCCCGGGGTCACCCACTCAGGCCCAGCAGCGCCTGGGCCAGGATGATCTTCAGCACCGTGGCAAGGGGGTAGACCGCCGAGTAGCCGGCGCCGGGCTGGTCGTCCCGGGTGCGCTCCGCGGCGAAGCCCAGCACCACGGGCTGGGTGTGAAGGCCGGCGAGGATGCCGTAGAGCTCCCCCGCGGGCAGCTTGAAAAGCCTCCTGCCCAGGACCATGCAGAGGGCGTCGGATAGGGAGGCCAGCAGCAGGGCGGCGGCCGCCGCGAGCAGGGGCAGGCGGAAGCCGAGGGCCAGCGTCCGGCCGAACCCTTCCCCTGCGATGGTGCCGATGCCCGCCGCGAAGAGCACCAGGCCGAACTGCCGGATGGTGAGGTTCGCCGCGTAGGGGAAGTCCCAGACGAAGGGGCCGAGGCGGTGGACCCGGCCGAGGACCAGGGCGGCGACCAGGGGGCCCCCCGCGAAGCCCAGCTTGAACGTGAAGCCGCCGGGCAGGGGGATGGGCATCATCCCGAGGGCCAGGCCGGCCCCCAGGCCCATGCTGAAGGTGAGGAAGTCCGCCTCGCTGAGGGCGCGGTAGGAGTCGCCGAAGAACTCCTCGACGGCCTCCTTGTGCTCCCGGCGGCTCACGACGCGGATGCGGTCGCCCAGCTCCAGCACGGTCTCGGAAGTGGGCACGAACCAGAGGTCGCCCCGCCTCAGCCGGGTGATGATGGCCCCGTGGCGGCCCGGCAGGTCCAGCTCCCGCAGCGGCCTGCCGATGACCGCTGAATTGCTCACGAAGACGCGGGTGGAGTCGAATTCCGTGGCCTCCCGGTCGATGTCCACCGGGGCCCTCGTCCCCATCAAGGCCTCCGCCCGGGCCAGGGCCTCGGGAGAGCCCACCACCACCACCGTGTCCCCCAGCCGCAGCGCCGTGTCCGCCCGGGGCAGGAGGTATTCGCCGTCCCGCAGGATCCTGCCGAAGACCACCTGGATCCCGGCCTTCTCGCAGACGAAGTGCTTGGTGAGGTTCACCGCCTCGGGATTGGTCACGCGCACCGAACGCACTTCCAGCCTCGGCAGGCCCCGGGGGAAGGCCTGGGAGCCCGGCTCCTCGGGCTGGGACCCGCCCCGGAGGAACCGTTCCGAGAGCAGCACCCAGGCCAGGGGGATGAGCACGCCGATGGGGTAGGCGATGGAATAGGCCACCACCGGCTCAGCGAGGTCCTGGGGGGAGCCGCCCGCGGCCTTCACGCGCTCGACGACGCCGGCGAGGGCCGGGCTGTTGGTGAAGGCTCCGGTGAGCAGGCCGGCGGCCATGCGCGGCGTGAAGCCCAGGGCCAGGGCCAGGCCCGCCGCCAGGCCGGTGGCCCCCGCCATGACCCCCGCCACCAGCAGGTTCCTGCGCAGGCCGCGGCGGTTGAAGGAGGCCCAGAAGCTCTGGGCGCTGGAGAGGCCGATGGCGTAGACGAAGACCGCGAGGCCGAGGAGGTAGGTGAACTCCGGCAGCTTCAGGCGGGGGTCCAGGGCGCCGAGGGCGATCCCGGCGAAGAGCACCGATGCGATCCCCAGGCTGGCGCCGCCGACGCGGATCCGGCTGAGGGGATAGCCCAGGGCCACCACCGCGAAGAGGAGCAGCAGCGGGCTCGAGGCGAAGAAGCGCACCAGGTTTTCGAACATCCGGAACTCCGGAGAAGCCTCGGCCCTGGCCATCGAGAAGCGCCGCCTGCCATGGATCGGGCCGCCGCCTCGCCCACCACCCTGCGCCTCGCAGGGGCTGACCGGGGTCACAGTTGGCTCTCCGGGGGGCGAAGGCAGGGCGGCGGGAGGAGCCAGGAGTCCTTGGGGGCGGCCCCGTCAGCAGGATTCCCCGGGAGCCCTCAGGCCCCTGTGCGCAGCGCATCGAGGATGGCCGGCAGGGGCTCCAGGCCCAGGAGGGAGACGGCCTGGACGGCGACCAGGGCCTCCTCCTCGGGGTCCTCGGCCACCGCCCGCGCGCAGCAGTAGCTGGCTTCGAGGGCCAGGGCGAAGGGCGCCCCCGCGGGATCCCGGAGTTCCTCGTCCACGAAGCGGAGCTGGCGGGCCAGGTCCACCGTGAGCCGCTCAGCCCGGGCCGCCTCCGGCGAGGGGTCCGCGAGCCAGCGGCGTGCGGCCTCGATCTGGGCGGGGGGAGCCTGGCCCGTGCCGGTGCCGAAGCCGCTGGCCAGGTCCTCGTACCCCCGGCCTCCTTCCGTCGCGGCCCGGGTCCACACGGGGAGGGAGAGCTCGGCGCAGGCGAGCGCGGCCCGGACCAGGGCGGGCCGGCCCCACGGCTTCAGGCCCCGCACGAGGGCCTCGGCGGAGGTCTGGCGGCCGGCCCAGGCCAGCCGTTCCTCGCGCTGTCCGGCGGAGAGGGGCGAGGCCGCTTCGGCGGGCCTGCCCTTCAGGTGGTCCCTCAGGCGGCCGAAATAGACCTGCGTCCACCGCATCAGGTACTCGTACCCGTTGGCCTTGTGGTAGCCCTCCTGGAGGACGCGCAGGTGCGGGAGGCCGCTGCGGGGGTCGGGGCCCAGCGCGACCTCGAGGCGCGAGCCGGGCGCATCGGCCGGGAAGTCGTCGAACCGCGCTTCCAGCACCAGGCGGCGCGGCGCCTCCTCCACGCGGATCGCGTGGAGGAAACCGTCCAGCGTCCCCAGCACCCAGGCCCACGCGTCGTCCTCGCGGCCGGTAGGGACCTCCGCCCCGACGTTGACGTTCCAGCACACCCGTTGCTTGGCCATGCCCCGAGGATATCCCCCGCGGCGGGAAGGGTCAGGCGGGGTCTTCTTCATGAATCCGGCCCCTGCCGGGAGTATCGTGGCGCATGCCAATCCTGGCCCCGACCGGACCCCGGGCGTTCCGGGCATCGTGCCTCTGGATCCCCGATGCGGGGGTGCCGGACCTTGCCGGGTCCCGCCAGATCAGGTTGCCGGACAGGTCGGCGCCCTCCGATCGGAAGGCGGACGTCGGGACGGGGCGCCTCCTGATGAGGCTCCGTGGGCGGGTGCGCACCCGAGAGGCGATCGAACCAGGCGTCCACCCTGGATCCGCGGATGGCCAGGCATGACGGGATGGAGGAGCGTAACGATGGGCATCGTCACACCTCGCAGCCTCGGCGTTCGAGCCCTGGCGGCCCTGGGCTCCGTCGCGATGGCGCCCGCCGTTTCCGCGCAGGCCCAGGAGGCCGAGTGGAAGCGACTGGAGCAGGAAGTCGAGACGCACTACGAAGCGGGCAACCTCGCCCGCGCTGAAGCCGCGTCGAGGCAGGCGGTCGCCTTCGCCGAAGCCCGCTTCGGACCGGACCATCCCAACCTGGCCGCGAGCCTGAACACCCTGGGACTTCTGCTGAGCGAGCAGGCCAAGGCGGCCGAGGCCGAGCCGGTCTACCGGCGGGCGCTCGCCATCCGGGAACGCGCCCTGGGCCCCGGGCATCCGGATGTGGCCGTGAGCCTCAACAATCTCGCCCAGCTGTTCAGCGGGATGGGCCAGTACGCCCAGGCGGAACCGCTTCTGCTGCGGGCGCTCGCGATCCGCGAAAAGGTCTTCGGCCCCGCCCATGCCGACGTGGCCCAAAGCCTCAACAACCTCGGCCTTCTGTACAAGCAGCAGGGGCGCTACGAGCAGGCTGAACCGCTCTACAAGCGCTCGCTGGCGGTCCTCGAACAGGCGCTCGGCCCGGAGCACGAGGATGTCGCCACCAGCCTGGGCAACCTGGCGACCCTGCTGGACCGGCGGGGCCAGCACGGGGAAGCCGAACCCCTGTTCCTGCGCGCGCTGGCGATCCTCGAGAAGAAGTTCGGCCCCGACCACCTCGATGTGGCCCTCACCCTGAACAATCTGGCCGAGAACTACCGCGCCCAGGGAAGGGCCCCGGCTGCCGAGCCCCTGTTCCGGCGCTCCCTGTCGATCTTCGAGAAGGCCCTGGGCGGCGAGCACCCCAACGTCGCCCACCTGCTGAACAACCTGGCCCTGATGCTCTCCGCGCAGCGGAAATACGCCGAGGCGGAGCCCCTGCTGCGGCGCTCCCTGGCCATCCTCGAGAAGGCCCTGGGCCCGGAGCGGCCGGCCGTCGCCCTCAGCCTGAACAACCTTGCGACGGCCATCGACCAGCAGGGGCGCTATGCCGAGGCGGAACCGCTGTACCTGCGCTCCCTGGCGATCCAGGAGAAGGCGCTGGGCCCGGAACATCCGGAGGCGGCCAACAGCCTCTACAACCTCGCCAACCTGAACAACTCCCAGGGACGGTATGCGCAGGCCCTGGCCTACGCGCGCCGGGGCAGCGCCCTCTACCGGCGGCGGATCGTCGAGGGCGGCGCGAGCGACAGCGCGACGCGCGAATCCCTGGCGAACCGCAAGGGGTTCTTCCTGCACCTGTCCCTGCTGGCCCGGAACCCGGACAAGCAGGCGGACGCCGAGATCCTCGACGAGGGGCTGCAGCTGGCGCAGCTCCTCCAGACCTCGAGCACCGCCGCCGCCGTGGCCAAGATGGCGGCGCGGTTCGCCCGGGGCGACGATGCGCTGGCGGCGCTGGCCCGTCGCAGGCAGGACCTGGTGGAGCAGGGCGCCAAGCTCGAGGCCCAGCTGGTCCGCGCCGCGGGCAGGCCGCCCGGCCAGCGGGACGCCGCGGCGGAGAGGGCCTGGCGGGAGGACCTCGCGCGGAGCGCGAAGGAGCTCGGACAGGTCGACGACGACCTGGCCCGACGCTTTCCCGACTACCAGGAACTGACCCGCCCCCTCCCGCTGTCCGCCGAGCAGGTGCGCCGGCTGCTGAAGCCGCGGGAGGCGATGCTGGTGTACGCCCTGGGCAAGCAGAGCTATCTCTGGGTGATCTCAGGCGGAGGCGCTCGGTTCGTGCCCCTGCAGGTGGATGCCGTCGAGGTTTCAGCCAGGGTGGCGCGGCTCCGCGGCCAGCTGGGCGTCGATGCCCTGGGCCGGCCGGCGCCCGTCGACGTCGAGCTGCTGCATGGCCTATACAAGAACCTGTTTGCTCCGGCCTTGCCCTTCCTCGCCGGGATCCGGCACGTGATGCTGGTGCCGGCCGGGGCCTTGGGCAGCCTGCCTCCGGGCATGCTGGTGGCCTCGCCCCCGAAGGCCACCGCGCGCGCGGCCGACTATCGTCGCGTCGACTGGCTGGCCCGGCGCTACGACTTCGCCGTGCTGCCGTCCGTCGGCTCGATCCGGGCCTTCCGCCAGTTTTCGCGGGGCGCCCGTGGGCAGGCCCCCTTCGCCGGCATCGGCGACCCGTTGATCGGCGAACCCTCAACGCCGCGCCGGGACGCCCCAGCCCCGCGCGGCCTGGCGGCGACGCCGGACATGGCCTCCCTGTTCCGCGGCAGTCCGGCAGGTGCCGAAGCAGGGCCTGCGGCGAGCCCCTCGGAGGGGACCATCGCCGATGTGGATGCCATCCGGTCGGCCCCGCGATTGCCGGAGACCGCGGACGAACTGAGGGCCATGGCCAGGACCTTCGGGGCCGACCCGCACTCCCTGTGGCTGCAGGGGCGGGCCACCGAATCCCGGATCAAGCAGCTCGACCTGGCCCGCTACCGGGTGCTCGCCTTCGCGACCCACGGCGTGCTCGCCGGAGAAGTGAAGGGGATCGGGGAGCCGGGTTTGATCCTGACGCCGCCCGAGCGCGGCACCCTCGACGATGACGGGTACCTCGCGAGCAGCGAGATCGCGCGGCTGAAGTTCAATGCCGACCTCGTCGTGCTGTCCGCCTGCAACACCGCCGCCGCGGACGGCACGCCGGGCGCGGAAGGCCTGTCCGGCCTGGCCAAGGCGTTCTTCTACGCAGGGGCGCGCTCCCTGCTGGTGTCCCATTGGCCGGTGGTGTCGTCCGCGACCGTGCCGCTCACGACCACGATGCTCAGGGAATACCGGGCCCGCCCGGGCCAGGGCAAATCCGCGGCGCACCGCAAGGCGATGCTGGCCCTGATGTCGGACCCGCGGCATCCGGAGTATGCCCATCCGCTGTTCTGGGCGCCCTTCGTCGTGGTGGGCGAGGGGGGCGCGGGCGGCCCCTGAGGACGTCGCGGCCCGGGGGCGCGGTGGCACCCGGCGCCCGGCGACGGTGTAATGGAAGCATCAAGGAGATGCCATGCACACCACCCCTCGCGCTTCCGCCGCGGCCTTGCTGATCCTGGCGGGACCCGCCCTCCAGGCCCAGGGCCTCTCGCCCAGGTTCGGCATCAACGCCTACTTCACCCAGCCTGCGGATACCGCCAGCAAGATCTACAGTTCGGGCTGGAAGCTGAACCTGGCCATCCACGTGCGCCGGGAAGCCGAGGTCGAAGGCCGGCTGCGCCTCGAATTCGGCGAGTTCCGCGAAGGCAAGGAGGTGGACCGGAACCCCTATTCCGTGACCCGCTACTCGGCCCGGACCCGCCTCGTGGGCTACGACTGGCTGGTCCCCTTCGGCCCCAAGCGGGAGACCGGCGTCGATCTCATCCTCGGGATCGGCGGCGCCCACTGGTACCGGGAGCGCCGGCACATCCCGGTCGCCTTGTCCCCCTATCCCTGGTACAGCGACTCTCACACCCAGCACGAGCTGGCCTTCGCGGGGACCGTGGGCTTCCGCTTCCGCCTGAACCCCAGCGTCGCCTTCGAGGTCCACCACGTGCTTACCAGCCTCCCCGGCAGCGACCGGGACTTCGAGGACGCCGAATTGAGCCACACGGCGATCGGGGTCGGCGTAAGGTTCTGAATCCAGGCCGCTCCGAGCCTTGGAGGCCCTCGCCGGCCCCCTGGCGCGTTGAGGCGGGCCCTGGAGGGCACTGCAGAGCATGGGGGCGGGCCCCATTCCCCGCCCCTCCAGCCATTTAAACCCTCCAAGGCCCCCCCGGGTCCACCCTCCATCCCCTTGATCTCCCCCCCGGAGCCCACGGATGATGGCCCTCCCGATCGAAAACGCCCTGATGCCCGCCGCCAGCGACTCCCCCTACCACGCGCCGGAGGTGCTGGACTGGGTTCAGGCCGCCCAGGGGGGGGACCAGGCGGCCTTCGCGCGGCTGGTGGACCGCTTCGCCCGGGACGTCTACGGGAAGGCCTTCAGCATCGTGAAGAACCACCAGGACGCCGACGACGTGGTCCAGGAGACCTTCCTGCGGGTCTACCGGGCGCTGCCAGGCTTCCGCTTCGAAAGCTCCTTCCGCACCTGGCTCATCACCATCACCACCCGCCAGGCCCTGAACTTCCTCAGCCGGGTCCGCAGCCCCGAGGACAGCCTCGAGCCCGCCTGGGCCGACGGCGAGGACGCGCCGGAGCACCCGGGCCTGCGCATCGAGGAGACCCAGATGACCGCCCTCATGGACGCCGAGCACCGCCGGCTGCTCCGGGAGGCGCTGCCCAGGCTGCCGAAGCGCCAGAAGCAGGCCCTCACCCTCAAGCTGGAGAAGGACTGGAAGTACGAGCAGATCGCCGCCGAGATGGGCACCTCCGTGGGCAGCGTGAAGGCCCACATCTTCCACGCCATCCAGAACCTCACCCGATACATTAAGGGGGCTCCGAAATGACCGCCCTGACGCCCGATTCCCCCGAGCACGCCAAGGTCCTCGCGGCCCTGGAGGCCGACCCTCTGAACCTGCCCCCGGACGTGGAGGCCCTGGTCCGGCGCGACCCCGCCCTGGCGGAGCTGCGGGTGCAGTGGCTGGCCCTGGAGGAGGCCCCGGCCCCCCTGGCCCCGGCGGGCTACTTCGAGCGCCTGCCCGGCCGCGTCCTCGGCAAGCTGCCCGGCCAGCCCCGCCGGCTCGCCGCGCGCCCGACCCCCCTCCTCTGGGCCGCCGCCGCGGCCGCCCTGCTGGCCATCGGCGCCGGCGGCTTCCTCGCCGGCCGGGCCAACCGCCAGCCCCTGGTGGAGGCCAAGGCCCCGGAGGCTCCCGCCCGCTACGCCGTGGGCGACGCCCCCTTCCAGGAGACCGACGACCTGCTGGCCCAGGCGGACCAGCTCAGCCCCGAGCAGCTCCAGGCCCTCGTGAAGCGCCTGGAGGCCAAGCCCAAGCATCCCTGAGCCCCCATGCGCACCCTCCTCGCCCCTGCCCTCCTGCTCCTCACGGCCTCCTCCGGCCTCGAGGCCCAATCCGCCCGGCCCTTCCAGGCCGAACGGCGCCAGGGCCTGGGGCCCGGCGCGGGTCCGGGCATGGGCATGGGCCCAGGCGGCCAGGCCCTGCGCGAACGCCGGCGGGAGCGGCTCCAGGAGAACGGGCCGCTCATGGAGCGGCTGCGGCACATCCGCATGACCCGCATCCAGGAGGTGCTCGGCCTCCCCGAGGACCGGGCGCGGGCCATCGCTGAGCGGTGGGAGCGCTACGACCGCGACTTCATGGACCGCACCCGGCGCATCGGCGAGATCCGCGGGCGCTTCAACCAGATCCTCATCGGCCCGGGCACCGAGGAGGACAAGAACGGCCGCATCAAGCCCCTCCTGGACCAGTTCATGGATCTCCGGCGCCAGCAGGCGGACCTGAAGAAGGGCTTCGAGGACGACATCCGCGCCCAGCTCTCCCCCGCCCAGCAGGTGCGCCTCATCATCCTGGTGGACGAGCTGCAGCAGCGCATCCGCGAGGCCCTGCGGGAGTCCCTCGGGGGCCGCGGCTTCGCCCGGCCGGAGCAGTAGCGCGCCTCAGCCCTCCGCCCCCGGCGCGTCCAGGACCACCGGCACCACCAGGGGCCGGGTCTGGGTGGTCTTCCGGATGATGCGGCGCAGGGCCTGCCGCACCAGCTCCCGCATGGCCTCCCGGTCCCTGCGGACGTCGAAGGGCGCCTCGTTCCAGGCCTCCCGGGCCACCCCGCGGAGCAGCTCCCCGTAGGCCTCGTCGTCGCTCAGCATCACGAAGCCGCGGCTCAGGATGCTGGGCTCGGCGGCCAGGGCCTGGGTCTCGGGGTCCACCAGGAGCGTCGCGAAGATGACGCCGTCCTCCTGGAGGATGAGGCGGTCCTGGATGATGCGGGCGTCCACCATGTGCTCGACGCCCTCGTGCACGTAGGCCTTGCCCACGGGCACCGCCCCGGCGAGGCGCACGCGGCCGTCGGCGAAGACCTGCAGGCACTGGCCCCCGTCCAGGAGCGAGATGCGCTCCGCGGGCCAGCCCAGGGAGGCCGCCAGCTTCCCGTGCTCCCGGAGGTTCCGGTAGGTCCCGTGCACCGGCACCATGTGCTCCGGGTTGACGGTGCGCATCATCGCCGCCAGGTCCTCCCGGTGGGCGTGGCCCGTCACGTGGACCGTGCGCAGGCCCTCCAGGGTGGTCTCGGCCCCCAGGCGCGCCGCCGCGTCCAGGATGCGGGAGATGGCCACCTCGTTGCCGGGGATGGGCCGGGAGCTGAGCAGCAGCCGGTCGCCCGCCTTCATCCTCAGCCCCTTCACCTCGCCGCGGATCACCCGCGCCAGGCCGCTCTGGTCCTCGCCCTGGCTGCCGGTGCAGAGCACGAGAACCTCCCGCGGGTTGTACATGGAGGCGTCCCCGGGTTTCATGACGATGTCGTCGGGCCACTTGAAGAGCCCCAGCTCCCGGGCCAGGGCGACGTTGCGCTCCAGGGAGCGGCCCAGCAGCACCACCTGCCGCCCCTTGGCGTAGGCCAGGTCCACCAGGGTCTGGATGCGGTGGATGTTGGAGCTGAAGGTGGCGACGAAGAGGGCGCCTTCCGTGCGGTCGAAGGCGTCCTCCAGGCCTTCGGCGCACCGGGCCTCGGAGGGGGTCGGGCCCGGGGCCAGGACGTTCGTCGAGTCCGAGAGCAGGACCCGGACGCCCGCCTTCCCCAGCGCCTCCAGCCGGCCCAGCCCGGTCAGGCGGCCGTCCACCGGCGTGGGGTCCAGCTTGAAGTCCCCCGTGTGCACCACCGTGCCCATGGGGGTGTGGAGGGCGATGGCGCAGGCGTCGGGGATGCTGTGGGTGACGGGGATCCACTCCGCGGCGAGCCCGCCCCCCAGCTCCACCCGCTGGAAGTCCGCGACCACGTGCATCCGGGAACCTTTCCACAGGTTCTCCTCCCGCAGCTTGCCCTCCAGGAGGCCCATGGTGAAGCGCGTCCCGTAGACCGGCACCTCCCACTCCCGCAGGAAGTGGGGCAGCGCGCCCAGGTGGTCCTCGTGGCCGTGGGTGAGCAGCACGCCCTTCACCTGCTCCCGGAAAGGCTCCAGGTAGGCGAAGTCAGGCACGATGCGGTCGATGCCCGGCTGGTCCTCGGAGGGGAAGAGCTGGCCGCAGTCCACCAGCCAGAGGTCGTCAGCGGCGTGGACCACCAGGGCGTTCATGCCGAACTCGCCAAGGCCGCCGATGGGGATGAGCCGCAGCTCCCCTGGCCCGGGCGGGGATTCCCAGCCGTCGAAGGGGACCACCGGCAGGTTCAGCACGATCCGGCCCTCCGCGCCCGGGCCCACAGGGACCGCCACTGCGCCACGGACACCGCCTCGGGCCGGACGGCCGGGGGCAGGCCCTCCGCCTCCAGCCAGGCCCGCGCCCCGTCCGCGCCGGGCCATCCCTGCCAGTTGTTCAGCAGGGTCTTGCGCCGGTGGGCGAAGCTGCGGTGGAGGAAGTCCAGGAAAGCCGCCCGCTCGCCCAGGGGCAGGGGATCGGGATGGGGCTCGAAGACCAGCACGGCGCTGTCCACCTTGGGCGCCGGATCGAAGGACCCGGGCCCCAGCTTCAGCAGGCGGCCCGGCCGGCTGCAGGCCTGGGCCAGCACCGACAGCGGGCCATAGGCCTTGGTGCCCGGGAGGCCGAGGATCTTCTGGCCCACCTCGAGCTGGAACATGAGCACCATGCGCCGCCACGGGATGTCCTCCACCAGCAGGCGGGTGAGGATGGCCGTGGCGGCGTTGTAGGGGAGGTTGCCCACCACGGTCAGGCCGAGGTCCGCGGGCAGGGGGGCCGTGACCGCGTCCCCGAGCCTGAACTCGGCGTGGGCGGCGCCCCGGAACCGGTTGCGGAGCAGCTCGACAGCCTCAGGATCCAGGTCCACCGCCGCCAGGGGCCGCCCGTCCGCCACCAGGCCCTCCGTGAGGGCGCCGGGCCCCGGCCCGATCTCCAGGATGCGCGGGGCCGGGCAGGCCAGGGCCGCCTCCAGGATCCGGGCCACCGCGCCGGGGTTCACCAGGAAGTTCTGGCCGAAGGCCTTCTTCGGCTTGAGTCCGTGGGCGGTCGGGCGCATCCAACCCACCCTAGCAGGGACGCGCCAAGGCACCGACCGGAGCCGGTGCCTTGGACGGGGAACTGGATGCGTTCAGCGGACGGTGCGCCAGACCCTGGGCCTCGGATAGCGCTCCTGGGCGCGGCCGAGGATGGTGTTGATCACCGGCGTCGTGGCCGAGGTACCCGGGGGCGGGCTGTTGACCGGGACCGCCCCGGCCTGGATCACGCCACGGGTCGAATAGGCAGCGAACGCGGAGGCGACCCCGACGTAGGTGTCAACGACACTGCTCTTGCATGAGACCGTGGTCCGCGTGTCGTCGAAGATCGGCAGGATCACATCGCAGATCTTCCGGGTGGTGGTGGTGCCTGAGCCTCCGAGGCACGGGTCTGCGGCGTCGGGGCTGAAATAGGAGTAGAACAGGGAGCCCGCGACGACCATCGGCTCGGTGAGGCCCTTGGGCAGGTAGCTGTTGGAGGGTCCCGGGAGCCGCATGTAGTAGCCGAAGTACGGGTTTCCGCTGCTCGGGGCCAGGTAGAAGCTGGAGTTGCCCGGGGTGATCTCCGGTGCGGTGGGATTGTTCTGCGCGCTGAAGTCCTTCAGCTGCGTGTCTGCGATGCCCGTGTCAGGCCCGCTGCCGTGTCCAGGCCCCAGGCCCGGCTGTCCTGGCGGTCGAAATAGACGGTCACCCGGTGCAGGGCGGGGCTCGGGGGGGTGTTCCCCACGTAGCTTGCGAAGGTCGCATTGCTCAAGGGGTTGTTGCGGTCGCCGCTTTCGACGACCACGCCGACGGCGGCCGGGATCGGGGCCCCTGCCACCTTGGCAGCCCCGGGGAAGGAGCCCACCCGGAAGGGTGCAGGCATGGTGGTGTAGAGCGCGCTGACGCCCGTGCCGTCCTGGGCGACCTTGCGGATGCCTCCCGTGGTGCCGAGGGTCCCGTCGTTCGTCCACTTCCCGATGTCGGAGGTGTCGATGCGGTAGTCATTGAAGGGATCCGTGGCACCGCCGGCGGAGACTTGTTTGGAGCCCCAGGCCCAGAGCCCTCCGTAGAAGTCGGTGAAGTAGGCCCGCTGGGCCATTCCCGAATTCAGGAAGAACTCGAAGGGGACGACGCCCCCTGCGATGGGTCCGATGGTGGCGCTGACCGCGGTCAGATCCCTCGCGGCCACGACTTCGCCGGTCTGCACGTCCACCGCGAGGAGGGATCGGCCAAGCTTGGCGTTCGCATAATTCACCTCGACCTCGGGAAGGCTGAAACCGCCCCCGAACATGACCACGTCTCGAAGGCCGCCGTTGAACATCAGGCGGGCGAGCGCTGGCGTGCAGGTCGAATAGCCCATCTTGGAGAGGATGCCCTGGACCGTCGCCTGCGTCGGGCCGCTCGGCACCGTGCGCGAGGCCGGGAAGGCGGCGGCCTCGTCCGGGACCAGGGACCACTTCATCGCCGGGTAGAAGGGGTCGTGGATGTCGAGGGCGTAGTAGCTCCGCCCGCCTTTCCGAAGTCCGAAAACCGCGATGGCCCGCTCGGTCGCCACGTCGACGACGCCGTTGCCCGAACCGCCCGAGGAGGGGGGCAGGTCCAGGTGGTAGATGACAGGCGTCCCGTCCACCATGAAACGATGCGGATTGTTCGCGGAGGTGAGGTAGTCGATCCGCGACAGGAAGTCGGTGGGGAGGAAGGCCCAGAGCTCCTTGACGGCGCCGTTCACGATCTCCTGGAAGTTCCCCGAGCCGGGGGGCACTTCGATCTTCGCCACCTTGGTGACCTCGCCGAAGGCGTGGAGCCAGCCCTGGTTCGTGCCCACCAGGATGAGGCGGAACCTGTTGCCGTTGACCGCGGCCAGTTCCGGGATGGCGGCGACGGTGCCGGCGACGTCGTTCCAGTTGTACTCGATGACGTTCGGGCTGGAATCGATGATGTCGCCCATCACGTTGGTGCGGGTGAATTTCGGCCGTCCACTGGCGTCCAGCGCGGCGTTCGTGTCGCCGCCCGCGGCGAACTGCACGGCGATGCGCCGGTTCGCGTCCAGGGCCTGGGCGGTGGCGACGTAGGGCTGGATCTTCTGGAAGGGCGCGGTGTGGGAGCCTCCCGAGCTGTAGCCCAGGTCTGAGAACGGCGTGAGCCCGGGTTCGGGAACGCCGGCGGTACCTGGGATCCGGGTGAAGAGTTTGCGGGTCGTCCACTTGGGCAGCGCAGGCGCCGGGGCGTCCACGAAGGTGGCGGCCGCGGACCACTGGGCCGTGTTCTCGTCCAGGGTGTTGGTGGGGTTCCCGGCCTTGTCGAGGAAGACCGTCTGGTTGTTGACTTCCTTGGTGGCGAACATGAAGAGGTCGCCGGGCCAGATCACGCCGCCCGACGACGGGGGCTTGAATTTGCCGAGATAGACCTGCTTACCGAAGCTGGCGCCGATGTAAGGCAGGTTCGGGTTCGAAGTCACGTTGATGTTGGATTGCAGGGAGACCTCGTTGAAGGCCGAGTCCAGGGACTGGGTGAGCTTCGTCGGGTCGGTGGCGTCGAAATAGTAGATGGCGTTCGGCGCGCGGCCTTTGGAAGGGTCGTTGGGATCCTTGAGGGCGTACTCGGTGGCCGTGGCCGCGTCCCAGGTGGTCCTCGCCGGCTCGCCGACCACGGCGGCCAGGAAGAGGCGGCGCTTCGGGTGCGAGGCATTCGTGATGGTGCCCGTGAGGCTGACGCCGATGGTCATGGTGGTGATGGCCCGGGGCTTCGAGAAGGTGACCTTGTTGATGCCCGCACCGCGCTCCTTGACCCAGAAGGGGATCCAGGCCGAGGTCTTCGTGGAGGAACCGCCCGGGAAGGCCTGGGACGTGGCGGGATAGGCGGGCGGCACCCAGCCCCCGAGGCTGGTGTTGCCCCCGTGGGCCGCCAGGCCCGACAGGTTGATGACGTTGTAGTAGGGGGTGGGATTGCTCGGGTCGATGCGGGTCTTGTTGGCGGCGAAGAAGAGGTTGCCTGTCTTCGCGCTGCCCATCGTGGCCGTCGACGGTGCCGGCTCGGAGCCCACGTAGGGTGTGTTCGTGTTCGTGGGGGTCCCGGGGTCTGTGTTGGGAACGCCGTCCGTGAAGAGCATCACATAGATGTTCCGGCACTCCACCGGCTTGTCGGCGCCCACCTCGATGTCGTTGAAGACGTTGTTGGGGTCGTTGAGCTGGGCGTAGGTGTTCGCCAGGGCGGAGTTCAGCGTGGTGCTGCCGCCGGGCAGGAGGGCGGCCAGGCGCTTGAGGCCGTTGTCCGAGTTGTTGTTCAGCAGGTACCAGCTGCGCTGGGCGCACCCGAACTGCGGCGTGGTGAGGGGATTGCCCGTGTTGTCGTTGCTGCGGGAGTTGTTGTTGGGGTACGTGGCGTCGTCTGTCTGGGTGGTCGTGCTGTCAGGGGCGAAGTACTTCAGGAACCTGTAGGCCCAGAAGACCTTGTTGTAGTACTTGGCCCACGTGCGCATGGCCGAGTCCTTCACGCCCTGGGTGCGCGTGCGGGCGGGGATCATGGCGGCTGCGACGCTTGGGGTCGCGCTGAGGCTCTGCTTGAAGGCCTGGCCGCCAGGGGAGGTGGACTGGACGATGTTCGTGGAGGTGTTCCAGATCCACTGGATGTACTTCGCCTTCCAGCCCACGAAGTTGTTGCTGCCGGCGTTGCTGCTGGCCAGGGTGGCCACCGTCATGGGGGCGCTGCCCGTGGCGGCGGAGAACATGCCGTTGGCGGCGCCGGCGGTCTGGGAGGCCACGCGGTAGGAGGTGTCCATCTCGATCTCGATGCCGGTGGCCGGATTCACGATGGTCATCTTCAGCGGATAGGTGTTGTACATCTTCCGGTACTGCCCGGCGGCAAAGTTCGGCTGCACGGAAGGATCGTCCAGGATCGTCCAGCAGATGGGGAGGTCGAACGTGCGCGCCACCCCCGTGAAGGGCCCCGTGGTCGGCGTGTACTTGAAGCGCACATGGGAGGCGCAGCGGATCCAGTTCCGCACGTCGGAGGCGGACTTGAAACCCACTGCGGAGCTCTCGCCGCCAAGCAGGGGGGAGCTGTTCACGTAGTTCGTATTGATCGCGGTGTCCCCCGCCGTGGCGTATTCGAGCAGGGTCCCGTCCGGACGCACCAGGCTGCCGTTGGTGAGGGTGAGGCCGCTGGTCAGGTTCACGATGACGTCGAAGCGCCCCGTGGCCATGATCGTCCCGTACTTGTCCTTGGACGCGGTGGTGTTCGTCCCGTTGCCGGTCCGCAGGGTGAAGGTCATGCCCGCGTCAGAGTCGCTGTCGTCGGTGTCCGTGTTGACAGGCCAGACGTAGTCCCGGTGGTACATGGCCGAGGCCATGGATCCGGAGAAGTCGAAGACCGTGACGACTTCGGGCTTCTGCGAGAGGTTCGCGCTCTGCTGGTAGAGGTCGAGGAAGGAGGGGCCCACCGTCTGCAGCTTCGGGTCCAGCTGGGCCCGGAGCGGCATCGATGCGAAGAGCAGCCCGATGAAGACAAGGAGAGCGGCCCGGGAGGAGGCGATCAATCGGAACATGGGAGTGCTCCTGTGGCGTGGATGGGAACTTATTGGACGGGGGTACTGATCCAGGCTTCCTTGGAGTGGATGAAGCCCGGCGCGAGGACTCCGGTGCCGACCTGGAGCTGGCCGTCGGACCGGACAGCCCAGAGATCGGGGGCCAGCTTCGATTCGGATCCCTGGGCAGGGGTGAAGGACCCCTGCGTGACGCCCTGGCTGATGTCAGTGATGGGAAGCTTGCCCATCCGGGTGAGGGCGATGCTGTAGCCCTGGGTCGTGTCATTGACGACCGGGTACTTGTTGTCCGCCTCCAGGCTCGAAATGGAGGGCGGGGCCGAATAGGGCGCCTGAGTGTTCACGTCGTAGGCGAAGCCTGCCAGCGTGTCGTCCTGCAGCAGGGTCTGCTTCAGGGTCCGCATCTTCAACGCCGTGTCGGCTGCGGCAAGGCTGTTCTGGATGTCGAGCCAGTAGATGGACCATTCGATGCCGGCGTCCGCCACGTTCCGGACCATGGCCCCCTGCCGGACCGTGCCTGAATTGACGACTTCCCGGAAGGAATTTCGGGACATGCCCACCGCGGCGACGGTGAGCAGCACAAGGAGGATCAGGGCCACGAGGATGGTGATGCCCCCGGTTTCGGGGCCGTCGCCGGGATTCAAGGGCTTGGGCTTCATGGGGTCAACCTCAACTCAAGGGGAGGCCAGAGTGCCGGGGGACGATCACGATGGTCTGGAGCATGTCCTGGTAGGCCTGGGATGTGGGCGTGGTGGCGTACTCGGTGCGCTTGGTCGCGGTGCGGGTCTTGAGGTCCACGCGCACGAGGGTCGGCACGATGCGGAACCAGTCCAGGACCCCGGAGGTGGTCTTGTAGTCGTTGCGCCCCATGCCGGCCGTGAGCCGGGCATTGAGGTCGGCCCGCAGGCCGTTCGTCCAGCCAGGGCCGAAACCGGTGTAGGTCTTGCCCCAGCCTTCCCAGTTCTTCCCGGCATCGACACTGAGGTAGACCTTGAAACCCGAGACGTTCTCGGTGATGACCGACTCCTGGGTGGCATCCGCGACGAAGCCTCCCGGCGTGTAGAGTCCCTGGTCCCGCACCAGGCAGGGGATGCCTGCCGGAACCTGGGGATCCAGGTTCTTCATCTTCAGGCTGTAGCGCACCATCTGGCCCGGGCGGTAGAAGAGGATCGCGCTGCCCGCGATGTGCTTGTTCTTGGAAGGCGCTCCGCTCGCCCCAAGCCCCGAGATCTGGGACGAGGCGGGCTGGCCGAGGGTCACGGTCACAATCTTGCCGGATTGCGTGGCCGAGGTGATGTAGCCGGTCTCCCAGGCGTCCTTGAAGATCATGGACATCCCGGCCTTGATCTGGGACGCGTAGATCGGGTCGCCGCAATCGACGGCGAAGCTGTTGTCCGTGGCGAGCACTGCGCCGCCAGCCTGGATGATCTCGGTGGCGCTGCGGGCGCCGCCCCCGACCGGGGCGTATCTCCCCTCGAAGGGAAGGGGAAGGTCCATGTAGAAGAAGAGCTGGTCAGCCGTTGCGGGGTCGTCCGCGCCCGCTCCGGCCACCGCCATGTTCGGGAGGACGTAGAAGGGCGGGTTGGCCTCGCTGAGATCCGTGGGCGCGGCGGAAAGGCTCGTGAGGTACATGCTGGCGGAATTCAGGTCCTCGAAGAGGATGTCGGTGGCGGCCCGGTTCCTCCGGAAGCTGGAAAGGACCTCCCCGGACGTGTAGAACGAGGAGAGGCTGGACCGGTAGACGCGGGCCATGCCCGCCATGAGCAGCCCCGTGAAGAGCATGGCCACCAGCAACTCCACCAGGGAGAAGCCGAGGCTGCGGCGACGAGCGCGATCAGTACCCATGGACCACCCTCCGGAAGACCTGCACTGACCTCAGAATCTTGGCGCCGCCCACCGCGGCGGTCTCATCGTAGAACTCCACGGTCACCCGGAAGTCGTGAAGCTCCCCGGTCGTGGCACCGCCGACATCGTTGATCCGCTGGGTGCGCGTGGTGAAATAGACGTCGCGATTGGGATCCCCCACGGGTTTGGTGAGGTCGGGAGGAGCCCCGTAGATGTTGAATGTGTCCACGACGACGGCATCGGTGGTGATGTACTTGAGGGGGATGCCCGTGGTCTTGGTGTTGTACTGGCTGGAGGTGATGTCGGCCCAGGTCAGGCGCCCTTCGAGTTCGACCTGGTCCATCACCTTCTCGGCCACCAGGGAGGCCGTGCTGAGGCTGCGGCCGCCCCGCGAGGCCTTGATGGACATGACCTGCAGCAGCGAGAGGCCGAGGATGCCCACGCCGAGGATGAAGGCCGTCACCAGCAGTTCCACAAGGGTGAAGCCCGCCTGGCCCTGGCGCCGGCGCAGGGTGGTTCTGAAGTCCGTCACATCCGCCTCCAGGACGAATCGTAGATCTTCCCGGTATTGAGGAACTTGTAGACCGTTCCCGAATTGTTCGGGACGACCAGGACGCCGACGGGAGACCCAGGCAGGGCCTGCCCGCTGCGGATGCCCACCACCTGGATGTGGAAGGGGCTCGTGAACCGCTTGCTCACGCCGCTCACGGTGACGAAATTGGTCGAGCCCTTGCAGAGGCGGGAGGAGGCGGCGAGCGCGCTGCTCAAGGGCTCGGTGTTGCCGGGGGAGATGGTCGCGAGGTCCGGCGTGGTCCCCAGGGCCGTGGTGTACCAAGCGGAGTCCCCCACGACAACCCCGGCGTAGGACTGGTCGCGATTCTGCACCTTCGTCACCGGGTTGAAGAGGATGGTGTAAACGCCGGGGGGGTCGGTGATGTCCCCTTGGGGATCCCGCGCCCGTGCGACGATCCGGTCCCGGGCGGCCGAAGCGGGATCCGCGGGGTTCGTGACCCGGTCAACCTGCTTCACCGTGTCGTAGGCGAGGATGAAGGGGGTGCTCGAATTCGGATCCCAGGCCCCGTCGGACACCAGGTAGACATCCAGCCCAGAGGCCACTGCCAGCTTCTGGGCTCCGGAGATGACGCCCTCGATGTCGTCCACGGTGGTGCGCACGGCCGCGTTCGGGCGGCCGCTGATGGATGTGATCGCAGCGATGCTGAGCGCCGCCACGATGGCCAGCACCACAATCATCTCGATCAGGGTGAATCCCGCTTGAGGCGAGGAACGCTGATGCATGGGCGACCTCCACAGTCATGGTTGGGCGAGGATGAGGGATTGGAGATGAAATTTTAACTATAAATATAATTGTGCTTGAACCATGTGAAGACCGATCCCCTGAGAGATGCGGTCCGAATTGTATATTTTTTATACACTCCATTGAAAAGGATCCCGGTCCAGGGCCACGGGCCCCGCCGGGGGCAGGTCCAGGCCCCGCAGGGCGGCGCCCAGGTCGGCCCGGGTGGCGGCCTTGAGCAGGAGCTGGCCGTGCCAGCGGTCCTTCACCTTGGCCACCGGCGCCTCCAGGGGCCCCAGCACCCGCAGGCCGGGGTGCCGGGAGGCCTGGGCCTTCAGGGCCTCCAGGGGGGCGAGGGCCCCGGACAGGTCTTCCCCTTCGCCCCGCAGCAGGGCGAGGGCGCTGAAGGGCGGGTAGGCCATCCCCTGGCGGAAGGGCAGCTCCGAGGCGGCGAAGGCCTCGAAATCCTGGGCCACCGCGCAGCGGATGGCGGGGTGCTCGGGGCTGTAGGTCTGGATGAGGACGCGGCCGGGGCGGTCGGCGCGGCCCGCCCGGCCCGCCACCTGGGTGAGGAGCTGGAAGGTGCGCTCCCCGGCCCGGAAGTCGGGGACCTTGAGGCCCTGGTCGGCGTTGAGGACGCCCACCAGGGTGAGGGCAGGGAAGGTGTGGCCCTTGGCCAGCATCTGGGTGCCCACCAGCAGATCCACCTGGCCTCGCTCCGCGGCCAGCAGCCCGGCCTCCAGGGCGCCCCGCCGGCTGGTGGTGTCCCGGTCCAGGCGCAGGATGCGGGCGGACGGGAAGAGCGCCTTGAGGTCCTCCTCGATGCGCTCGGTGCCTTCCCCGACGCCCTTGAGGCGCTCCACGCCGCAGCTGGGGCAGGCCTCGGGGGGCACAGTCTCGAAGCCGCAGAGGTGGCAGCGCAGGCGGTGGGCCCCCTTGTGGAAGGTGAGGCTGAGGGCGCAGTGGGGGCACTCCAGGGTCTTGCCGCAGGCCCGGCAGAACCACCAGTTCTCGAAGCCCCGGCGGTTGAGGAGGAGCATGGCCTGCTCGCCCCGGCGCAGGGTCTCCCCCAGGGCCGACAGCAGCACCGGCGAGAAGACCACGCGGCGGCGCTCCGCCTGGAAGGCGGCCCGGAGGTCCACGACCTCGACAGTGGGAAGGGTGACGCCCGCGGGCCGGCTCCTGAGCCGGTGCAGGGCGTAACGCCCCTCCTGGGCCGCCTGCCAGCTCTCCAGGCTCGGGGTGGCGCTGCCCAGGACCACGGGGCAGTCCTCCAGCTGGGCGCGCTTGATGGCCAGGTCCCGGGCGTGGAAGCGGGGGTGCTCCTCGCTCTTGTAGGAACCCTCGTGCTCCTCGTCCACGACCACGAGCCCGACATCGCGCAGGGGCGCCAGCACGGCGTTGCGCACGCCCACGAAGAGGGGCGCGCCGTCCTCCAGCAGGCGCACCACGTCCGCCTGCTTCTCGGTGGCGTTGAGCCCCGCGTGGCCCACCGCCACCTTCCCGGGGAAGCGCGCCTCCAGGCGCGCCAGGAGGCGGGGCGTGAGGCCGATCTCGGGCACCAGCCAGAGCACGCGGCGCCCCGCGCCCAGGGCGCGCTCCGCCAGCTCGAGGTAGACCTCGGTCTTGCCCGAGCCCGTGACGCCGAAGAGGAGGTGGACCCCGAAGGCCGGGCCCACGGCCTGGACGACGGCGCGCTGGGCCTCGTTCAGCTCGACGCGCCGGTCCGAACCCTCCTCCCGGCGCTGGGCCAGGAGGTCCAGGCGCTTGGTGCGCTCCAGGAGGCCCGACCGCTCCAGGGCGCCGAGCACCGCGGCCGTGGTGGCCGCCCGGGCCAGCAGCTCGGCCTCGGGCAGGGCGCCGCCGGCGGCCTCCAAGGCCGCGAGGACCCGGGCCTGGGCGGGGGTGGCCTTGGGCGGGGGCGGCAGCAGGGTGCGCCGCACTTCGGTGACGCCGCGGCCCTTCAGGTCCCGCCGGTGGAAGAGCCGGGGCAGCGCCAGCGCCCCGCGGTGCCAGGCCTCCCCCAGGCCGGCCAGCTCGCCGAAGGCCCCGGCCTCCCGCAGCTCCGCCAGGCTCCGGCCGTCGGGCAGTTTCGCGTGCCAGTCCGGCGCCACGCCCTGGGGCAGGGCCAGGGCCGCGAGGTGGGCGGAATTGCAGACGTAGTAGCCCGCGCCGAAGGCCAGCAGGTCCCGCACCCGGGGCGGGAGCAGCGGGAAGGGGTCCAGGACCGTCCCCACCGGCAGCAGCTCGATGGCGGGGGGCGCGGGGTCCGGCCCCAGCACCAGCCCCACCGCCGAACCGTGGCGCAGGCGCACCTTCACCCGGCAGCCCGGGGCCAGGCCCTCGGGCGCGAGGTAGGTGAGCGGCGGCACGGGCCGCGGCAGGCTGATCAGGGTAGGGACGAGGTTCACCGTCAGCGGGCCTTCCCGGGCTGGAGCGCGGCCCAGTTGGCTGCCAGGGCGGGCTGGCCGCATCGGGTGGCGAGGGCGGAGGCCTTGGTGGCGAGGTCCCCGGTGGGAGTCTCCGCCAGGATGGCACGGACGATCTCGTCGGCCTTGAGCGTCTCGCCCAGCCTGAGCAGGGCCTCCACCAGAGGTTCCCGGAACTCCCGCCACTGGCTCGCGGCCCAGGGCGTCTGGATCTCCTTGCCGTCCTGAATCAACGCGTAGCGGATCCTCTCCCGGGATTTCAGCAGGAGTTCATTCTCCCACTGGGGCAGGAGGAGATCCTTCATGGCCGCCCAGTCCTTCCGTTTCCTGCAGTCCTTCACGTACTCGAGGCGAACTGAGTAGGGTGGCCATTCCTCAGGGGAGGTCATGGGGCCAGGGCTGAGGTCGTCCAGCAGCCTCCGCAGCGGCAGGCCCCCGAGCGCCTCGCTGGCCAGGAGCCAGAGCTGCCAAGTGCTCCAACGATTGGGCCACTGGTGAAGGACCTCCTCGAGGGCGGGGACCGAGGCTTGGACGCCCGCGACCATCCGTGGACTGTGACGCAGGTAATCCGCACGGAAGGGTACCCATTCCCAGTCCTTCCATTCTTCCGTCTGCAGGGCCTTGGCCCATTCCACTGCGAAGGGGCCCCAGATCCTGTCGTCCTCCGCGGGCTCGAGGAGCTTGAGGGGCTTCGCCTCCTTCTCCTCCTCCTTCCGTCTCCGTTCTGATGCCTCCTCTTGCTCCTTGGCCGCGCGCACTGCGTCCCATCCCTGGTCGGAAGCCTCGATCGGTCGGATCCTCAGGGACAGGGCGACCTGCGTCCGGAAGACGGCCTTGTGGTAAAGCGTCCAGAGAAGCCTCAGGTGCGCTTCCCGATGATCGGGATTGGCTCGCAGGAATTCCCGCAGGATGTCCTCCGGGCCCCGCCATGCAGCTTGGTCCTTCAAGCTCCTCAAGCCTGGGAGGGTCGGCGGCTGACGACCCGAGGCCATCAGCCGCCCATTCGCGAAAACGGCCCAGAAGGGCCTGGGACCCAGGCCGTAGCGCTCCTGGAGGTGCGCGATCAGCGCACCATCTCCCCGCAGGCTAAGGTCCAGGTCGAGGTCGGGGAAGCCTTCCTCTCTCCGGAGCTTCTCCAAGGACGGGGTCCAGCCGCGTTTCTCGTCGTCCACGACGAGAAGCATGGCCTCTTTCTGGTTGCGCAATTCCCGTTCGAAGGCCGCTGCCTCCGGACCCTGCGCGACCCCAGGCGAAGACATAGCAAGGGCCAACAGGAGAGGTCGAAACGGCATGAGGCCTCCGTCAGGAACTGCGCTCCCATAATGACACCGCGCCAGCTACGGGTTCCCGCGCCCGGCGGATCACGGGAAGATGGCTCCATGCTCGTCCTCGGCCTCGAATCCTCCTGCGACGACTGCTCGGCCTC
>JABLTH010059429.1_pt1 | contig 42141 bp, 42 predicted proteins | sample 7875711 | NCBI WGS metagenome assembly JABLTH01 (sample SAMN14941262, study PRJNA633318) | bioreactor metagenome | isolation source: bioreactor | place: China | collected 2019-03-05 | reverse complement strand
GGCCGAAGGGGCTCCCCTGCTAAGGGAGTATAGGGTCAAAAGCCTTATCGAGGGTTCGAATCCCTCTCTCTCCGCCAGATACGCAAAAAAGCCCCTGGTTTCAGGGGCTTTTTTGTTGTCTGTCGTATGGGCTCAATACTCACTCCCATACATGCCGCAGTGTGGCCTTTTCGCTAGGCCGGAACTCCGCAAAGGAGGTGCAGCATGGCCATGGTCGAATACCCTGAGTGCCACAAGGAAATCAGTAGCAAAGCGCGCGACTGCCCCTCCTGCGGGCCAGGCGAGGATCTCACCGGATGGCGAAGGTCTTGCTCCTCCCAGTCCTGCTGTGCGCCGGCGTGTTCGTCATCGCGCTTGCCGTTGGGCCTGACGACGGGTCGGGCTCAAGGGCCGAGTTGTGCGGCCAGTCTACAGAGGTTGCCCACTACATCGCCCGGACCAGCACCAGGTCCGACGATGTTGTGCGCGTGACGGATCAGGCAGTCGTTGGGCGGAAGTACCCGCTGCTTGGCCACAAGGTGGTCGCATCGATCGGGGGATCGTGGCAGTCGGCCGAGGCACGCGGGCGCCTGACGAGATCAGCGCGTGTGTGAAGGAGAAGTGCCCCAGTAGTCGACGCTCGGGCGTCCGGGCGGCTGGCCATGATGGAGGGTCTGCGATACATCAGGGGAACGTGCACCGGACCTTAGTCGCTTGCTTGCCAGCGAGTGATTAGCGTGGCACCGACGCGTTGCAAGGCGATTGCAGCACCTGGTCATCAGTCGAGCCGGGCGGCGGCACGTCGTGAGTCTGCAAGTTGCTGGAATTGACCAGGTTTCCATCAGTTATTGCGGCCGAGCCATACCAGTAGCCGACATGCATGGTCATGGTGATGTCAGGCGGTTGGCAGTCCGCGCAATTCCACCTTGTCGGGTGTAACCCGGAGGACCGAGCCGTGCTCGTACCAGTCTCCCAGCACGATGCGCTCGGCAGGCCGTCCGTCCAGGTCGAAACGATGCACGGCCGGACGATGGGTATGCCCGTGTATGAGCCGGGTGACGTCGGCCTCGCGCATCGCCGCGGCAACCGCATCGGCGTTGACGTCCATGATGGTCTCCATGGTCGAGCCGGTATGAGCGCGGCTGTCCTCACGCGCCTTCGCGGCGAACGCGCGCCGTGCCTCCAGCGGCATGGCTAGCACCTGCGCGATCCAGGCAGGCTGGCGCACCTGCCGACGCACGGCCTGATAGGCGATGTCGTCGGTGCAGAGGACGTCGCCGTGCATGAGCAGCGTGGGCAGGCCCTGGATGGTATGGACGGTAGCGTCCTCGATCAGGGTCAGTCCGGCACGCCGCGCGAAGGACTCGCCCAGCAGGAAATCGCGGTTGCCGGCGATGAAATACACCGGAACTCCGGCGTCGTTCACCGCGCGGGTAGCGGCGGCGATACGCGCCGGAAGCTCCGCATCGTCGTCGTCGCCGATCCAGGCCTCTACCAGGTCGCCGAGTATGTACAGCGCGTCGGCCGAACGCACCTCGCCGCTGGCCATCCACTGCTCGAACAGGCTGGTGATGCCGGCGCGCGCGGTATCCAGGTGCAGATCGGAAATCAGCAGCGTATGCACGTCGATCAGCCGTGCCGCTTGATCGGTGCGTCGCCTGTCTTGGACTTGCCCGGAGCGGCCTTGGCAGCGGGCTTGTCGGCTGCGGCGGGTTGCGCGTCTTCCGCCTTGGCAGCTTCGCCGACGATGTCCGCGCCGGTGATCACCACCAATGGGTTGGGCACGTCACCAGCGAACGGTCCCTGCGCGCGGGTGGGCAGCGAGGCGATCTTGTCGACCACGTCCATGCCCTTGACGACCTTGCCGAACACCGCGTAGCCCCAGGTCAGCCCGCTCTGGCTGCCGACGAAGTCCAGCCGGCGGTTGTCCACCAGGTTGAAGAAAAACTGCGAGGTGCCCGAGTTCGGGTCGGCACCGCGGGCGACGGCGATCGTGCCGCGCACGTTGGACAGGCCATTGTCCGCCTCGCTGGCGATCGCCGGCCGCGTGCGGCGCGGCTGCAGGTCGCGGGTATACAGGCCGCCCTGTACCAGATAACCGGGGATCACCCGATGGAACACCGTGCCTGCGTAGAAGCCGTCGCGCACGTACTGCAGGAAATTGGCAACGCTCTTGGGCGACTTGTCGGGGTACAGCTCCAGCGTGATGTCGCCGAGCGAGGTATGCATTACCACTTCCGGCCGCGGCACCTCTTGCTCGGCGGCCTGGGTGGTCGCGGGAGCGGCGTCCTTCGGTGCCTTCTGCGCCAGCACGGTGCAGGGAACGATGAGCAGCAGGGAGAGCATGAAAGCTTTCAACGTGAATCTCGCGCGTGCCTGGAAGCGCCCAATGATACGCGGCCACGCCGGCCGCGGTCTGGCGCTGGCTGAATCGTGGCGCACCCCGTTGCTCAGATCGCGCTCAGGGCGAGGATGAAGCCGAGCTCGGACATCGGGGCGCGCTCCTGCTCCAGGTCGGCCTCGGTCAGCGGGTGCTGCTCGAGCCACGCGGCGGGCAACGCCAGTCGCAGGCGTTGCCGGGTGGCGGCCAGTCGCAGGGCCGGCAGCGATTCGGCCCGGCGGGCCCGGCGGAACAGTACCGCCAGTCGCAGCAGGGCGGTGATCTGCCGGGCGATCAGCCGGTAGCGCTGCGGCAGGGCCGAGATCAGCGCCTTGTCCGGTTTGCGCCGGTGCAGTTCGACGATGGCTGCGAGCAACTGCTGCTCCTGCCGGGAGAATCCGGCCAGGTCCGCGTTGCGCAGGATGTAGGCACCGTGGCGATGATGCTGGCTGTGGGCGATCGCCAGGCCGATCTCGTGCACCCTGGCCGACCAGGACAGCCACTCGCGCGCTTCGGCATCGAGTTTCCATTGCGGCGCGATCTGGTCGAACAGCATCAACGCGGTCGACTCCACGCGTCGCGCATGCGCCCGGTCGACGCCGTAGCGGGTGGCCAGCGCGTCGATGCTTGCCGTGCGCGGATCGCTGCCCCCGGCGCGGCCAAGCAGGTCCCACAGCAGGCCCTCGCGCATCGAGCTTTCGCACACGCGCATGCGTTGGATCCCCAGCGCCTGGAACGCCGCTTCGAAAATCACCACGCCGCCGGCGATCACCGGGGCCCGGTCGTCGGCCAGCCCGGGAAGCTTGAGCGAGCCGATCTGCCCCTGGTCCAGCAGGGCATCACGCAGCGAGGCCAGCGACGCCGGGGTGATGCCATCGTCGGAGAGTTTCATGGCCTGGACCACCGCGCCGATCGCCTTGGCGGTGCCGGAGGAGCCGAACGCCTCCTGCCAGCCGGCTTCGCGGTAATCCTCGTCGAACTGCTGCAGCAGCAGGCCGATCTCGCCGCGCGCCTTCTGCCAGCGCTTGCGGTTGAGCTTGCCGCCGGGGAAGAAGCGCAACGTCGACGCAATGCAGCCGACCTGTACGCTTTCAGTGTGCAGCGGCGCGACGCCGCGGCCGATAATGAACTCGGTGCTGCCGCCGCCGACGTCGATCACCAGCCGCGGCTCACGCGAGGCGGGCAGGTCGTGGGCCACGCCGAGGAAGATCAGGCGGCCCTCCTCGCGCCCGGAGACGACCTCGACCGGGTGTCCGAGCGCGCTTTCCGCCGCGGTGAGAAAGCTTTGCGGCGAGGCCAGCCGGCGTACCGTATTGGTTGCCACCGCGCGCACGTGCAGCGACGGCAGGCCGGCCAGGCGCTGGCCGAAACGGGCCAGGCAGTTGAGCGCACGGGCGCGATACTCGGCGTCCAGCGTGCCGTCACTGCGCAGTCCGGCCGCCATGCGGACCGTATCGCGCAGTCGGTCGATCACACGCGGCTCGCCGTGTTCGACCCGCGCGACGACCATGTGGAAGCTGTTCGATCCCATGTCCACCGCGGCGACCAGTTCACCGTCGCGGATCGGCACGTTGTCGCCCAGTGTCATGCGAGGCACTCCCGACGGCTCGTCGGATGCAGTACGAAGGCGGGGTGATGCATGCTTGGATCCTTACGGCTTGATCGGCCCGCAGAGCTTGTCGAGCAGCGACTGCTGGGCGTTGTAGGGCGGCCGGTCACCGGGTGTGGCGCGGGTGTAGCGGCCATTGCTGCCCAGCAGCCAGGCCTGGGTGTTGTCGGCGAGCGTGTTGGCCAGGGTTTCGTCGAATACCCGTTGCGCCAGGACCGGATCGAGGATCGGGAAGGCGACCTCGATGCGTCGCATCAGGTTGCGCTCCATCCAGTCGGCGCTGGCGCAGTAGAGCTCGGGCTCGCCGTCGTTGGCGAACCAGTAGACGCGACTGTGTTCGAGGAATCGGCCGACGATCGAGCGGACGCGGATGCGTTCGGATACTCCCGGCAGCCCCGGTCGCAGCGTGCAGGCGCCGCGGACGACGAGGTCGATGTCGACGCCGGCCTGCGAGGCCCGGTAGAGCGCCTCGATCACGTGCGATTCGTTGAGCGCATTGAGCTTGGCGACGATCCGCGCCGGCTTGCCGGCGCGCGCGTTGGCGGTTTCGCGCTCGATCTTGGCCACCACGCTCTTGTAGAGGGTGAACGGCGAGTGCAGCAGGCGCCTGAGGCTGATGGTGGGTCCCAGCCCGGAGAGCTGCTGGAAAATCTTGTGCAGGTCCTCGCCGATTTCCTCGTTCGCCGTCATCAGGCCGATGTCGGTGTACAGCCGGCTGTTGGCCTGGTGATAGTTGCCGGTGGACAGGTGCGCGTAGCGGCGCAGGCGGTCGCCTTCGCGGCGTACGATAAGCATCATCTTGGCGTGGGTCTTGAAACCCACCACGCCATAGACCACCTGCACGCCTGCCTCCTGCAGGCGCGTGGCGAGCCGGATATTGGCCTCCTCGTCGAAGCGCGCGCGCAGCTCGATCACCACGGTAACGTCCTTGCCGTTGCGCGCAGCCTCGATCAGCAGGTCGACCAGCGGGGTATCCTCGCCGGCGCGGTACAGGGTCTGCTTGATCGCCAGCACCTGTGGATCCTGTGCAGCCTGGCGCAGCAGGTCGACCACGGCGGAAAAGCTTTCGTACGGATGGTGCAGCAGCACGTCGCGCTGGGCGATGACGTCGAACTTGTTGCGGCTGGCCTCCATCAGCGCCGGCACCCGCGGGGTGAAGCGGGGGAATTTCAGGTCCGCGCGGTCGACCCAGTCATAGATCAGCCCGGCGCGGATGATGTTGACCGGGCCGTCGCAGCGGTAGACGTCGGCCTCTTCCAGGTCGAAGTTCTCGACCAGCATCCGGGTGATCGCCTTGGGGCAGTCGGTGCCGATCTGCAAGCGCACCGGTCGGGCGTAGCCGCGCCCGACCAGTTCCTCGGAAAGCGCCCGGGCGAGGTTGTCCACCTCGGCCTCCTCCACCATCAGCTCGCTGTTGCGGGTGACCCGGAACTGGTGCGAGCCGAGCACCTTGAAGCCGGGAAACGCCAGGTCGACGAAGGCGTGCAACAGCTCGGCGAGGAATACGAAATGCTCGCCGGGACCGCTCACCTCGGCCGGAACACGGATGATCCGCGGCAGCGATCGCGGCGCCCGGACCAGCGCCATGTGACCTTCGTGGCCGAAGGCATCGCGACCTTTCAGCACCACCGCCAGGTTGAGGGTCTTGTTGAGGATGCGCGGGAACGGGTGTGCCGGGTCCAACCCCAGCGGGGACAGTACCGGCAGGACTTCCTTTTCGAAGTAGCCGCGCAGCCACTGGTGCTGGCGCTTGCTCCAGCGCTGGCGCGGCAGGATGCAGATGCCTTCGGCTTCCAGACGGGGGCTGAGGTCGTCCTGCCAGGTACCGTACTGCTCGGCCACCAGGTCCAGCGCACGGGCGCGGATGCGGGCGAGCAGCTCACCGGAGGGGATGCCGTCCGGACCCGGTGAAGCGGAGCCGAAGTGATGGTGGTGCTTGAGCATCGCCACGCGCACCTCGAAGAACTCGTCGAGGTTGTTGGCCACGATGCTCAGGTAGCGCAGGCGCTCGAGCAGCGGCACGCTTGCATCGCGCGCCATGGCAAGTACGCGGAAATTGAACTCCAGCGCCGCCAGTTCGCGACTGAGGAACAGCTCGGGAGCCCGCAGTTCGACGGGTTCGGAAGGGGAAGGCGAGGAGGCGCGACGCATGGCGCCATTCTGTCGCAACTGTCGCCGTCGCACATCCCATGCGCCGGCATCGCTCTCAGCCGGTGCGGCGCCAGTTCAGCCCTCGTCGCCGGAGGACGGGCCGAGCAGCCGTTCGCGACCGAACAGGCAGGAGAACGTCGACCCCTGGCCGGGCGTGCTTTCGATCTGCAGGCGTGCCTGGTGCAGATTCAGCACGTGCTTGACGATGGACAACCCCAGTCCGGTGCCGCCGGTGTCGCGCGAGCGGCTGGACGATACGCGGTAGAAGCGCTCGGTCAGTCGGGAAAGGTGATTGGCCGGGATGCCGAAGCCCGTGTCGCTGACCGAATACACCGCGCCGTCGCCACTGCGCTGCCAGCGGATGGTGATGGTGCCACCGGCCGGCGTGTAGCGCACGGCATTGCTCACCAGATTGGAAAAGGCACTGTGCAAGTCCTTGGGCGAGCCCAGCAGATCGGTTTCCGCAGTGGACTCCAGTACCACGCGGTGCCGGCCCTGGCTGAGCGCCTCTGCCTCCTTGCGCAAGGTGGCCAGCAGCGGTGCCATGGCGACGCGTTCGTCGGCGACATGCTCCTGGGTCTCCAGTCGGGACAGGGTCAGCAGGTCCTCGACGATCTGGCCCATGCGCTTGGACTGCGCACGCATCTCGCCGAGTACCGGGGCCAGTTCGGGGACGTCTTCCGGATCGAGCAGCTCCAGGTATCCGTGGATGACCGTCAACGGCGTGCGCAATTCGTGCGAGACATTGGCGACGAAGTCCCGCCGTACCTGCTCGAGTCGGGTCAGATCGCTGATGTCGCGTGCCAGCAACAGCCGCTGGCGGCGGCCGAACGGCAACAGTGTGACGTTGAGGTGGCGGTCCGGGCGTCCGGGGGCGGGGATGTCGTTGAGCGGCTCGCGCGCACCGTCCTCGAGCCAGCCGGCAAGGTCGGAGTGGCGCAGCCTTTCGTGCAGGTCGGTACCCCGATCCTGCGGGCGACGCAGGCCGAGCAGGTCTTCCGCCGCATGGTTGAACCAGCGCACGTGCTGTTCGTTGTCCAGCAGCACCACGGCATCGGGAAGGTTGCCGGCAGCACTGCGCAAGTCGCGCAGACTCGAGGCGATACGTCGGGTACGTGTCATGAAACGGTCATGCGCGAGCAGGGGAGAAGGGGGCGATGCGATCATCGCGCGGCGCAGATGACCGATCGAAGACAGCAGCAAGACGATTTCCGCCAGCGCGGCAAAGGCGAGACCCAAGGGGGCCTGCCGTCCGGCGAGGTGGCCAACCAGACCACCGGCGAGCAGACCGGCGACGATCCAGGCCACCAGGGCCGGCATTCCGGGCAGGCGCGTGTTGCTCAAGGCGGGAGAATCCTGCAGGAAGGGTCGGTCCGCAGGATCGGCAAAACGCCGCGCCCGTGCAAGCCGCATCCGCGGCGGTCACACGCTGGCGGAGAAGCGGTAGCCGGAGCCGCGTACGGTCTGCACCATATCGTCCAGCTTGAACGGCTCCAGCGTCTTGCGCAGACGGCGGATGTGTACGTCCACGGTGCGCTCCTCCACGTACACGCTGCCACCCCAGACGTGATCGAGCAGTTGGGCGCGGGAGTACACCCGCTCCGGGTGGGTCATGAAGAAGTAGAGCAGCCGGTATTCGGTCGGCCCGATCGAAACCGGCTCGTCGCCGGCGAACACACGGTGGGCCGGCCCGTCGATACGCAGGGCGCCCAGTTCGACGATGCCGGAACCGTCGTCGCCATGGCTGCGACGCAGGACCGCCTTGATGCGGGCGATCAGCTCGCGGGTGGAGAACGGCTTGATGACATAGTCATCGACGCCGGCTTCCAGGCCGTTGACACGGTCCATTTCCTCGCCGCGGGCGGTGAGCATGATGATCGGGATCTCCCGGCTCGGCTCCTCCTTGCGCAGGCGCCGGGCCAGTTCCAGGCCGCTGGTGCCGGGCAGCATCCAGTCGAGCAGGATCAGGTCGGGAACCTGTTCGGCGATCGCCAGTTGCGCCGCGCGGGCATCGGCCGCCTGGGTGGCTTCCATGCCCGCCTTGCGCAGCGCGAAAGCGACCATGTCGCGGATCGAGGCCTCGTCTTCAACGATCAGGATGCGCTTGTGCACGCTTGCTTACGCCCATGTCTGTGACGGTGGGATTGCAGCGTCATTATGTTACGTCGCGATGACAGATGTGGCGCGACGTGATGTCGGGCCGGTTACTGCTGGCCTCGGTCCGGGTTGTCCTCGGTCTGCACCTTGCGCTTGCGCAGCTCGAGTACCAGCGGTGTCAACTCGGCGATCCGCGCCTGGATGCGCGCGCGCGCGTAGTAGTCCAGGTCGTCGCGTTTGAGCAGCCGTTTGAGCTGCTCCAGTGCATCGAACGGGCGACCGGACAGATAACTGGCGTCGGCATACGCCTCGCCGGCCCGGGCGGCGTAGCCGGCGAGGTCGTTGGCTCGGGCATAGGTGCGGAAGATGTCCGGATCCTCGCTGGTGTCGGTGGCCGGTCGCAGCAGTGCGGCGGCCTGGGCAGCCTGGGCCCTGGTCGGCTTGTCGACGATCAGCGCCTTGGCATAGGCCAGGGTGATCGCCGCGTTGCGCGGGGATTCGTCGTTGAGCGCCGCGTAGGTCGACAGTGCCTGTGCGCGGCGGCCTTCCTGCAGTTCGGCATCGGCCATCGCCAGGCGTAGCACCTGGTTGTCCGGGTGCACGGCCAGCAACGGCTGGAGGACGCTGGCTGCCTTTGCGCCGTTGCCGCTGCGGGTCAGCGCGAGCGCGTAGCCGTAACGGTTGGCCAGCGTGTCGAAGCCGTGGCAGGGAAGGTTGGCCGAGTAGTAGGTCGCCAGCCGCAGCGGGTCGCCGGCCAGCACGCGGACCCGCTCGCGCATCAGGGCGTAGGTGTCGGCCTCGGCAGATGCCGGCTGGGTAGGCAGCAGGTTGATCGGGTCGCGCACATAGGCGATCGGCGCGGTGCTCTGCGCCCATTGCTTCGGATCGATGGTGTTGCCGCTGGGGCGCTCCTTCTGCATCGCGATCAGCGCACCGGCACGCTCCTTGGCATCGCTGATGCGTTCGGTGGTGACCGGATGGTCCTGCAGCAGCGCGGGTACGTCGTCACCGCCGGAACCGGTGCGCAGCGTGTCTTCCATCCGCTCGAAGAATGCGGCCATGGCGTTGGGATCGAACCCGGCCCGGGCCAGGGTCTGGATGCCTACCCGATCCGCCTCGATCTCGTCCTTGCGGGTGAAGTTGATCTGCTTCTGCATCAGTGCGCCCTGGCCGCCCATCAGGATGGCGCCGGCAGCGTCGCCGGAGTGGGCGCTGGAACCAGCGGCGATCGCCCCGAGCAGGATCAGCGCCATCAGCGGAGCGTCCTTCTTCGAGGCCTCGAAGGCGCGCTGCAGGTGGTTCTGGGTGATGTGGCCGATCTCGTGGGCGATCACCCCGGCCAGCTCGCTCTCGTTGCGGGTGATCTGGATCAGTCCGGAATTCACCGCGATATAGCCGCCGGGGGCAGCGAACGCGTTGATCTCCGGGTCCTTCACGATCAGGAAGCGGAAGTGGTCCTTCGGTTTGTCGCTGGCTGCCACCAGGCGGTAGCCCAGGTGGTTGATGTAGTCGTCCAGCAACGGGTCGTCGACCACCATGTCCAGCGCACGCATCTGGCGCAGCATGGCGGCGCCGTAGTCGTTCGCTTCCTGGTCGGAAATCAGCGCGCCCGCCGAGCTGCCGAGATCCGGCAGGCGCACGTTGTCCTGGGCGCCGACAGCAAGGCTCAGGCCGGCGCCGACCAGTGCGACGAACAGGCGGGTAAGGGGGCGTCGTGGTGCCATGGTCATAGGTCGGCGACAATAGCACTGCGACCGCGCCGGCCGTGCTGCGGTTCCAGCCTGCCGGCGCGCATCCATTCACCCGCCAGCGGCCTTGCGCGACGGCGTTGGCGTCCCCACCTGTGGCCACCTGAAGGTTTCCCCGGAGTTTCGGCAATGCCCAAGATCGAGGTCTATTCCACCGCCGTCTGCCCTTACTGTGTGGCGGCGAAAAACCTGCTGAAGTCCAAGGGCCTGGACTGGACCGAGGTGCGCATCGACATGGACGCCGCCGAACGCGACACCATGCTGGCCCGCAGCGGCGGGCGGCGCACGGTGCCGCAGATCTTCATCAACGACCAGCACGTGGGCGGGTTCGACGACCTGGTGGCGGCAGATCGCAGCGGCCGGCTGGCCGAACTGCTGGGAGCGGGCGCATGAGTGCCGAAAACGACCGCATTGCCGAGTTCACCGCTTTCCGCCAGCGCATGAACGAACGAATCCTGGCCGAGGACAACCAGGTGGTGCGCCGCTTCTTCGCGCTGGACACGCAGACCTACAAGGGCGGCGCGCTCGACGTGAAGACCAAGGAGCTGCTGGGCCTGGTCGCTTCGATGGTGCTGCGCTGCGACGACTGCATCAGCTACCACGTCGCCCAGTGCAAGGAGGCCGGCGTGACGCGCGAGGAGTTTTTCGAGACCTTCAGCGTCGGGCTGATCGTGGGCGGCTCCATCGTGATTCCGCACCTGCGGCGCGCGGTGGACTTCCTCGACCAGCTTGAGGGCGGCTCCGGCCAGGCGTCGGAGTGTGCCGACCACGCCTGAGCGCGTGCGGCTTTTTGGGACGCTGCGTACCAGCATTTGCAACGCCTGCGACGGCCGGGTCGGTGGCCGTCGCGGCGGGCATAAGCGATAATTCGGCGGTTATTGAGGTCCCGATTTCCCCGACGGGCACCTTCCCCCGGAAACGCATCCCAAGGAGCACCCCCATGAGCAAGACCATTGCCGTGATCCCCGGCGACGGCATCGGCCCCGAGATCATGACCGCCACCCTGCGCGTGCTCGACGCGCTAGATTGCGGCCTTCAGTACGACTTCGCCGAGGCCGGCATGGTCGCGCTGGACAAGCACGGCGACCTGTTGCCGAAAGAGACGCTGGACAAGATCGCCCAGCACAAGGTCGCGCTCAAGGGGCCGCTGACCACCCCGATCGGTGGCGGCTTCACCTCGATCAACGTGACCCTGCGGCGCCACTTCGACCTGTACGCCAACGTGCGTCCGGCGATCAGTTTCCCGGGCACCAAGTCGCGCTACGAAAACATCGACATCATCACGGTGCGCGAGAACACCGAAGGCGCCTACCTGGCCGAGGGCCAGACGATGTCCGAGGACGGCGAGGTCGCCCAGTCGATCATCCGCAACACCCGCAAGGGCAGCACGCGCATCGTGCGCTATGCCTTCGAGATGGCGGTGAAGAAGGGCCGCAAGAAGGTCACGGCGGTGCACAAGGCCAACATCATGAAGACCAGCTCCGGGCTGTTCCTCAATGTGGCCCGCGAGATCGCCAAGGAGTACCCGCAGATCGAGTTCAACGAGATGATCGTGGACAACACCTGCATGCAGCTGGTGATGCGCCCCGAGCAGTTCGACGTGATCGTCACCACCAACCTGTTCGGTGACATCCTCTCCGACCTGTGCGCCGGCCTGGTCGGTGGCCTGGGCCTTGCCCCGGGCGACAACATCGGTGAGCACGCGGCGATCTTCGAGGCGGTGCACGGCTCGGCACCGGATATCGCCGGCAAGGGCGTCGCCAACCCCTGCGCGCTACTGCTCGCCGCGGCCGACATGCTCGATCATCTGGGCATGGTGGAGAAGGGCACCAAGCTGCGCCAGGCGATCCGCGACACCATGACGAACGACCGCGACAGCGTCACGCCCGATCTGGGTGGCAAGGGTTCGACCGAGAGCTTCGGCGCGGCGATCGCCATGCGCGTCGCTGCCTGACCGGCGGTTGCTGGCACCCGTGACATCGAGGGCCGCGGCATCGCCGTGGCCCTCTTGGTTTGGGTATGCGTGGGCCAACGGCTAGGATCGTCGTCTCGACCGCGCCACCGGCCCCCGATGCATTTCTCCGTCTGGACCTTCGTCTACATCGCCGCGGCCGTGCAGGCCGGGCTGTTGGGCTTGGCATTGTGGCGGCGCGCCGCAAACCGAGGGGCCAATCGCCTGCTCGCCGTGTGGGTGGGGCTGACCGGGGTGGACCTGGCGGTCAAGGCGATGTTCTGGCACCTGCTCACGCCGGAGTGGTTCCGCGCATACCGTTTCGTGGCGCTGTTTCCGTTCCTCTACGGCAGCCTGTTCTATCTGTACGTGCGTGCGCTGACCCAGGGCCGCGCCTTCCGCCCGCGCGACGTCGTGCATCTGGCCGGCTTCGTCGTGATGCTGGTGCTCAACAGCTACGTGCTGACCATGGACGAGGCGGGGCTGCGGGCGATGGCGGCACGCTGGCTGGCCGGCGAGCGCACGATCGGCGCGTGGTTCGACCTGCCGCTGTTCCTCTACAGCCTGTCCTATGTAGTCGCCGCGTTGGTGCTCGTTCGCGGGTACCGGCAACGGCTGCGTCAGCGCCGTTCGGACGCCGACCGACTCTCGCTGCGCTGGATCAACGCCATGGCTGGTTTCCAGATCGCCATCTGGTGCCTGGCGATTGTGCAGGCGCTGTTCTACCTCCCGGTGCTCAACTACGGCCTGTTGTTCGGCCTCATCGCGGCGTGGGTCTGCGTGGTGGGCTGGTTCAGCCTGGGCCAGCCGCCGGTTCAGGCTGCGCCGGAACCGCAGGAAGCGGCGACTGCGGATGCTGGCAACAGCGAGCCAGCACCAGCGGAGACGTCCCGCTACGCCGAAGTGGAGGCCAGGCTGGTGCAGCTCATGGCGGGCGAGGCACCGCTGTATCTGGAGCCGGCGCTGACCATCGGCCAGGTGGCCAAGCGCAGCGGTTACCCGGAATACCTGGTGTCGGCGGTGATCAACCGCCGGCTGGGTGGAAGCTTCTGGGACTACGTGAACCACCTGCGGGTAGAGGCCGTACGTCGGCATCTGGGCGATCCGGCGGAGAAGCGCACCATCCTCGACCTTGCTTACGCTTGCGGTTTCACCTCCAAGTCCACCTTCAACGCAGCCTTCAAGCGCCAGGTGGGCGAAACGCCAAGTCGATACCGCCGACGCCACACTGACGCCGACGGTTCGGCCGCCTAGGCGCCAGCGGCCGTGCGGCCGTGCAAGGCGGTGATGATCGCCGCTACGGCATCGCCGATGCCGGTGCTGCCGCCCTGCACGGACAGCCCCAGTCGCACCACCACCAGATGCTCGGACGGCACGATGACGATGTACTGGCCGAAAGCGCCGCGCGCGTAGAACATGTCCTTCGGCAACTGCGGCATGCCCCACGGCGCATCCCACACCGGCACGCTGCCCTTGTTTCGCAGATTGGTCCAGAAGCCGGCGCCGTAGCCGGTATCCAGCGTCTGTGAAGCGCTGTAGGCGGCCCAGCCAGCGGGCAGGATGCGGCGGCCATCGACCATGCCATCGTCGAGATAGAGCTGACCGAAGCGCGCAAAGTCGCGGGCAGAGGCGTACATGAAACCGGAGCCGAGCAGGGTGCCGGCGGCATCGGTCTCGATCACCGAGTGGTGCATGCCCAGCGGCTCGAACAGTTCGTGGCGGGCGAAGGCCTCGGCACCGATCGCAGTACCGCCGCTCGCGTCGCCGATCAGCTTCGAGAGCAGCGCGAAACTGAGATTGCTGTAACCCCAGACGGTGCCCGGTGCATGCGCCAGCGGCATGCGCGCTGCGTAGGCGGCCGAATCGTTCTCGCGGAACCACATGTGCGTGGCCGGATTCACCGGTCCCGTCGTCTCGTCGAAAGGCAGGCCGCTGTCCATCCGCAGCAGTTGGTCGACGGTGATCGGGTGGTGAGGATTGCCGCGATCGGCCCACTCGGCAATCGGCGCAGGCCGGTCAAGCTGGAGCCGGCCCTGGCGGACCAGGATGCCGATCAACGCCTGGACGACCGACTTGGTGACCGAATGGCCCCAGATCGGCGTCTGCGGGCCGTAACCCGGTGCGTACCGCTCGGCAATCAACTGGCCATCATGCAACACCACCACGGCCTTGGTCAGGCGCGGGTGTGCCGGGTCCGGTTCGGCAAAGGCCAGATCGAGCGCATGGCGCAGCGCTGGATCGACAGGCACGACGACATGGGGGCCGAGAGCACCGGCGGTGGCCGCGTCCCTCATTCCGCCCGCCTGTGGCACAGGACCATCGCCATGCATGACCACACAGCCCAGGCCTGGCCGGTGGACCGCCCGGGCCGGGAACAGTCCGAGCACGCTGCTGCGCACTTCGCCGCGGGAGCGGTCGACGGTGTATCGCACGGCCCAGTCGATGCCGCCCAGCAGCGGGCGTTGCTCCTGCGCAAAGATCCGGCCGGGATCGACCTTCGAGACAAAGGCTGCCGCGCACAGGGAATCGCTTACCGAGGCGGTAGCCACATGCAGCGCCTCGCGGTTCAGCGCAACGAAGGCCGCCGCCGCGGCGACCAGGAGAATGGCCAGGACCGCGGCTCGCTGGCGCCAACTGATGGGTGAAAGACGAAACATGGTACCCCTCCGGACATGTGGACGAGGGGCCTACGATGGCGTGGTGGCGAGCCAAGGATCGTCCGATCCGGCCGGTTCGGACGGGCCCGGCACCGATCCGGACGGTCGTACCGGACCCTCGCACGTCCCGGGTGGCCAGGACGAAGCCCCCGGGACATGCGGTCGGAACGCTTACCCGTGGGTGCCGGCCCGGTAGTTGCCGCCGATCGTGCGCGCGGCGACGTTGATCCGGTTCCAACTGTTGATCGTCACCACCAGCAGGGTCAGGTCGACCAGCGCCTCCTCGTCGAAGTGCTGGCGGGCCTGCTCGTGGAGTGCGTCGGACACCGCTTCGGGCGAGGCCAGTGCGGTGAGCTCCTCCGCCCAGGCCAGCGCGACACGTTCGCGCTCGCTGTACAGCCGGGTTTCACGCCAGGCGGGCAGCAGATAGAGGCGCTGCTCGGTCTCCCCGGCGGCGCGCGCATCCTTGCTGTGCATGTCCAGGCAGAAGGCGCAGCCATTGATCTGCGAGACGCGCATCTGCACCAGCTCGATCAGGGCCGGCTCCAGCCGGCCGGCATCGCGGATGCTCTGGCCCAGGGTGATCAGCGGCTGCATGGAGGCGTAATGGCGCTGGATGGCAAAGCGGGTCATGGCGAAAGCTCCTTGGATTGCGGCCGGAGTCGGCCGTTCAGGACAAGGACGCCGGAGCCTTCGATTTCGTGACCGCCTGCAGGCGTGCCAGCTTGCCGGGATGGCGCAGTGCGTGCACGGCGGTGATGCGCTCTCCGCTCTCGTCGGCTTCGATCCACATCGCCGTGCCCAGCGTCTGGCCGTCATGGATGAGCAGTGCCGGTGCACCGTTGAGCGTGCAGATTTCGAAGTCGATGCGGTGTTCCGCCATCTGGCTGCCGATCTGCAGGTAGAGCCGTGCCAGCCGCTCGGCGCCATGCAGCGGACGCAGTGCCGCGCGCACCAGTCCGCCGCCGTCGCTGACGTGGATGGCGTCCTCCGCGAACAGTGCGCGCAAGGTCGCCAGTTCGGGCCGCTGCATGGCTGCGACGAAGCGCTGCAGCAGGCGCTGCTGGGTCTGCGCATCGACGTGGAAGCGCGGGCGGCCCTCTCGTAAACGGGTGCGGGCGCGATGCACGCGCTGGCGGCAGGCCTCTTCGGCGATGCCCAGGATCGACGCGGCCTCGGCGTGGCGGTAGTCGAACACTTCGGTAAGCAGGAAGGCTGCTCGCTCCTCGGGGCCCAGTCGTTCGAGCAGCAGCAGGAAGGACAGGCTCAGGGTCTCGTACCGTTCCGCCTCGGTTTCGGGCTGGTCGTCGCCCGCCAGTACCGGTTCGGGCAGCCACGGCCCCGTGTAGTGTTCGCGCTCGGTCCTGGCTCGTCGCAGCCGGTCCAGCGCCAGTCGGGTGGTGACCGTGACCAGCCAGGCTTCCGGGTCGTCCAGCTGTCCGGCCTCCTGGGCATGCCAGCGCAGCCAGGCATCGTGCAGCACATCCTCGGCATCGGCGGGACTGCCGAGCATGCGGTAAGCCAGGCCGAACAGGCGCGGACGGTGTTGCTGGAACAGGGCGGTACGCGAATCCATGACATGGGCTCCGGTGGGACGCCACAAGGACGTACGGTGCCGCTAAAACGTGACTGTCCGGGGACTCACGCGCATCGTGCCGGGAACACGGCGCTCAGCGGACCAGTGGCCAGGGGGCCAGGAAGATCAGCCAGATCAGCACCAGCATGCCGATGTACTTGACGGTCCGGAACAGCTTCGGGTGCTTCCTCTTGAAGGCACGGCTACGGTCCCGGTTGCGCTGGTTGAGCGCGAACACGCGATTGACGAAGCCGGTCTTCTCTTCCGGCGACTCGGTGTTCGGCGAGGCTGTGATCTTGCCCATGAAGGCGCCAACCCGCCGGTTGATCGCGTTCATCAGGCTCGTGCGCAGCGGACGCTCGACATCGGCGAACAGGATCACCCGGGTCTGGTCGGTCTTGTTTTCCGCCCAGTGCACGTAGGTTTCGTCGAACACCACGTCCTTGCCGTCGCCCCAGGCATGCATCTGGCCGTCGACGAAGATTCGGCAATCGTCCGAGTTGGGGGTGATCAGCCCGAGGTGGTAGCGCAGCGAGCCGGCGAACGGATCGCGGTGCGGATTGAGCTTGGACCCGGGCGGCAGCAACGCGAACATCGCCGCCTTCACGCTGGGAATGCTGTTGAGCAGGCGCACCGTCTCCGGGCACAGCGCCTCGGCCGAGGCCAGGGGCTCGCCGTACCATTTGAGGTAGAAGCGCTTCCAGCCTTGCTTGAAGAAGCTGTTGAAGCTGGCGTCGTTGTGCTTCGCGGCCGCGCGGATATGTCCTTCGTCGAAGAGCGACAGCGCTTCGGCGCGGATCGCCTGCCAGTTGGCCTGCAGCAGGTCGAGCTGGGGGAAGCCGCGGCGGTCGAGGATCGGCGTCGCCGGCACCGCCGAAAACGTATACATCAGCAGGTTGTAGGGCGCGAACACCGCCGAGTGGTCGACCAGCTGGCGATCGAAGCGCAGCTTCACGCGTCCGCGCAGGTGCACCAGCAGCACGCACAGCACGAAAGCGAGCAGCAGGTAGAGAACGATCAGGCGCGGGCTGAGCAGATGCATGGAGATGGACGTCCGGACGACAGGCACCAAGCATAGCGCCGCGGCCCGGCTCCGGCGCGTGCCATGCTGCCGCGGGCGGGCGCCTTTGGGGCGCCCGCCCAGCATCGCGTCAGAGCGCTTCGGAGGCGAAATCGGCCAGCCGCGAGCGCTCTCCCCGGCGCAGGGTGATGTGCGCCGAATGGGCCCAGTCCTTGAACCGGTCCACCGCGTAGGTCAGGCCGGAGGTGGTCTCGGTCAGATAGGGCGTGTCGATCTGCTCCACGTTGCCCAGGCAGACGATCTTGGTGCCCGGGCCGGCGCGGGTGATCAGCGTCTTCATCTGTTTTGGCGTAAGGTTCTGCGCCTCGTCGATGATCAGGTAGCGCGAAAGAAAGGTGCGTCCGCGCATGAAGTTGAGCGAGCGGATCTTGATGCGCGAGGCGAGCAGGTCGTTGGTGGCCTGGCGGCCCCAGCTACCGCCTTCTTCCGGATGCGCCAGCACCTCCAGGTTGTCGGTCAGCGCGCCCATCCAGGGGGTCATCTTTTCTTCCTCCGTGCCCGGCAGGAAGCCGATGTCCTCGCCCACCGAGACGGTGGCGCGGGTCATGATGATCTCGCGGTAACGCTGCTGGTCCATCACCTGGGCCAGGCCGGCGGCCAGCGCCAGCAGGGTCTTGCCGGTGCCTGCGGTGCCGAGCAGGGTGACGAAATCCACGTCCGGGTCCATCAGTACGTTGAGCGCGAAGTTCTGCTCGCGGTTGCGCGCCGCGATGCCCCAGACGCTGTGGTTCGGGTGGCTGTGATCGTCCAGCAGCACCAGCGTGGCCTGCTCCTCGTCCACGGCCATGACGCGCAACTCCACGCTCTCGTCGCCGGGCAGGAACAGGCACTGGTTGACGTACCAGTCCTCGCCTTCGGCACGATCAAGCCGGTAGAAAGTGCGGCCGCGCTCGCTCCAGGACTCGACCTCGGGGTGGCGGTCCCAGAAATCCTCCGGCAGTTCTCCCGCGCCGGTGTAGAGCAGGGCGAAGTCGTCCAGTGCCTTGTCGTTTTCGTAGTCTTCCGCATCGATGCCGAAGATGCTGGCCTTGATGCGCAGGTTGATGTCCTTGCTGACCAGCACCACCGGTCGGCCCGGTTGCTGGTCGAGCAGCTCCAGCACCGCAGCCAGGATCAGGTTGTCCGCCTTGCCGTGATTGCTGGTGGCGCGCTGCTGGAAGTACAGGCGGCCGCTTTGCGGTCCACGCTTGAGATTCACCCCCGAGGGATTGTCCAACGGCAGGCCGTCCTTGATGCCGTGGCCGTTGCCGCGTTCGATCAGCTCATTGAGGAAGCGGCTGACCTGGCGGCCGTTGCGCGAAACTTCCGAGGCTCCCTTTTTCTTTTCGTCCAGTTCCTCCAGCACCGTCATCGGGATGAAGATGTCGTGTTCCTCGAAGCGGAACAGCGACGTCGGGTCGTGCAGCAGCACGTTGGTGTCGAGCACGTAGATGCGCTTGCTTCCGGTCATGCGGAAGAAACCTCGCTGGGGGTCTTGGAGGGGAGGGTCATGAAATCAGGCCGGTCCGGCCTAGGTGGTCGGGATCGCGTCCAGCACCGCCTGCGCGTGGCCGGCGACCTTCACACCGCGCCACTCGGCGGCGAGCCGGCCATCGGGATCGACCAGGAAGGTGCTGCGCACGACGCCCAGGTGCTTCTTGCCGTACAGCGTCTTCTCGTGGATCACGTCGAACGCCTGGCACCAGGTTTCATCGGTGTCGGCCACCAGTGGAAACGGTAGATCCTGCTTGGCGGCGAAGTTGGCATGGGAGCGGACCGAATCGCGCGAGACCCCGATCACCTGTGCGTTCCGCTCGCGGAACTGCGGGTACAGGTCGCGGAACTGCTGGGCTTCGGTGGTGCAGCCGGGCGTGCTGTCCTTGGGGTAGAAGTAGATCACCAGCCACTGGCCCTTCAGGCTCGACAGCTTCAGCTCGGTGTCGTCGCCCGTGTGTCCTTTCAGGGCGGGGATTTTCTTGCCGACTTCAGGCATGGGGTCTCCGGCGGCAGCGCTGGGCTGTCGCGCATGTGCTGGGACAGGGGATGGCCACGGATCGCGGCGGAAACGAGGAGCGGCGAAAACGGGCGGCGGTCAGGGCGTCGCCGCTGGCGCGGCGCTGGTTCCTCGAAGGATGCCCTGACTGCATGGCTGGCCTCGCAAACGTCCCGGGCCAGAGACTAGCGCGTCTGGCGGGGAATGAAAGCCCTTGCCAGATACCCGCGGTGGAGCGATCCTCAGAACTTCACCGGATCCATGATGGCGTCCAGATTCAGGCTGTCGCACAGCTCCAGGAAGTCGTCGCGCAAGGTGGCGATGTGCAGGTCCGACGGAATGCCGATGGTGATCTGCGCCTGGAACATTTCCGCGCCCGTCTGCATCGCCTGGTAGCGCATCGAGCTGAGCTGCTCGACGCTGATCCGGTTGCGATGGAAGAATTCCACGATGCGCACCAGGATGCCCGGACGGTCGGCGCTGACCACCTCCACCAGGTAGGGGAGCAGTCGTGAGTCCGGCTCGCGCGGCTGCGTCCGGTAATGGACCAGATGCAGGTCTTCGTCGCGGGCCAGCTTGGCCAGGGCATTTTCCAGCTTGGCCAGGGCATCCCAGGCGCCGCTCGCCACCAGCACCAGGGAGCTGTCGCCGCCAATGGTGGATACGCGGGCGTCCGAGAGATTGCAGCCGGCATCGGCGATACGCCGAGCAAGCATCAGCAGGGGGCTGTTGCCGGTGGAGGAGAGGGTCTGGATCAGCAACTGGTGGTGGTCGCTGCCGGTGCGGGGGGAGGTTCGGTTCAAAGGCTTGCCTGCCTGGCGGGGATCGTTCGCGGAACGGAGAACTCCGCGCAACGGCCTTCGAGCTTACTTGCCCGTCGCGCGAGCCCGCAAGTAACATGCTGGACTCGATTTTCGCTGGAAACCGGGCTTTGGACATCCGCGGCAGCATCTGCGCTTTGGCGACTCCTTTCACCCAGGACGGCGCGCTCGATCTGGGCGCCTTCGAGCGGCTGCTGGACTACCAGATCGAGGGTGGGACGCAGGCCGTGGTGGTTGCCGGTTCGACCGGCGAAGCCCACATGCTTGAGCATGACGAGTTCGATGCGTTGCTTACTTTCGCGGTGCGCCACGTGGGGGGACGGGTGCCGGTCATCGCCGGTACCGGTGAAGCAGGCACGGCCAAGACCGTCGCCCTGACCAGGCGGGCTGCCGGTTGCGGCGCCGATGCAGCGCTGGTGGTCACGCCATACTACGTGCGTCCGACGCAAGAGGGCATGCAACGTCATTTCACCCAAGTGGCGGACCACGGAGGGCTCCCGGTCATTCTGTACAACGTACCCGGCCGCACCGGTTGCGATCTGTTGCCGGAGACGACTGCGCTGCTGCGCGAGCATCCGGGCATCATCGGAATCAAGGAAGCACGCGCCGACGCACAGCGCATCGCGGCGATGGCGGAACTTGCGCGTGCCGATTTCGTCTATCTGTCCGGCGACGACGGCACGGCGGCTCGGGCCATGCTTGCCGGCGCGGCGGGAACCATCTCGGTGGTGGCCAACCTGGTGCCGGCAGTGTTCCGCGAGCTGTGCGAGGCGGCCACTACCGGGCAGCCGGAAGTGGCAAATGCAATTGACGCCAGGCTGGCTCCTCTGGTGGATGCGCTCAACGGCGCACCCAACCCGATTGCGGTGAAGTCGGCGCTACCCTGGCTCGGCCTCGGCAGCGCGATGCCCCGCCTCCCCCTGGTCGAACTGGCCGAGGGTGCGGTGCGCGATCAGATTCGTCAGGCGCTGATCCGCCTGGCTCCCTTGGCCGTCGCCGCCTGATCCAGGCGACACGAACCCCCACGGAAAACCATTACATGAAGAAAACCTCGCTTGCTGTGGCCTTGCCGGCCTTGCTCATCTCCGGGCTCATGCTCTCGGGCTGCGGCATGTTCCGCTCGCACAAGGCATGGGATACCGCCAAGCAGGAGTCTCCGCTGGAGATTCCGCCGGGCATGGACACGCCTTCGGCCAGCGAGGCGCTGGTGATCCCGCCGCCGGGAGCCAATCAGCCGACTGCCAACGGTGCGACCGCCGCCACCCTGGGCGCCGCGGCCACGATCACCGATGGCTTCGTGGTCAGCGGCGACGTCGAAACGGCCTACCAGCGCGTCGGCCAGGCGCTCGACGCGGGAGACATCGGTCAGGTGACCGCGCGCGACCCTTCCGCCCACAGCTTCACCGTGACGGTGATGGCTGGTGCCAAGGTGGCGAAGAAGCGCGGGTTCTTCGGTCGCATGTTCCACGGCAACGACGAGGGTGAGAGCTCGCGTGCGACGCCGCAGCAGGTGCTGGTGACGGTGAGCTCGAGCGGCCAGAAGGGCAGCGAGGTGCGTGCGCAGGGTTCGGCGCCGGCCGTGGCGAAGGCGGTCGATGGCCTGAAGGCCAAGCTCGGCGGCTGAGTCGCCGGATGCGCATGAAAAAGCCGCCCGACAAGGGCGGCTTTTTTTGTGTGCGAGTGGTTGCCTGGCTTTCGTTGGCGGAGGCCCGCGGGAGCGGTCAGCGCTCGAGCAGGTCCAGCTTGTTCGGCTTGCCTTCCCAGTCCTTGGCGTCGGCCAGTGCGTCCTTCCGCTCGGTGATGACCGGCCAGCTCTTCGCCAGGTCGGCGTTGAGCTCGACGAATGCCTCCTGGCCCGCCGGAACGTCGTCCTCGGGATAGATCGCGTTGATCGGGCACTCCGGCTCGCACAGGGTGCAGTCGATGCACTCGTCCGGGTCGATCACAAGGAAGTTCGGGCCTTCGTGGAAGGCGTCGACCGGGCAGACCTCAACGCAATCGGTGTACTTGCACTTGATGCAGTTGTCGGTGACGACAAAGGTCATGCGAACGAGGATTCCGTCGAGGAGACAGGCAAGACGGCCTGGCTGAAGTGGCGCTCCCTACGAGGTTCGAACTCGTGTTCCCGCCTTGAGAGGGCGGTGTCCTAGGCCACTAGACGAAGGGAGCGTTCTGACTCAGAGCGCGCTAGTATAGCGGAATTGTTTCAGCCGGCAATGCCTTTTTCGGGGTTCGCCGGGTTTCGCTTTCACGCCTTCGCCCGGGCGGCCCGTGGCAGCACACGAGGACGTGTGCGGTATGCCCCGCCAGCGACGTGGGTTAGGCTTCCGCGCTTTACGATCGGCAGGGACTGTTACCGCTTGAATCACGATACAGGGACCGACGGCATGCCTGCGCTGCGGATCATTCCGCGCGACCAGCATGCGATTTCCCGCAAGAACATCAGCAAGGCGGCACTGCGCGTGCTGTATCGACTGAACGAGGCCGGCTACGACGCGTATCTCGTCGGCGGCGCCGTCCGCGACCTCCTGCTTGGCGGGCACCCAAAGGACTTCGATGTGGCGACAAACGCCACGCCGGACGAGGTCAAGAAGCTGTTCCGCAACTGCCGGCTGATCGGTCGCCGCTTCCGCCTGGCGCATGTCGTATTCGGGCCGGAGATCATCGAGGTCGCCACGTTCAGGGGCACTGGCGAGGAGGATGGCGAGGGGGATCGCCACATCGTCGACGGGCGCATCGTGCGCGACAACGTGTGGGGCACGATCGAAGAGGATGCCGTTCGTCGCGACTTCCGCGTCAACGCGATGTACTACGACATCAGCGACTTCTCCGTGCGCGATTATGTCGGCGGCATGCAGGACGTGCAGGACAAGGTGCTGCGGCTGATCGGCGACCCGGTCACCCGCTACCGCGAAGACCCCGTGCGCATGCTGCGCGCCGCGCGACTTGCGGCCAAGCTGGGCTTCCGCATCGACGAGGCGGCCACCACGCCATTCGAAAGCCTTGGGCCGTTGCTGACCGAGGCCGCACCGGCCCGTTTGTTCGACGAGTCGCTGAAGCTGTTCCTGGCCGGGCACGGCCTCAAGAGTTTCCGCATGCTCGAGCAGTGCGGCCTGCTCGGGTTCCTGTTCCCATCGACTGCCAGAGCGCTGAAAAGGGGAGATCACGCCCTGCGTGCGCTGGTGGAGCAGGGGTTGGCGAACACCGATGCGCGCGTGGCCGACGGCAAGTCGGTAACGCCGGCCTTCCTGTTCGCGGTGATGCTGTGGGGCGAGGTGCGCGACCGTGCGCAAGCACTGGTTGCCGGGGGAATGGACCTGTCCGAGGCGTGGGCGCGCGCGGCGGCTCACGTGGTCGGCGAGCAGTGCCAGCGCGTGGCGATCCCGAGGCGCTTCACGCTCACCATGGAAGAGATATGGGCATTGCAGCCTCGCTTCGAGCAGATCCAGCGCAAGCGCGTCCTGCGGCTGCTGGCCCAGCCGCGATTCCGCGCGGCCTTCGATTTCCTGCTGCTGCGGGCTGAGGAAGCGCCTGCCATTCGCGAGCTCGGCCTGTGGTGGGATCACGCCCAGCAGCTACCGGTCGATGTGCTGGCGGCCGCCCTGCCTGTGGGAGGCGGCACCGGGCCGGGTACCGAGACGGTCGCGACGAGCGCACGTCCTCCACGCAAGCGTCGCCGTCGTCGCAAGCCGACCGGCCATTCCGGATCGGTATGAGCAACCCGGCCGCCACGGACGCCTATGTGGCGCTTGGCAGCAACCTGGGGGATTCGCGCGCAACGCTCGCTGGCGCGGTCGAGGCACTGGCCAGTCTGCCGGCGAGCTCCCTGACGGGTCGCTCCCGCGTCTATCGCACCCCGCCATGGGGGCCGGTCGACCAACCCGACTATCTCAATGCAGCAGTGCGTCTGCGCACCTCGCTGGCGCCGTCGGCGTTGTTCGACGCGTTGATGGCGATCGAGCGTCGCTTCGGCCGTACCCGTGACGGCGAGCGCTGGGGGCCGCGCACGCTCGACCTTGACCTGCTGCACATGGAGGGCGTGAGGCTGGACGACCCGGGACTGACATTGCCGCATCCACGAGCCTCGGAGCGGGCATTCGTCCTGCTGCCGTTGTCCGATCTGGCGCCTGACCTCTTGCTGCCGGGGCAGGGGCGGGTTGCCGAGCTGCTGAAGCGGGTTGACACCGGCGGATGCGAGCCGATCGCCTGAAGTACATGCTGCGCTGCGGCGTGGAGGGTTTATCATGGTCGGCCCGCGGTGGGAACCGGCGTTGATCCGGACGGCCGTGCCAACAGGAAACACCACGTGTACGTGCAAAACGCCAGCGTCTCCGACCGCAAGCCGGTGACCGTTCCGTCCCTGCGTGCGATGAAGGCCGAAGGTCGCCGCATCGTCATGCTCACCGCCTACGACGCCAGTTTCGCCCATCAATTGGAGGTGGCCGGCGTCGACGTCGCCCTGGTCGGAGACTCGCTCGGCATGGTGGTTCAGGGGCACGCCAGCACGCTGCCGGTCACGCTGGACCAGATGGTCTACCACACCGCCGCCGTATCGCGCGGACTGCAAGCCACGCTGCTGGTGGCCGACCTGCCGTTCATGAGCGACCGCGACACCGCGCATGCGCTCGAGGCCGGTGCGCGACTGGTGGGCGAGGGCAATGCCGCGATGGTGAAGATCGAGGGCGGCGCGCCGCACGTGCTGGAGGCGATCGACGCGCTGTCGGTCCGCGCGATCCCGGTCTGCGCACATCTGGGCCTCACGCCGCAGTCGGTGCACAAGTTCGGCGGCTTCCGCATCCAGGGGCGCGAGGAGGCTGCCGCCGCGCGGGTACTCGATGAAGCACGCGCGGTCGAGGCGGCGGGTGCCGAGCTGCTGGTGCTCGAGGGCATGCCGGTCGCACTGGCCGAACGGATCACCGCGGCGGTGTCGATTCCGACCATCGGTATCGGCGCCGGCCCGCACTGCGACGGCCAGGTGCTGGTCCTGCACGACCTGCTGGGCGTGACGCCCGGCAAGCGACCGAAGTTCAGCAAGGATTACCTGCAGGGACGCGACTCAGTGTCCGCTGCCATCTCGGCGTTCGTCGACGAGGTGCGCAGCGGCGTCTTCCCCGCTCCCGAGCACTGCTTCAACTAGAGGCCTCCACGATGCAGACCGTGCATGATGCCGGCGCGCTGCGCGCCGCCGTCCGCGGCTGGCGCGCCGCCGGCCAGACCGTGGGCTTCGTGCCCACCATGGGCAATCTCCACGCCGGCCATTTTTCGCTGGTGCGCCTGGCGCGGGCGCGCGCCGACCGGGTCGTCGCCAGCGTATTCGTGAACCCCACGCAATTCGGCCCGAACGAGGATTTCTCCCGTTACCCGCGCACGCTGGCGCAGGACCAGGCGGGCCTGGCCGAGCACGATTGCGACCTGCTGTTCGCGCCCGACGTGGCGACGATGTATCCCTATGGCGCCGAGCACACGGTGCGGCTCCGCGTGCCACAGATTACCGAGACGCTGGAAGGCGCACATCGTCCCGGCCATTTCGACGGCGTAGCGACGGTGGTATGCAAGCTGTTCAACCTGGTACAGCCCGACCTGGCGGTTTTCGGCCAGAAGGATTTCCAGCAACTGAAGGTGATCGAGCGCATGGTGCGCGACCTCGCGCTGCCGCTTAAGGTGATCGCTGCGCCGACGCAGCGCGCCGAGGACGGTCTGGCGCTCAGTTCGCGCACCAGTACCTGAGCGAAGCCGAGCGCGCGCTCGCGCCGCGTATCCATCAGGTACTGGTGCAGATGCGCGAGCTGCTCGGCAAGGGGCACGCTCCCAGGGTGCTGGAGCAGGCTGCGGCAGCGCAGCTCGAACGCGCCGGCTTCGCGCCGGACTACGTCGCCGTGCGTCGTGCGGACGACCTCGCCGAGCCCGCCGCAGACGAACGGACAGGACTCGTCGGCCTGGTCGCGGCACGGCTGGGCAGCACCCGCCTGATCGACAACTTGCTGTTCGACTGAAGCATCCCCACCTGATGGGTTCGGATCGGTCGTGTTGCAGTGCACGGCCGGCGACTCGATAATTGAGGGCTATGCAGGCCGTACCTGCTGGAAGTGACGCCATGCAACTGAACATGCTCAAGGCCAAGATCCACCGCGCGACGGTGACCCACGCCGAGCTCCATTACGAAGGTTCGATCGCGATCGACAGCCTGCTGCTCGAAGCGTCGGGCATCCGCGAGTACGAGCAGATCCACGCCTGGAACATCAACAACGGCAAGCGTTTCGTCACCTACGCACTGAAGGCCGAGGCCGGCTCGGGCATCATTTCGGTGAACGGCAGTGCCGCACATCGCGCACAGCCGGGCGACCTGATCATCATCGCTGCGTTCAGCCAGTTGTCCGAGGCCGAGGCCGAGGCGCACCAGCCGATGCTGGTCTACGTGGACGCCAAGAACGCGATCTCGCACACCAACCGCTCGATCCCCACCCAGATGGCTGCCGCCTGAGGCGGCAGCCTCCGGCTCAGTGGTGCTGCGCGAGCAGCGTGCCCTGGTGGAACACCGCCTTCCAGCCGTCGACCGTGCGACGCCACAGCGTCGTGCGGCGGCTGCCGCGTTCCTCCTGCCATAGCACATAGGTGAGCAGGTAGAGGCTGGGCGAGAGCGGATGGCATTCGAATGCTTCCGTGCGCCACTGCTCCTTCGTGGGATGCGCGACGCGTCGGCTCAGCACGTCGAGCACTTCGGAGCGGCTGTAACGTTGCCCTGAGGCGCCGATTTCCCAGAACGTCTCTTCGGTGACGTGCTCGCCGTCGGCCGGGCCTGCGCCGGACTCGGGGCGATGGAAGATCGGCTCGCGCTCGCGCAACTCGGCCAGCACGTCTTCCCGTCGCGGCATGGTCTTCATCGTCTCGCTCATCGATTACCTCGTCTCGTCCTGCCGGGCCAGCGCCCAGGCCACGTGCTCGCGCACCACGTCCGACCAATGGTCCGCCCGCGCCTTCAGCGCCGTGCGCACCGCGTCGGACTGCGGCGCGTTGCCCAAGGCTACCGCGATGTTGCGCAGCCAGCCCTCGTAGCCGGTGCGGCGGATCGCCATCCCCTCGGTCCGCTGCAGGAACTCGTCCTCGCTCCAGGCGAACAGCTCCACCAGTTTGCTGCCGTCGAGCCGGTGGCGGGGGGCGAAGTCGGGCTCGGCGGTCGCCCGTGCGAACTTGTTCCAGGGGCAGATCAACTGGCAGTCGTCGCACCCGAAGATGCGATTGCCCATCGGCGCGCGCAGTTCCTCGGGGATGCTGCCCTTCAGCTCGATGGTCAGATAGGAGATGCAACGCCGCGCGTCCAGCCGGTATGGCGCGACGATGGCCTGGGTCGGGCAGATGTCCAGGCAGCGCCGGCAACTGCCGCAATGTTCGCTGGCCGGCGTGTCGACCGGCAGCGGCAGGTCGGTGTAGAGCTCGCCGAGGAAGAAGTAGGAGCCGGCGCGACGGTCGATCAGCACGGTGTGCTTGCCGATCCAGCCCAGGCCGGCGTTGCGTGCCAGTGCTTTCTCCAGGACCGGTGCGGAGTCGACATAGGCGCGGTAGCCGAAGTCGCCGATCTCTGCACGGATGCGGTCGGCCAGTTTCTGCAGCCGGCTCCGCAGCAGCTTGTGGTAGTCGCGCCCCAGCGTGTAGCGCGAGACGTAGCCGAGCTCACCGTCCTCGATCACCGACCAGGCGCGGTCGATGTCCGGCGGCGCGTAGTCCATTCGTACCGAGATCACCCGCTGGGTTCCCGGCTCGAGCTCGTCCGGCCGGCTGCGCCTGGAGCCGTGGCGCGCCATGTAATCCATCTCGCCGTGATGACCGTCGGCCAGCCAGCGCCGCAGGTGCGCTTCGTCCTGCGTCAGGTCCACGCCGCTGATGCCGGCGTCCGCGAAGCCGAGCTCGCGCGCCCACTGCTTGATCGAGCGGGCCAGCAGGGCATAGTCGGCGGCGGGTGTGGACGTTGGCATCCGCGTAGTCTAAGCGCTGCGGGTGTGTCGCCCGCCTGCCTATAATCCGCCGATGAACGCTCCGGACCAGCGCTACGCGCTCTACACCGTCGACCAGGTGCGTGCCCTGGACCGGCATGTCATCGAGGTGCTCGGCATTCCCGGCTTCGAACTGATGCGGCGGGCGGCGGCGGCGGCGCTGGCCTGCCTGCGCCGGCGTTGGCCACAGGCGCGGCGGTTGGCCATCTGGTGCGGGCCGGGCAACAACGGCGGTGACGGCTACCTGCTCGGTGCGCTTGCACGCGAGGCGGGCTTGGTGGTCGAGCTGGTCGCTGTGTCCGGCAAGGCGGCCGGCGACGCGCTGAAGGCGCGGACCGCATTCGAATTCGCCGGCGGGCGTGTGCACCTGCTCGAAGACATGGCCGGGTGGCCGGTGGCCGACATCCACGTCGATGCGCTCTACGGCAGCGGCCTGAACCGTGCGCCGGAGTCGCCGGTGGCCGAACTCATAAAACGCATCAACGACTGTGGCCGGCCGGTGCTGGCGCTGGATGTTCCTTCCGGTCTCGATGCGGATCTCGGCAATTGCCCCGGCATGGCAGTGCGGGCGACCGCCACGGTCTGTTTCATCGCCGCCAAGCGAGGCCTCTACACCGGAGCCGGTCCCGACCTGGTCGGGCAACTGGAACTGGATGCGCTGCAACTGCCGGACGTTGCGTGGGAAGACCAGTCGCCTGCGGCGCAACTGCTGCACCCCGACGCCCTGCCGCCGCGCCGGCGCACCGCACACAAGGGGGACAGCGGGCACCTGTTGGTGATCGGTGGCGAGCAGGGCATGGCCGGTGCCATCCGGCTGTGCGGGGAGGCCGCGCTGCGCGCCGGGGCCGGGCTGGTCAGCGTGGCCACCCACCTGGGCCACGTTCCCGCCCTCAACGCCGGGCGGCCGGAACTGATGGCGCACGGGGTGAGCGGGCCGCAGGCGCTGGAGCCGCTGCTCGATCGCGCCGACGTGCTGGCGGTCGGTCCCGGCCTCGGTCAGGCTGCCTGGGGTCACGCGCTGTGGCTCACCGCGCTGGACTCCGGCCTTCCGCTGGTGCTCGATGCCGACGGGCTGAACCTGCTGGTCCGCGAGCCGCGGCGCTTCGACCGTGCCGCCGTCTTGACGCCGCATCCCGGCGAGGCTGCGCGACTGCTGGGCACGGACATCGCCACCGTGCAGGCGGACCGTTTCGCTGCCGTCCGCGAGCTGGCTGGCCGCTTCGGGGCGGTGGTGGTGCTCAAGGGCGCCGGCAGCCTCGTCGCGCATCCGGACGGTCGCCTGGCGGTCTGCCCCTGGGGCAATCCAGGAATGGCGACGGGCGGCATGGGCGACGTGCTGACCGGGGTGGTCGGCGCATTGCTCGCGCAGGGGGCGACTGCATGGGAGGCCGCCTGCCTGGGCACGGGCCTGCATGCACGCGCGGGCGACGCAGCAGCCCGCAATGGCGAGCGCGGGCTGCTCGCCAGCGACCTGATGGCGCCGTTGCGACGGCTCTCCAACGGCTTGGCCACCCATGTCTGAGCGGACGTTCGAGCTACCTGACGAAGCGGCGACCGGCCAACTTGCCTCGCGTATCGCGGCGGCGATGGACGACGGCGCGGTCTTCCATCTCGATGGCGAACTGGGGGCGGGCAAGAGCAGCTTTGCACGTGCGCTGCTGCAGGCGCTGGGCGTGACCGGGCGGATCAAGAGTCCGACCTACAGCCTGGTCGAGAACTATCCGCTCGCGCGCGGTCAGGCCTGGCACCTGGATCTCTACCGAATCGCCGATCCGGACGAGCTGCAATGGCTCGGGGTGGATGCGTTGGGGGAACCGGATGCGGTGGTGCTGATCGAGTGGCCGCAACGCGGGCAGGGAGCGATCCCGCCACCCGATATCGAGCTTGCGCTGGCCTATGCCGGGCCCGGGCGTCACGCCAGGCTGAGCGCGCACAGTGCCCGCGGCGAGCGGCTGCTGGAGCGTCTGGATACAGGCGCCGCGATGCCGGCGCAGGGTCGCGCCCGGTGCTAAGCCGGTGTTTTTCCTGGGGATTCGCCGGGCCTTCCGGTTTCGGATATCCGTCAGAAAAAGCGTGGCTTGCCATCGTTTTCTGGATGCTTCCTGACGAATGCTTCGCAGGTTGCGGATATCCAAAGGAAAAATGCTTGCAATCGCAGGTGGGCTGCGATTGAATTCAGGCCCATGAGGGCATCCCTGTTCAGGTTTGGCTTGTGCGCGCTGATGGCTGCGGCTGCCGGTTTGCCGGCGTCGGCCCATGCGGCGGAAATCCGCGGTGCCCGCGTCTGGGCCGGCCCGGAGTACACCCGGGTGGTATTCGACCTCAGCGGCCCGGTCAGCTATGACGTCACGCCCCGCGGCGACCAGGTCCGGGTCGACCTCGGCAACGATCGGGTCGCATCCGCTTTCGAGGCACCTGCGGCGCAGGGTCTGTTCAAGGGGATCAGCACGCATCGTCGCGGCGGCAAGCTGGAGCTACTGGCCGATGTCTCGGCCGGCGCCAGGCCAAAGAGCTTCATGCTGAAGCCGGGCGGGGGCTACGGCTATCGCCTGGTCCTGGATCTGTACCCGCGCGATGGCGCCAAGAGCCCCGATGCGAAAGTTGTCGCACCTGCCAGGCAGATCGCCAAGGTCGCGGTCGCCAAGGCGGACAAGCGCGAGGTGCTCACGCTGCGCCAGGTAGCCGAGCAGATGGGCGGCGAGCGGAAGGTGGTCGTGGCGGTGGACGCCGGCCATGGCGGCGTCGATCCCGGCGCGCACGGCCCGCATGGCACGCTGGAAAAGAACGTGACGCTCGCGGTGGCGCGCAAGCTGGCGGCGCTGATCGACAAGCAGCCCGGCATGCAGGCGGTGCTGACGCGGGATGGCGACTACTTCATCCCGCTCAAGCGCCGTTACGAGATCGCGCGCGAGAAGAACGCCGACCTGTTCGTCTCGATCCACGCCGACGCCTTCAGGAACGGCGACGCCAAGGGCTCTTCGGTGTGGGTGCTGTCCTCCCGCGGCAAGAGCACCGTGGCGGCGCGCTGGCTGGCCGATCGCGAAAACAGCTCCGACCTGATCGGCGGCGTGTCGCTGGCTTCCGAGGACGACAGCCTCGCCTCGGTGTTGCTGGACATGCAGCAGGGCTGGGCGGTGCAGGCCAGCGAGTCGATCGCCGGCAATGTACTGAAGGCGCTGGGCAAGCTCGGGCCAACCCACCGCGGCTACGTCGAGCGCGCCAACTTCGTGGTGCTGCGCTCCCCGGACGTACCCTCGATCCTGGTCGAGACCGCGTTCATCAGCAATCCGTCCGAGGAGCGCAAGCTGCGCGATCCGGAACACCAGGCCGAGCTGGCCGAAGCGGTGATGGGTGGCGTGCGCAATTATTTCGAGACCACGCCGCCACCGGGGACCTGGTTTGCCGCACAGGCGGCACGCCGCAACGGCACCGTGCTGGCGTCGGTACAGGCGACCGATGCGCCGGCCGGCAAGCGCGCGGACGACTCGGTGCAGGACATGCACAAGGTCGCCCGTGGCGAAAGCCTGGGCAGTATCGCCAGGCAGTACGGCGTCAGTGTCGGCGCGTTGAAGAGCGCCAACCGCATCAGCGGCAATGGCGACACGCTGCGTGCCGGCTCGGTGCTGACGATTCCGGCGAGCTGAGCCTACGGCGCCTTCTCGCTTCCGGACCCCTCGCGTAAGCTACGCGGATGCCCGTGATCCGCGTACTTCCCCCCGAACTGATCAACCAGATCGCCGCCGGCGAGGTGATCGAGCGTCCGTCATCGGTCGTCAAGGAGCTGGTCGAAAACAGCCTCGATGCGGGCGCGACGCGCGTCGAGGTGGACATCGAGCAGGGCGGTTCGCGGCTGATCCGCGTCCGCGACGATGGCGTCGGCATCGCGCCGGACGAGTTGCCGCTCGCGGTCGCCTCGCACGCCACCAGCAAGATCGGCAGCTTCGACGATCTCGAACACGTCGCCAGTATGGGGTTCCGTGGCGAGGCGCTGGCCTCGGTGTCTTCGGTGGCGCGCTTTGCGCTGACCTCGCGCCAGCGTGACGCCGATGCCGCGTTCCGCGTCGAGGTCGATGGCGGCCGGCTGCAGGCGGCGCGTCCGGCGCAGCATCCGCCTGGCACCAGCGTCGAGGTGCGCGACCTGTTCTACAACGTGCCGGCGCGCCGGAAATTCATGCGCGCCGAGCGCACCGAGTTCGCGCACATCGACGATCTCATGAAGTCACTGGCGCTGGCCCGCAGCGGTGTGGAGTTCCGCCTCAGCCACAACGGCAAGCCGGTCCGCGTGTGGAAGGCCGCGCGCGACGAGCAGGCGATGCTGGTGCGGGTCGCCGACGTGCTGGGCGAGAACTTTCCCGTGCAGAGCCTGCATCTGGATCACGCCGCGGCCGGCATGCGGCTGTCGGGCTGGGTCGGCCTGCCGACCGCCTCGCGCGGGCAGGCCGATTCGCAGTTTTTCTACGTCAACGGCCGGCTGGTGCGCGATCGCGTGGTGGCCCATGCGGTGCGGCAGGCCTATGCGGACGTGCTGTTCCACGGTCGCCATCCGGCGTTCGTGCTGTACCTGGAGCTGGATCCGGCCGGCGTCGACGTGAACGTGCATCCGGCCAAGCACGAGGTGCGCTTCCGCGAGCAACGGCTGGTCCACGATTTCCTGTTCCGCAGCCTGCACGAGGCGCTGGCGCAGACGCGGGCCGGGCAGGCGGTCGAGGCAGTGTACGAACCGGTGGCTGCGCCGATGCCGTTCCGCGCGCCGGCTTCGTCCGGTTCGGGCGGCTGGCCGAGCCAGGCCAGCCAGAGCCGGTTGAGCCTTGGCGTGCGCGACGAGCCCCTGGCCGGTTACGCAGCCCTGCTGGGCGAGGGGAGCCCGATGCCGCTGGATCGACCGGTGCCCATGCCGTTGCCGGCGATGGCCGAGTCCGATCCGGAGCGTGCGCCTCCGCTGGGTTATGCCCTGGCCCAGCTGAAAGGGATCTACGTGCTGGCCGAGAACGAGCATGGCCTGGTGCTGGTAGACATGCACGCGGCGCACGAGCGGATCACCTACGAGAAGCTCAAGGCGGCCCGCGAAGGCAACCATCTGCGTTCGCAGGTCATGCTGGTGCCGCTCAACCTCGCGATCAGCGCGAAGGAAGCTGCCGCCGCCGAAGAGCACGGCGAGGCCTTGGCAGCCTGGGGGCTGGAGCTTTCGCGCAGCGGTCCGTCCTCGGTCGTGGTGCGCCGGATCCCGGCGCTGCTCGAAGGCGCCGACGTGGAGCAGCTGACCCGCGACGTGCTCGCCGAACTGGCCCTGCATGGCAGTTCGCGGCGTCTGCAGGAACTGGAGAACGAGCTGCTCTCCACCATGGCCTGCCACGGCTCGGTCCGCGCTGGCCGTCGGCTGACGATTCCCGAGATGAATGCCCTGTTGCGGGAGATGGAGGCGACCGAACGCTCCGGCCAGTGCAATCACGGCCGCCCCACCTGGACCCAGCTCGGGCTCGGCGAGCTGGACAAGCTGTTCCTGCGCGGACGCTGATTCCGGATTGCTCCAGGCATCACGGGATCGCCATACTCGGGGCTCCCCCGCTCAGGTCGACCGCCCGATGATGCGATGTCTTCCGTTTGCCCTCGCCCTTGTCCTCGGAGTTTCCGCCGTGCACGCCACTGAACCTTCCGCCTCCCACCAGCCCTCTGCCACGCAGGTGGTGAAGGATGTCGAGCAGTGGCGCGCCGATCGGGTCGGGCGACTCACCGCACCGGATGGCTGGCTCAGCCTGATCGGTCTGGAATGGCTGCACGAAGGGGACAATCGGCTTGGTGCCGCCGCCGACAACGACATCGTGCTGAAGGTCGGGCCGGATCATCTCGGCGTGGCGACCCTCGCAGCGGATGGCACGGTGCGTTTCACCGCGACACCCGGCGGCGGAGCTGTCATCGGCGGCAAGCCGGCGTCCGATGCCGTGCTGGTCGACGACATGCATGCGGGCGAGGCCGGCCCCACCACGGTGCACTTCGGCAGCGCCAGCTTCTACGTGATCGATCGGGAAGGGCGTAAAGGGCTGCGCGTGAAGGATCCGGAGGCTCACACGCGCACGCATTTCCTGGGAATCGACTATTTCCCGATCAATCCGTCGTGGCGGATCGTGGCCGACTGGGTGCCGTTTCAGCCCGTGCACACGCTGGAGATCGGTACCGCGATCGGCACCATCGACAAGGTCGAGGTACCAGGCAAGGCGGTGTTCCATCGTGGCGGCAAGACCTTCGAGCTGCTGCCCTACCAGGAAGAGCCCGATGGCGAGCTGTTTTTCGTGATCGCCGATCGCACGTCGGGCAAGGAGACCTACGGTGCGGCGCGTTTCCTCTATGCGGCGCTGCCCGCGGGCGGATTGGCTCGAGCGGGGGCGGTGGTGCTGGATTTCAACCGCGCCTACAACCCGCCGTGCGCGTTCACGCCTTTTGCCACGTGCCCGCTGGCGCCGCCGGAGAACCGGTTGGATCTCGCGGTGACTGCCGGCGAGAAGAAATACGCCGGGGGCCATCACTGAGGCCTGCGTCCCCGTGTAGGAGCCCGCTAGCGTGCGATGCTCCTGGCTCTGATGCCGCAACAATGCGAAAGGCGTCGCCCGCAAGCGGGCTCCTACAGGGTCGCCGCGAATGACTCAGCGGCCCTTGAACTCGGGCTTGCGCTTGTCGAGGAACGCGCGCGTGCCTTCGCGCATGTCGTCGGTGGAGAACACCAGGGCAAAGCCTTGGGTTTCGAATTCCAGGCCCTGGTCCAGCCCCGCCTCGCCTCCCTGCAGCACCGCATCGAGGATGCCTGCAGCCGCCAGCGGTGCGGCCGCGGCGAGCTGGTCGGCCAGTGCGGCGACCGACTCGTCGAGTGCTTCCGGCGCGACCACCCGGTTCACCACGCCCAGCTCGTAGGCGCGCTGCGCGGAGATCGGGACGCCGGTCAGGCACAACTCCAGCGCCGCGCTACGGCCAGCCAGGCGCAACAGTCGCTGGGTGCCGCCGAAGCCGGGAATCAGTCCGAGGTTGATTTCAGGCTGGCCGAACCTGGCCTTCTCGCTGGCGATGCGGAGGTGGCAGGCCATCGCCAGTTCCATGCCGCCGCCGAGCGCGAAGCCCTGGATGCGCGCGATCACCGGCTTGCCCAGGCGTTCGATCAGGCTCATCAGTCGCTGACCGGTGCGCGAGAAACCTTGTGCCTGCACGGGCGTATAGCCGTTCATTTCGGCGATGTCGGCGCCCGCGACGAAGGCCTTCTCGCCGCTGCCGGCGAGTACCACCACGCGCACGGAATCCTCCTGCGAGGCCTGGGTGAATGCCAGGGTCAACTCGTTGAGGGTCTCCCGGTTCAGTGCGTTGAGCTTGTCCGGGCGGGCCACGGTGATGGTGCGGATGGCGCCACGGTCGGCGACTTCGATGTTGCGGTAAGCCATGGCTGGAACCTGCTGAAGTAAAGGCGCCGATGGTAGCAGCGGGAACCTTTGGCGCCCCCCGGAATCTCATGCGGGCCAGTCATCCGCCCAAACCCTGCACGGGGTCGACGGCGGGCAGTAGCATGCAGGGCTGGGGTTACGATCCGGAGGATGGCATGGGCAAGTGGGCAGGACTGTTGGCTGGGCTGGGGCTGGTCGGTGCGGTGCACGCGCAGCAACCGTCCAAGGTCGCCGCGACGGTACCTGCAATCGACAAGTCCAAGCTGTCGTACGCGATCGGTTACCAGATCGGCAGCCAGTTCGCCGATGGCCAGCCGGCGATCGACCTGCCGACCCTGCAGCGGGCGATTGCCGATGCCTACGCCAGGCGCCAGCCATCCGTACCCACTGCCGAGATGCGTTCCCAGCTGCGGGCACTTGACGAACAGATGCACGCGCATGCCGTTGCCGAGTTCAAACGCATTGCCGAAGCCAACGAGCGCAAGAGCGAACAGTTCCTGGCGAGCAACCGCGCCCAGCCGGGGGTGGTCCAGCTGCCGTCCGGCGTGCAGTATGCGGTGATCTCCAAGGGCAGCGGTGGCCCCAGCCCGACGGTGGACAGCAAGGTCACGGTCAACTACCGCGGCATGCTCATCGACGGCACCGAGTTCGACAGCACCTGGGCGCACGGCCAACCCGCCACGATCACGGTGAAGAGCATGATCCCCGGTTGGCGCGACGTGTTCCCCCGGATGCACGTCGGCGACCGCTGGAGGGTGGTGATTCCGCCGCGACTGGCCTATGGCGAGCGCGGCGAACTGCCGCGGATCGGCCCGAACGAGGCGCTGGTGTTCGATATCCAGTTGTTGAGCGTGGATTCGCCCTGATCCGCCGAGCGCCACTGGCGCTATCATCATCGGCCATGCCGAATGATCCCCGCGCTTCGTTTTCCAATGCCCCGCTGACCCCATGTACCGGGGTATGCCGGCTGGACGGACGTGGCTATTGCATGGGATGCCAGCGCTCCATGGGTGAGATCGCTCGCTGGGGCACCATGCCCGACACCGAGCGGCTCTACCTGATGCGGGTGGTGTTGCCCACCCGCAAGGCGTCGTGATGGAAGGTATCTGGCGCGAGCTGGCTCCCGCGCTCGTACCGCTGGCCGAACCGCCGCAGCCGCCGGGATGGAATCATGTGCAGATGAGCGAGCTGCTCGGGCCGGTCGGGCGCCGGCCGGCTGCCGTACTGGTCGGCGTGCGCGAGGGAGTCGATCCAAGGGTGGTGTTGACCGTGCGTACCGCGCACCTCGCCTCCCACGGGGGACAGGTGGCATTTCCGGGCGGCGGCAGCGATCCGGAGGATCGCGACGCGATCGCTACCGCGCTGCGCGAGAGCCGGGAAGAGATCGGTCTGGACCCCGGACATGTCTCGCCGCTGGGTTTCCTGGATATGTTCGAGACCATCAGCGGCTATTGCGTGACCCCGGTGGTGGCGCGGATTGCCGAGCAGGCGGTGCTGGCGCCGGCGCCGGATGAAGTGGCAGAAGTGTTCGAGGTGCCGCTGTCGTTTTTCCTGGAGCCGGCCAACCTGCGCCGCTATACGATGGAATACCGCGGGCATCGCCGGCCGATGGTGGAGTTTCTCCACGGTGGTCACCGCATCTGGGGCGCCACCGCGGCAATGCTCCTGAACCTTTTGCAGAGGATGGGCCGGGCATGAGCTTTTCCGCACCACTGATCGACGTCGCGGGGTTGGCCGGCATCCCGGCCGGCGAGGTCATGATCTTCGACTGTCGCGTCGACCTGGCCGATCCGACCAAGGGGCGGCGCGACTTTCTTGCCGGCCATATTCCCGGTGCGGTCTATGCCGATCTCGACCACGACCTGTCCGACCTCTCGCGACAATCCGAAGGGCTGGGCCGGCACCCTCTGCCCAGTGCGACGGCGTTTTCCGCCACGCTGGGGCGCTGGGGCTGGCGACCGGACCTCCCGGTGGTCTGCTACGACGTAGGCAACGGTGCGCTGGCTGCGGCCCGTCTCTGGTGGATGCTGCGGGCAGCCGGTGCGCAGGCTGTCGCCGTGCTCGATGGCGGGCTGGCCGCCTGGCTGAGGGCGGGACAGCAACTGGAGGCCGGCGAGCCGGCAGCGCGCGCGCCGACCCACGTGGATATCACCTTCGAACCTTCGATGGTCGTCGACCACGCCGGTGCGCTGGATGCCGCATCGACGAAGAACCTGGTCGATGCCCGGGCCGAGCCGCGTTATCGCGGCGAGGTGGAGCCGCTCGATCGCGTGGCCGGCCACGTGCCGGGCGCCCTGAATCGCCCCTTTGCCTGCAACCTCGAGCCGGACGGCAGTTTCAAACCGGTCGCGGCACTTCGGGAGGAGTGGCTGGCGCTGCTTGGGGAACGCGATCCCGCCGCAGTCGTCCACATGTGCGGCTCCGGCGTCACTGCGATCCACAACATGCTCGCGATGGAGCGGGCGGGGCTTGTGGGCTCCCGGCTCTATCCGCCCTCGTGGAGCGGCTGGATCAGCGACCCGTCGCGTCCGGTCGCAACCGGGTAGCCGGTCACTTCTTACCCAGGCGTGCCACCAGCGCCTGCAGCACCGCCTGGGTTTCCGGCAGGAAGAAGCCGTCGACGAACTCGTCCAGCGGCAGCGTGTCGATGTCGGCGTAGACCCTCGCCAGCTCGGCGCGGGCCAGCGCGCGGGTAGCCAGCATGGCGTGGGCGGGCAGGGCGGTGAGCTCGCGCAGCCAGACCAGGGCCCGTGTCGTCACCTGGTCGATGGCGGTGGTTTCGTCGACGAAGCCGCAAGCCAGCGCGTCCCTGGACTCGATCATCGCCCCGGCCACCAGCAGCCGCTCGGCGCGATAGGCCCCGACCACCCGGCGCAGGGCGAATTGGATGCAGTCCGGTACCACCAAGCCGACCTGCACCTCGTTGAGGCCGATCTTGAACGGGCCGTCGGCCATCACGCGGTAGTCGCAGAACAGCGAGAGCACTGCGCCGCCTGCCGGGCTGTGGCCGGTGATCGCTGCCACCACCGGTACCGGCGAACGCGCCAGCACCCCGCAGGTGGCGAAGAACTCGCGCCAGAATGCCCGCACTTCGGCACGCTCGCGCCCCAGCAGGGCCGGCACGTCGACGCCGGCCGAAAACATGCCCGGACTGCCGGACAGCACGATGCCGCGGGCGCCTTCGTCGGTCGCTTCGGCGATGGCTTGCTGCAGTGCGACCAGCAGCTCGCGGTTCAGCGCGTTGACCGGCGGGCGGGCGAGCTGGATTTCGACGAGATGATCGTGGGAAATGCGGTTGAGCATGAGGGCTCCGATTGTTCGGTTATTGCGGCTGGACGTCGGCGTTCCAGGTGTAGCGCACGGCGTAGTCGAGTGTCGCCTTGCCGTTGGCCGGTACCTTGACCGCAAACGTCAGCGCATCCGGCGTGGTCTTGGAGGGTTTCTGACTGGACGAGGCCAGTGTCCAGGTGCGCCAGCGCGAGGGATGCTCGCGCACCGTGACAATGCGGGACTCGCTGCCGGCGTTGGTGAGGGTGAGCCGGAACGCCTCATCCATGACGCGGCCTTCGCGGTCCACATGGAAGGCCGTGCGCTCGCGTTTCACCCGCAGGTCGAATGCGTTGCCGAGGGTAAGCGCCACCTCGCCGCCCTTGGGCGTGTCTTCCACCCGCCCCTCGCCGATGACCTGCGCCGCTCCATGGGCATCATCGGCCAGCACTCGCAGGTAGCCGGCCGGTAGGCTGTCGAAGGCATCGAAAGTCAGCGTGCTGGTGACCTGCTCCTGGCCACCGGGATTGAAGCCCGGCTGGATCATCGGCATCGGCGGCTGGTAGGCGTTGCCGCTTTCGTACAGCGCGCTCCGCTCGCACGGCACCGTGCGCGTGGCATACAGCGGCAGCAGGCTGACGCTTCCATCGGGAAGGTCGACCGGGGCTGGCAGCCGGTAGCTGCGATAGTCCGCCAGGGTAGATTGCTCCGGCTTATCGCGCGCGGCCTTGGCACTGAAGGCCATCACACGCGGTCCGGGGGCATTCGGCTTGGCCAGGTTCGGCTCACCCGCCACCAGGGTCAGATCGGCATCGCGCCAGTCGCTGCCGCTGCGGTTGGCCACGCTCGCGCGCGACTCCAGCGTCATGCGGCACGCCCCCCCTGGCGCCAGTGTTCCGATGTACGAGGCACGCCATCCCAGGCCGGCGGTGACGAAGCCGAGCTGCGCCCGCGCTGGGCCGCTGTGGTGGGCATCCACGCGCAGGTCCAGCCGAGCGCCGCGCTGGATCGGTCCGGCGCTGCGAACCGCTGCATAGTCATGCACCAGCAGCGTCGCATCGCCCTGGCGCAGCTCAAGCCCCCCACGGGCTGAAAGCAGCTTGCCGCTGGCCACGACGCTGCCATCGTCGCCAAGCACATCGATGTCGCGGCCGACCAGGTCCGATAGACCGGACGACTCACCCTGCACCAGACGCAGCCGCTGCGAGAGCACGGTGGTCGCGGTATCTCCGAAGCGCAGCGAAAGGGCCTCCGGATCGAGGAACTGCGGCAGACCGCCGACGCTGACATCCTGCGTGCCGGCCTTCAGGTCGAGCCGGCGCGGTTCGCGCACCATGGCGTAACCGCTGTCCAGCGGTGCGCCGTCACTGTTGAACAGCGAGGCGTCATCGCTGCGGTAGACGGTGATCGATGGCGCATCCGTCGTGGCGGCCTGCGCGCAGGCGCAGCCGAGGATGCCGATGGCGACAAGGGTCAGGCTGAATGGGCGCACTGTTCGAACTCCTTTCGTGGGAACGCCCGTCATCTTAGCCAGCGCACGTGAAGCGCAAGCAAGCCGGGTGTCGCAGCGGGCAACCCCTTTTCCACGCCGGTTGCGTTCAGCCCGCCGGCGGCGCCGGCTGCGCCGAATCGCGGATCGCCTGTGGCAGCGGCACCGGCTTGCCGCTGTGCGGGTCCATCCAGACCAGCACGACATGGCCATCGCAGTAAAGGCCCCCGATCCGCTCCGCATCGGTGATGCGATGGGCCAGGGTGATCGAGCTGTTGCCGAGCCGTTCGCACGACAGCGTCACCGACAGCCTGGCCGGCCAGGCGATCGGTTGGCGATAGTTGAGCTGGCTGGCCGCCAGCACCGGCATCGAGTGCTCGTCGAACCAGGGGCCCGGTACATGGCGCAGCCACTGCAACCGGGCTTCCTCGAGGTAGGTCAGGTAGGTGGCATTGTTGACGTGGTTGAAGGCATCCAGGTCGCGCCAGCGCACATCCAGTGCGGCCACGAACAGCGGTGCGTCGACGACTTCGACTGCGGCCGACGCCACCGGCGCGGCCTCGGCTTTCGAGCGGCGGGGCTTGGTCGCGCGCTTGGGCGCATCTTCTTCGGTGGTCACGAACGTTTCTTCCTGGGCATGGGCCGGTGCTTGTCGGCCGAGGCGATGTGCTTGGTGGCGGCCTTGGTGCGCTTCGGTGCGTCGGCGCGCTTGGCCTTGGTGGCCTTGGTCGAGCGCAGGTGCGGCGCGAGGAAATGGCCGGTGTGCGAGCCCGCCGTGGCGGCAACCGTTTCCGGCGTGCCCGAGACCAGGATGCGGCCGCCGCCGGAACCGCCCTCGGGGCCAAGGTCGACGATCCAGTCGGCGGTCTTGATCACATCCAGGTTGTGCTCGATCACCACCACCGTGTTGCCCTGGTCGACCAGCTGGTGCAGCACGTCGAGCAGTTGCTCGATGTCGTGGAAGTGCAGCCCGGTGGTGGGCTCGTCGAGGATGTACAGGGTGCGGCCGGTGTCGCGCTTGGACAGCTCCTTGGACAGCTTCACACGCTGCGCCTCGCCGCCGGACAGCGTGGTCGCGCTCTGGCCCAGCTTGATGTAGTCCAGGCCCACCGCGCGCAGCGTGTCGAGCTTGCGCGCGATGGTCGGCACGTTCTCGAACAGCTTGAGCGCGTCCTCCACCGTCATGTCGAGCACGTCGGCGATGGTGTGGCCCTTGTAGAGGATGTCCAGCGTCTCGCGGTTGTAGCGTTTGCCGTGGCAGACATCGCAGGGCACGTACACGTCGGGCAGGAAGTGCATCTCCACCTTGATCATGCCGTCGCCTTCGCAGGCCTCGCAGCGGCCGCCGCGCACGTTGAAGCTGAAACGGCCCGGCGTGTAGCCGCGCGAGCGCGCCTCCGGCACCTGCGCGAACATCTCGCGCAGCGGCGTGAACAGTCCGGTGTAGGTCGCCGGGTTGGAACGCGGCGTGCGGCCGATCGGCGACTGGTCGATGTCGACCACCTTATCGAACAGCGCCATGCCGCTGACCGACTGGTACGGTGCCGGCTGGGTCGAGGCGCCGTTGAGCTCCATCGCGGCCAGCCGGAACAGCGTGTCGTTGACCAGGGTGGATTTGCCCGAGCCGGAGACGCCGGTGACGCAGGTGAACAGCCCGGCCGGGATCGACAGGTCGACCTGCTTGAGGTTGTTGCCGTGGGCGCCCTTCAGGTGCAGCCAGGATTCCTTGTCGATCGGCTGGCGGCGTTTCTCCGGCACTTCGATCGCGCGCTTGCCGGAGAGGAACTGGCCGGTCACCGAGCGCGGCGAGGCCAGCACGTCGTCCACCGAGCCCTGCGCCACGATCTCACCGCCGTGGACGCCGGCGCCGGGGCCGATGTCGAGCACGTGGTCGGCCATGCGGATGGCGTCCTCGTCGTGCTCGACCACGATCACCGTGTTGCCGAGGTCGCGC
>JABLTH010014944.1_pt1 | contig 42355 bp, 43 predicted proteins | sample 7875711 | NCBI WGS metagenome assembly JABLTH01 (sample SAMN14941262, study PRJNA633318) | bioreactor metagenome | isolation source: bioreactor | place: China | collected 2019-03-05 | reverse complement strand
GCCAACAATAATTTTGATGCCGCCGATGATTTCCGGATCAACGGAAACGCTTGCTTCAATTTTCTTGCCGAACTTGGCTTCCAGACGCTTGACCAAATCTTTGGTTTGCGTTGCCGTGATTTTGGCAGCGGCAATGATTTGTGCGTCCAAGGTGCCTTCATCTTGCGCTTTTAAAGCCTCAAAGGCTTCAGCAATGGCAGGCAATAAGGATAAACGGCCATATTCAACCAAAGTCTTGATCAAATTTTGACCATGCTCGTTAAGATTGTCGCCACAGACTTTGAGGAATGCGCCTTCAACATCTGCAGCATTCAGTTTGGGGTTATCAATCAGGGTTTTCATTTGGTCATTAGAAGCCACTCCGGCTGCCAATGCCAACATATCAGACCATGTTGCCAATGCATTTTTCTCTTTGCCCAACTTGTAGGCAGCGACAGCATAAGGCCTTGCAATGGTTGAGAGTTCAGCCATGTTTTATCCCTTTAACCTTATAGTTCCGCAGCGAGTTTAGACAACATTTCGCTATGTGCTTTGGCCTCAATCTCTTTGCGCAGGATTTTTTCTGCACCAGCCACAGCCAGTGTTGAAACCTGTGCACGCAGACCCTCTTTGGCACGGTTCACTTCCTGATCGATTTCAGCTTTGGCACCGGCAATAATGCGATCACCTTCAGCCTTGGCGTTTGCTTTGGCTTCATCAATGATTTGAGCGGCGCGTTTTTCGGCTTGCCCAATGATCTCACTTGCTTTTTGTTTGGCCTCGTTCAATGTTGCTTCAGATTTTTTGGCAGCCACTTCCAGGGCACTCTTGCCCTCTTGGGCAGCAGCCAAACCATCTGCGATTTCCTTTTGGCGTGTTTCGATCGCTTTTAACAGCGGCGGCCAAACGAATTTCACTGTGAACCAGATCAACACTGCAAATGCGATAGCTTGCGCGATGAGTGTGAAATTAATATTCATGTTGGATCCATCATACTGATTGGTTGAAAGGTTTAAGTCACTACTTAAGCCCTACCGGGCGGTGATCACCGAGTAAAAATTACTTGGCAACAACGCTCAACAATGGGTTTGCGAATGCAAACATCATTGCCAGACCAACACCGATAATGAAAGAAGCGTCGATCAAACCCAACAGCAGGAATACTTTACCTTGCAGGGCAGGGATCATTTCTGGTTGACGAGCAGCGCCTTCCAGGAAACTTGCACACATGATACCAATACCGATACAAGCGCCAGCGGCACCCAAACCAATGATCAAACCAATACCAACGCCTGTGTAGGCTTGAATCAATGCTAATGCTTCCATTTAATACCCTCTCTTATAAAGAATTAAAAACAACTACAAAGTTAAAACTAGTGTGATTCATGCGCCATGGCCAGGTAGACCACAGTCAACATCATGAAAATAAACGCTTGCAAGGCCACAATCAGGATGTGGAAGATAGACCATCCAGCACCCAGTACAGCACCGGCAACAGTACCAGTCAGGCCAGTGGCAGCCCACATACCCAACAGCAAGAAGATGATTTCACCAGCGTACATGTTACCGAACAGACGCAATGAGTGAGAAAGTGGTTTTGAAACGTATTCAATCAGGTTAAACAAAAAGTTGGCAGGCCATACCAAAGGATTGCTACCAAATGGCGCACAGAACAATTCGTGAATCCAGCCACCCAGGCCTTTGGCTTTGATAGAGAAGAAAATCATCAGGAACCACACCGCCAATGCCAAAGCAAACGTGGTGTTAATGTCAGAAGTAGGGACGATACGCCATTTGGTATGCTCGCCACCAATTGCTGATGCCACATTTGCTACGTGGTCTACCGGCAGGAAGTCCATCGCGTTCATGACCAGCACCCAAACAAACACGGTCAGTGCAGCCGGCGCAATAAAGGAATGACGGTTACCGTGGAAAATGTTTTTAACCTGGTCATCGACAAAACCGAATAACAACTCAACAAACGCCTGACGCTTAGTCGGTACGCCAGCGGTCGCTCCGCGTGCCACCCACCAGATCAGCCCCATTACCAGCAAACCCAGCACGACTGAAGTCAGCAGGGTGTCATAGTGCAATACCCAAAAGCCTTCAGAGGTGGCATTGCCATTCACACCTTGTGCATTAAAGCTCAGGTGGTGCGCGATATATTCAGAAGGAGTCAGTTCTGCGTGTTGTGCGTGTTCGGTTGTCATATGTTCAAACTATTTTTAAGTTAACTGGTCTACACATTTGCTTGTGATTTTGCGAGCGCAGCGCCAGAAAAAAGCGCAGCGGCTGCCAAGCCTGCAATCAATGCAAAAGGCACCAATGCATGAAACAGCTTGAAAACCACAAACAGGATAATCGCGATGATTAATATTTTTACTGCTTCTGCCTTGAGTAAATTGAGTAATACCGCCGTGGGATCTGTTTTCAGCTGACCTTTGGCTGCAATTCTTGCAGCAAACCAGGCACCGATCACAACGGAAATGCCGCCCATCAAGGCTGATAATGCTGCATTGATCCCTGCCAATGCAAATGCTGCTATGGTCACTGCCGCTGTCGCCATGAGTTGCCAGCGCAGCATGTTACGGTAAAGCGACATGCCAGCCGCTTGGGTTTCGAGACCACTCATGGGGTTAGCCCGCAAAAATTCAAGACAAAATACTACAAAGACGCGAGATTTTGAATTATTCACCCGACGAAGTCAAGCACCAAACTAGCCATAACTGCCTGAATGAGCTGGAAAAATCGAGGCCTGCAGGTTGGCTACGTCATTTTGCTTACGATTTTAGGTGATTGTCGGTCAGTTTCGCTATCCAATCATCAAGCTGATCCAGATTTGCAAAACTCAGTTTCAAGACACCCGCGCCGTTCGCCTTACTGCTAATACTGACCTCAGCCCCCAACTGCTCACTGAGTTGGTTTTGCAGAGTCGCCACATCTGGATGCACGGCAGGCTTGGCTTTTTTGCCACTCGCCGGCTCCGATTGAATCATGCGCTCCACTTCACGCACAGATAAGCCATCCTGAACCACCTTGTTTGCCAACAAGATTTGCTGGGCCGGCTCTATCCCCACCAACGCACTCGCATGGCCCATGTCAATCTGGTTATCCAGCAACATATCCTGCACCATAGGGGTCAGTGTCAGCAGGCGCAACAAGTTGGACACCGCCACTCTCGAGCGACCCACGGCTTGTGCCGCTTTTTCGTGCGTCATCTCAAATTCGTCAATCAGGCGCTTAATGCCCATGGCTTCTTCGAGTGGATTCAGGTTTTCACGCTGAATGTTTTCAATCAGCGCCATCGCCAGCGCCGCTTCGTCGGCAATTTCCCGCACTAGCACGGGCACTTCGGTCAGGCCCGCCTTTTGCGAAGCACGCCAGCGACGTTCACCGGCGATAATCTCAAATTTTTCCGGGGCAATTTCACGTACCAGAATCGGCTGCATAATGCCTTGTGCCGCGATCGAGTCAGCCAATGTTTGCAGGGCTTCCTCGTTCATATAGGAACGCGGCTGATATTTGCCTGGCTGCAACTGCCCTACAGGCAATGTGCGCAACATGTCTGACTGGGCAATTGTTTCCGCATCCCCTGATAACAATGCGTCGAGTCCGCGACCGAGTCCCTTGGGCTTCACCATGCTGCTACTTCCTTATAAATGTATGTCTGAAATGAAATGGATGAATAATTAATTTTTTTGAATGATTTCTTGCGCCAACTCAAGATAAGCCTGCGCACCCTTGGAAGAACGGTCATACAGCAAAACAGGCATGCCGTAACTGGGCGCCTCAGCCAGTCTGACATTGCGCGGAATAATGGTTTGATACACCTTTTTGCCAAAGTGATTCACCAGCTGGGCTGACACTTGCTGTGCCAGCATATTGCGGTTATCAAACATAGTACGCAGCAAACCCTCTATCTCCAGAACAGGATTTAAGTGAGCGCGCACTTTCTTGACAGTATTGACCAGATCAGACAAACCTTCCAGTGCATAATACTCACATTGCATCGGGATCATGACTGAGTGTGCTGCAGTTAATGCGTTAACGGTCACCAGATTTAATGAAGGCGGACAGTCCAGCAAGACAAAATCGTAGCGATCATCACCCAACTTGAGAATTGCATTTTTCAACCGCGTTTCACGCGCCATTTCATTGACCAAGTCCACCTCAGCCCCAGCAAGGTCGCGATTAGAAGCCGCCACATCATACTTAGCAGCTTCAGCATGAATCACCACCTCCTGCAGGGTCTTGTTACCAATCAACACCTGATAAATACTGTCTTTTAAATGTGATTTATCAATGCCACTGCCAGTACTGGCATTACCCTGTGGATCCAGATCGACTAACAAGACTTTTTTTCCGTACTCGGCCAAACTGGCAGCCAGATTGACGCAAGTAGTGGTTTTACCGACGCCCCCTTTTTGGTTGGTGATGGCAATTATTTTCATTATGTATTCTCAAACACGATTAAATGTCTTTCGGCCTGCAAGTAGGGCACATGAAGACGGATCACTTCTTTAGGGATGACCTTTGCCTGCGCCAACTCATCGCTTGGCACCACTCCCTTCATGGCTAACCATCGCCCCTGTGGCACAATTAGATGTGCAGTCAACTGCTTGAACAAAGCAATATCGGAAAAGGCTCTCGAGATCACTTGTGAAAAGCGAGTAGGGGGCGCATACGCTTCAACCCGGCCATGCACCACTTGCGCGTTGAACAATCCCAGCTCAGCCTTGACCTGCCGCATAAAGATAGCTTTTTTTTGTACAGTATCAATCGTGGTGACTTCGACCTCGGGACGCGTAATTGCGATCACCAACCCCGGCAAGCCTCCACCACTGCCTACGTCCAGCACATTACCTGCCTCTACAAAAGGCAGAACGCTCAAACTATCCAGCACATGTAGCACCAGCATCTCTTCTGAATCACGGACCGCAGTCAGGTTATAGACCTTGTTCCACTTTTGCATAAGCGCCATATAAGCGAGACACTTCTGCTGCATTTCAGGCGTAACCATCGCCTGCAAACCGAGCACCTCGACACCGGCCGCTAACTTTGAAGCCAAGTCCATCATGCTGCTGCAATATCGCCAGACTGGCTCTGCTTTTTCTGTTTACGCTTGAGATAAACCATCAACAAAGAAATCGTGGCAGGGGTAATCCCCTGGATGCGACTGGCTTGGCCAATTGTTTCCGGTTTCTGTGCTAGCAGTTTTTGCCTCGCTTCAATACTCAAGCCATGCACATCATTATAATCGATAGCATCGCCCAACTTGACGTGCTCACTATTTTTTTGGCGTGAAATTTCCTCATTTTGGCGATCAATATAGCCTTGATACTTGGCAGCAATTTCTACTTGCTCCATCACATCTTCGGCCAACACTTCAGAAGAGGGAACAATCTCCAGCAATGATTGATAACTCACTTCTGGACGCCGTAATAATTCAAACAACGAATACTCATGCTCCAAAGCTTTACCAAAAACTAACGTTTGTGTTTCACGTGAAACAATTTTATTTTGGCTATTGCCCAGGGCTTGACCTTGGTCAGGCTGTAAAAACGTGCGCTTCAATCTTGCTTGCTCACGCGTGATCGCTTCCTGTTTTTTACAGAAGGCCGCCCAGCGCACATCATCAACCAACCCCAGTTGACGACCGACTTCGGTCAAGCGCATATCTGCATTATCTTCACGCAACTGCAAACGGTACTCTGCACGACTAGTAAACATCCGGTATGGCTCATTCACCCCCGTTGTAATCAAATCATCCACCAACACACCCAAATAGGCTTGTTCACGGGAGGGGCACCAACCGTCTTTATCCTGCGCATAAAGTGCGGCATTTGCGCCCGCTAACAACCCTTGTGCTGCCGCCTCTTCGTAGCCGGTTGTCCCATTGATCTGTCCGGCAAAAAACAAGCCTTGCACAGCCTTGGTTTCGAGAGTCGAGTTTAATCCTCTTGGATCGTAATAGTCGTATTCAATGGCGTATCCGGGGCGCAAGATATGCGCTTGCTCCAGCCCGCGAATCGAACGCACCAACGATAACTGAATATCAAAAGGCAAACTGGTGGAAATGCCGTTCGGATAGATCTCATGGGTGGTCAACCCCTCAGGCTCAAGAAATACCTGATGAGACTCTTTGTCGGCAAAGCGATGAATTTTGTCTTCAACAGAGGGGCAATAACGCGGGCCCACACCTTCAATCACACCCGTGTACATCGGCGAACGATCCAATCCACTGCGGATAATGTCATGCGTCTGCTGATTGGTATGCGTAATCCAGCAAGGTAACTGTTGCGGATGCTGGCCTGCATTACCCAAAAAGGAGAACACCGGCACCGGTGTATCACCAGGCTGCTCAGTCATCACACTGTAATCAATGGTTCTACCATCAATACGTGGTGGTGTTCCAGTTTTTAGCCGACCGGCCGGAAGACCAATTTCTCTCAGTCTAGCCGCCAGGGAAATTGCGGGCGGGTCTCCGGCGCGTCCAGCGCTATAACTTTGCAAACCCACATGCACCAAGCCACCCAAAAATGTCCCTGCAGTGAGCACCACCGACTTTGCATAGAAACGCAAACCAATCTGCGTTACCACTCCCGCAGCGCGATGATTCTCAAGAATGATATCGTCTACAGCCTGCTGAAACAGCCACAAATTTTGCTGGTTCTCCAGACGGCGTCGAATGGCCGCCTTGTACAAAATGCGATCGGCTTGCGCACGCGTGGCACGCACAGCCGGGCCTTTGCTAGAATTCAAGATACGAAACTGGATGCCTCCCTCATCAGTGGCGGCCGCCATGGCGCCACCGAGGGCATCAACCTCTTTGACCAGATGACCCTTGCCTATGCCACCAATAGAAGGGTTACAGGACATTTGCCCCAGAGTTTCAATGTTGTGGCTCAACAAGAGGGTTTTTTGACCCATACGGGCTGCCGCCAGCGCAGCCTCGGTGCCGGCATGCCCACCACCCACCACAATGACATCGAATCGATCAGGAAAGTCCATCATAAAGAATCTTGAACTGTTTGATTTAAAAAGATTTATGATTTTAGCTTAAACTTACTAAATGGTCATTTAAATCACTGCATTGTTACACCTAAACTATGATTTAATACAATGTATTTACGGTTTAATACAAATCAATAACAAGCAGGCCATATTTGCTTAACATAACAAGAATAGAATTTTTCCTAAAACAACCAAGGAGCTATTACCATGAAAATCAAAACAATCATTGCTGTATTCGGGGTTCTTTTTTCTGCGCACGCATTGGCTGATGTCACAAATGCTGAAAAACTGGTATACAAATATACCAACATTGCACACTCTGCAAACTCCATGTACGAAGCCCCCTCTATTACTGATGGTAAAATTTTCTTTAACCGTAAATTCAAAACACCTAGTGGTAAAGAAGCGGCATGTGCCTCTTGCCACACTAACAACCCTGCAAACGTTGGCAAGAACATCGTCACTGGCAAAGAAATCCCTCCACTGGCGCCACGCGTGAATACCAAGCGCTTTACCGATATTGATAAAGTAGAAGAAGAGTTCACCAAACACTGCAATGATATTTTAGGTGCAGACTGCTCACCTTCAGAAAAGGCAAACTTTATCGCTTATCTGTTAACCGAAACAAAACCTAGCAAATAATCAATGCTACGTTACGTATGGGATCCGTTTATACGGATCTTCCATTGGTCACTGGTCGCGGCGTTTGCTTATGCCTTTTATACGCACGACTCGATGTGGGATCGGCTACATCATGCTTATGCAGGTTATGTGGCCGGCACTCTGATCGTGGCGCGCATTATCTGGGGCATTATTTCCACAGGTTATGCCAACTTTCATAGCTTCCCGCTGAACCCTGTGTGGGCGCTGAAGCATCTCTACAAGCTTATCCATGGAACAGCCAAGCACTATATCGGCCACAACCCTACAGGTGCAATAGCAATTTATGCGATGCTGGGCCTAGGCATCCTGACGGTAGGTTCCGGCTGCATTGTTTATAACAATGGCTGGGACTTTATTGATGATGAAATGGCCAAAACCTTACATCACTATGTGACCTGGACATGGCTGGGTGTGGTGGTCGTGCATGTCTTCGGTGTGATTTTTGAAAGCATCATCAATCGTGATAACCTGATCTGGGCGATGATTACAGGGTGTAAACGCGTATGCAGTATTGAAGAACGGTTTGACCAAAAAAACACACCGTTCCCCCTAAAAAAAACCCGCTGATGCGGGTTTTTATTTACCTATACAAAAACGACTGAATATTTCCCCAAGCAAATCATCCGGCGTAAACTCCCCAGTGATGCTACCCAACGCCTCTTGTGCGCAACGCAACTCTTCTGCAATGAGCTCGGCAGCATGCATTTGGCTCACCGCATGACTTAAGTGCTCTGATACGGCTTGCAAAGCCTGCAAGTGTCTAGCCCTTGCCATAAACACACCTTCTCCACCAGGTTGATAACCAATCATCTCCAGCAAGGTTTTTTGCAACAAGGGAATACCTAGACCTGTCTTGGCTGATAAAAACACGTGCTGCTCATGATCAATAATATCAGTGCGCGATGTTTCACGTGAAACATCTATCTTGTTATGCACCCAAACTTTTTTGACCTGACTCGGTAACTTTTCAAGAATGGACTTTTCAAATACACCAATGCCATGCTGACTATCCACTAGCAACAAGGCCACATGCGCACTTGCAATCGCTTTCCAAGTCCGGGCTATGCCAAATTGCTCCACGGTATCTTCGGTCTCACGCAAACCTGCAGTATCAATGATATGCAGAGGCACACCCTGGATTTGAATGACGTTTTTGATGGTGTCACGTGTCGTACCTGCTATCGGTGTCACAATCGCCACCTCTTCACCAGATAACGCATTTAATAAACTGGACTTGCCAACATTAGGCTGTCCAATCAACACCACGTTCATGCCTTCGCGCAGCAAAGCACCCTGTTTTGCCTGGTGGAAAATTCTTTGCAAGGTGCCCTGATTTTGTTGAAGCTTTTCCAACACTCGCCCTTGCGTGATGAAATCAATCTCTTCCTCAGGAAAGTCCAGGCAAGCCTCGACATACATGCGCAAATCAATCAATTGATGCAATAAGTCCTGTACGGCATTAGAAAACTCACCAGACAACGATCTAACTGCACTGCGGGCTGCTTCCTCGGTCGAGGCATTGATCAGATCAGCCACTGCTTCAGCTTGGGCGAGATCCAGTTTGTCATTCAAATATGCGCGTTGTGTGAACTCGCCGGCCATCGCATGACGTGCACCGCATTCGATGCAACGCGCAAGCAAGATTTGTATCAACGCAGTCCCGCCATGCGCCTGTAGCTCAAGCACATCTTCACCGGTATACGAATGAGGATTGGGGAAATAAATCGCAATGCCACGATCTATCAATACACCGTCGGCTTGTAGAAAAGAAAGATACGCTGCGTGACGCGGGGGAGGGCAGTGCCCGAGAATTTGAGCAGCAATACTGGCTGCTAGGGGGCCGGAGACCCGGACGACGCCAATGCCGCCTGCACCGGGGGCGGTTGCAATCGCGGCAATGGTATCGTTGGCAATCGGAAGATTATTTGCCATGTCCTTTTTTCGCCAGCGCTTCGGCGTGGATCATGCGATTAATCGCCCATTGTTGCCAGATAGACAGGATATTGTTGACCAGCCAGTACAACACCAAGCCAGCAGGAAAGAAGAAGAAGAATACGCTGAACAACACAGGCATAATCTTCATCACTTTGGCTTGAATCGGATCAGTAGGTGGTGGATTCAAGAAGGTTTGGATAATCATGGTGGCGCCCATCAATATGGGCAACACAAAATAGGGATCGGTGGCGGACAGATCCTGTATCCAGCCAAAAAATGGGGCATGACGTAATTCCACAGAGCCTAACAATACCCAATACAAGGAAATAAACACCGGGATTTGTACCAGTATGGGCAAGCAACCACCCATAGGGTTAATTTTTTCAGTGCGATACATTTCCATCATGGCTTGCTGCAGCTTTTGCTTGTCGTCGCCAAACTTGTCTTTCAGTGCTTGCATGCGTGGAGCAATTTCACGCAAATGCGCCATATTGCGGTAGCCAGAAGCAGACAGCTTGAAGAAGGCTGCTTTGATGAGGATGGTCAGCACAATAATCGACACACCCCAGTTTTTCACCAGATCGTGGATATGACTCAACAACCACATTAACGGTTTGGCAATCACGGTCAAAATGCCGTAATCGACCACATATTCCAAGCCAGGCGCAGTCGCTTCCAAGGCTTGCTGAACTTGCGGTCCACTGAATAATTTTGCGTCTACTGTTTTACTTGTCCCTGGTGCAATTTCACCTACAGGCAAAATGGTACCAATCGAGAAGTCATGCTCACTGAGTTTTGTCGTGTAAAACTTGCGTTCAGCTTTTGATTGTGGAATCCAGGCGCTGACAAAGTAATGTTGTACCAAGCCAATCCAACCATCTTTAGCATTGATAGAAACATCCTTTTTGGCCATGTCATCAAATTTCACCTTGTTGTATTTGTCTGCTTCGGTGAAATAAGCGCCGCCAGTAAAAGTTGGCATCATTTTAGAACCCTGATTGGATTCATTATCGTGAATGATTTGGTAATACACCGAAGGCGAAATGGTTTTTTCGCTGTTATTCTTAATTTCATACAACACATCAATGACATATTCACCACGATGAAAGCGGTAAATCTTGTCTACTGCAATACCATTCTTCTCCGGGGCAGTTAAACGGATATCCAACGTTTGTTGATCCGCTTGCATTTGGTAGCTGCTAGCCTCAGCGGTAAAGTTTTCATAATGCGTAGGCAAGCCTTCACCCTTGAGGCCGGTTTGCGCAACATATAATTTGTCTTTACTGCTATCACTCATCAACTCATAAGGACCAGCGCCATTGTCTGCTTTATGTTCTAACAAGGATAATTGACGCAAATCACCGCCGGCAGTGTCAATCACCGCCGCATAACGATCAGTTGTGACCGCGATACGTGTGCCTTTGTTTAAATGAAAGCCATCCACCTGTGGCTTATCAGCAGTTGCAGGCAGCGCTTGTGCCACTTGGCCTGCAGATGGTTGTGGTACGTGGTCTTGTTGCCAGGCATCCCACAGCAACATAATGGAAAAAGAAAAAATCACGAACAGAATTAGACGGCGAGTATCCATAAGATTTCGTTTAAAAGTCAGGGTAGGGGGTCTACACCACCTGGATGCCAGGGATGACAACGACCGATGCGGCGTAAGGCTAACACACTCCCACGCCACGCACCATAGCGTTGCAAGGCCTCAATGGCATAGTGTGAACAGGTAGGGTGAAAACGACATTGTCTTCCCAACCAGGGACTGAGTCCCCATTGGTAACACTTGATCAAGAATATCAACAACGTCTTCATCGGCAAGGATTCATCAGGAAGCATGCACATGCACGGATTTGCTTAAACGGCGTAGCAAAGTCTCTACATCTTGACGCACTTGAGCAAATTCACCTTGTTTGAACGGCTTACGCACTTGCACTACCACATCAAAACAAACAGGCGCCATTGCTGGGTGAGCACGCAGGACTTCTCGCAACACCCGTTTCATGTAATTACGTCTGACCGCCAGTTTGGACACTTTTTTTGAAACAACCAAACCGTAGCGGTGATGTGAAAGCTGATTTGGTTTGATATTGGCAAATAACCATTCACCGTAAAACCGCTTCCTGAAACTAAAAACGGATGAAAATTCATCCGTTTTTTTTAGCTTATACAATGTCATGCATTGAGTATCTGCAATGCATCGTCAGGGATTACAGACCCAAACGTTTACGACCTTTAGCGCGACGAGCAGCAATCACTGCGCGGCCACCTTTGGTTTTCATACGTACCAGAAAGCCATGGGTACGTGCACGACGGGTTTTAGATGGTTGATAGGTACGTTTCATTATTAAACTCCAGCCAAAAATGGCAATTAAACTCTAATCCGGCAAGCTTGATTATTACGCTCAATATTTGCCGATTTCAAAAACCCTTAATTAAACATCAAATTCAGAGTTTATGTCAATGATTTTTTTTAATTTTTTATGATGGCGGGCTGTGGATAACTCGCCTTAAAACGTTTAGAATACTCAACAGATGGTCATGACAACAACCAAGACAAGACCACTTCTTCTGCCACTCTTTCCTGGCAATTATAACGAATAAATATTCAACACGCTGATCCGTCTTCGCGATCAATGTGTTGCAATTACTTTTAAAAAAGCACTGGAGCAATGGAAAATTTTTGGGCCTATTGTTTGTTAAAGTTCGAGCAAGAGCTGTCAGCACAACAATACAACACCTGGATCAAACCCCTGAAAGCACGCATCAATGGGGAATCCGTGCAAATTGTTGCGCCCAACAAATTTGTCATGCAATGGGTCAAAAGCAAGTTTTTTTCACGCATAGAGACGATCGCGACCGAGCTCTCTCCAACAGCCATTCTTGAACTGATTGTCGACAGTAGTGAATCCTTGGCACCGGCAGCACCCACCGTTGTTAACAAGGCAGTCAGTGTGAGCGAAAACCCGGTTGAAGCCGCCATTGCAACAGCACCGACAAAAACCGTCACCAAACCAAATCGGCCCCCCATTCCACGAGCAAGCGCAAAACCGGTTAAAAACGAGAAGAGTAGTGGGCTCAATGACAGCTTCTTGTTTGATAACTATGTCACTGGCCGTGCAACCCAGCTGGCACGCGCTGCGGCAATACAGGTGGCAGGCAATCCTGGCCAAGCATATAACCCACTGTTTATTTATGGCGGTGTCGGCTTAGGCAAAACACATTTGCTACAAGCCATCGGCAACGAATTAAAGAAAATTAAACCAGAAGCGAATATCCGTTACCTGCACGCAGAACGTTATGTCTCCGATGTGGTAAAAGCTTATGAAAACAAGGCGTTTGATGAATTCAAACAACTTTATCATTCGCTGGATCTACTGCTGATTGATGATATTCAGTTTTTCGCCAAAAAAACACGCACCCAGGAAGAGTTTTTCTATGCGTTTAATACGCTGATCGAAGAAAAAAAACAAATCGTCATCACTTGCGATACCTATCCTAAAGAAATCGCAGACATGGATGAACGGCTACGTACTCGCTTCAGCTGGGGGCTTACCGTCGCGGTGGAGCCACCAGAGCTGGAAATGCGGGTAGCCATTCTGCGCAAAAAGGCTGAAAACCTGAATATAGATCTGCATGAAGATGTGGCCTTTTTTGTTGCCAAACAGATACGCTCTAGCGTGCGAGAACTTGAAGGCGCCTTGAATCGTATTATTGCCATGGCTAACTTTACCGGTCATGCCATTGATGTGCATCTGGCCAAAGACGCACTACGAGACCTGATTGCCGTGCGCGGCCGCCAGATCACCATCGAAAACATTCAAAAGACAGTCGCTGACTATTACAAAATCAAAGTCAGCGATATGTTTAGCAAAAAACGCTCACGCAATGTCGCCAGGCCGCGCCAGGTGGCCATGTCTTTGGCGCGTGAGCTTACCAATCATAGCTTTCCAGAGATTGGGGAGGCTTTTGGCGGACGTCACCACACAACAGTGATGCATGCCTGCGAAGAAATTGAACAATTACGCTTGAATGACCAGACGCTGGCACGTGATATTGGTTTACTCACACAAGTGATCAGGGATTAAAACAAGCAAGTCATGCTGTGGATAAGTTGAGAATGACGTGTGCTTAAATATTGCGTATAGACTGAATAAAATCAGTTTACAATATCAGCCACAAACGATGCAGGTTTAAACCGCAATTTATGCACAAGGCAATATTCGGATAAGTCTTTGAATTATTTATATTTTTAGACTTACCCACAAAAAAACGTAACATTACTATTATTCTTATCTTTTATATATTGAAATAAAGTTATTAATTAGGTCAGGCCATGCAAATCAAAATTAACCGTGAGGTTTTGCTTAAACCACTCAATAGTGTGACTGGCATCGTAGAGCGTCGGCATACATTACCTATCCTTTCTAACCTGTTGGTTAATATCAAACAGGATGAAATGCATTTGACCGCCACCGACCTCGAAATGCAGATTTCTCTGAAAGTACATGGCGGCATTGAAGGCGAATTGAGTACAACGATTTCAGCAAAAAAACTGCTGGATATCTGCCGTTCATTGCCTGACAGCACCACGATAGAAATGAATAATCAGGATAATCGCATTACACTGAAAGCAGGCAAGAGCCGTTTTAACCTGCAAACACTGCCTGCAGCAGATTATCCTTTGATGAGCAAAGCCAGTGGCCAAAACATCAGTTTCAGCCTGGCACAATCCGAGTTCAAACGCTTGCTCAAGCAAGTAGAATTTGCCATGGCGCAACAAGATATCCGCTATTATTTGAATGGCTTATTGCTGGAAGTAAATGGCAACCAGTTGCACGTGGTGGGCACTGATGGACACCGTTTAAGCTATACCAATACCACCCTGGCGCAAAGCTTTGAAAAAACAGAAGTGATCTTGCCGCGTAAAACAGTGCTGGAATTGACGAAGTTACTGGATGAGCAGTCAGATTCGCCTGTCGTGATTGAAGTCTTAAACGGACAGGTCAGCTTTGAATTTGGTGATATCCAACTGATCAGCAAAGTGATTGATGGCAAGTTTCCGGATTACAACCGTGTGATTCCCAATGGTCATCAAAATACTTTTCTGGTCAATCGCACACAAATCCTGAGCGCCTTGCAACGTGCTTCTATTCTGTCGAATGAAAAATATCGCAGTATCCGCATGGTCATCACCAATAATCAGCTGAAACTGATTAGCACCAACACCGAGCAAGAAGAAGCAGAAGAAGAACTCGATATCGACTACAGCAATGCCGCACTGGATATTGGTTTTAATGTCACTTACCTGATTGATGTGCTTAACAATCTGAGTGATGAACAAATTCAATTTGCGTTCGCAGACGCCAACAGCAGTTGCCTGATCACCGCAAGCAGCGATGCCAACTATAAATATGTTGTGATGCCAATGCGCATATAATGCTGGTAGCCGTGTTTCACGTGAAACACGGCCAATGTTAGGGTGATGGTCTTTTAACTCTCAATTAAAGAAACTTTTGTTATGGCACAGCCACAAGAATATAACTCAGACAGTATCAAGATTTTGGAAGGTTTGGACGCTGTACGTAAGCGTCCTGGCATGTACATCGGTGACACGTCAGACGGTTCTGGTTTGCACCACATGGTATTCGAAGTGCTGGATAACGCCATTGACGAAGCACTAGCCGGGCATTGTGACGATATTAAAGTGATTATCCACCCGGATAACTCCATCAGTATTTCTGATAACGGTCGCGGCATTCCGACCGATGTCAAAGATGACGATAAACATGAGCCCAAACGCTCCGCGGCTGAAATCGTGATGACCGAGTTACATGCCGGCGGCAAGTTTGACCAGAACTCTTACAAGGTCTCTGGCGGTCTGCACGGTGTGGGTGTGTCTGTCGTTAATGCGCTGTCAGACTGGTTAAAACTCAAGATTTACCGCAAAGGCAAGGTACATCAGATGGAATTCCATCGTGGCGTACCGCAAGCGCCATTGGCCGTGACTGGTACCACAGATAAAACCGGGACAGAAGTACATTTTCTGGCTTCTGTAGACACGTTTGTGCTGGTTGAATATCACTTTGAAATCCTCGCCAAGCGTATTCGAGAATTGTCCTTCTTGAACAACGGCGTCAAGATTGAATTAATAGATCAACGTACCGGCAAGTCAGAAAACTTTGCCTTCAGTGGTGGTGTAAAAGGGTTTGTGGAGTACATGAACCGCAGTAAAACGGTTTTGCACCCTAAAGTGTTTTATGCCATTGGTGAGAAAGACAACATCACGATAGAAGTAGCCATGCAGTGGAATGACAGCTACTCGGAAACGGTGCAATGTTTCACCAACAATATTCCGCAACGTGATGGTGGCACCCATTTGACCGGTTTGCGCACAGCCATGACACGGACGCTGAACCAGTATATCGAGCAAAACGAGTTCGCTAAAAAAGCCAAGGTCGAAACCACCGGTGACGATATGCGTGAAGGCATCACTTGTGTGCTTTCGGTCAAAGTGCCAGATCCAAAGTTCAGTTCACAAACCAAAGACAAACTGGTGTCCAGTGAAGTGCAACCAGTAGTCTCCTAAATTGTGTCCGCTAAACTGGCTGAGTTTCTAGAAGAAAACCCGATTGATGCCAAAATCGTATGTGGCAAGATTGTCGAAGCAGCGCGCGCGCGAAGCAGCCCGTAAAGCCCGTGAAATCACCCGCCGTAAAGGCGTGATGGACACCATGGGCCTGCCAGGTAAACTGGCTGATTGCCAGGAAAAAAATCCGGCGCTCTGCGAACTCTATCTGGTCGAGGGGGACTCTGCGGGTGGTTCTGCCAAACAAGGCCGTGACCGTAAATTCCAAGCCATTTTGCCACTCAAGGGTAAGATTTTAAACGTGGAAAAAGCACGTTTTGACAAGCTGCTGGGCTCTGCCGAAATTGCCACACTGATTACGGCCATGGGCACCGGCATTGGTAAAGATGACTTTAACCTGGAAAAATTGCGCTATCACCGCATCATCATCATGACCGATGCGGACGTTGATGGTGCGCACATCCGTACCTTGTTACTGACTTTCTTCTATCGCCAGATGCCAGAATTGGTTGAAAATGGCCATATTTACATCGCACAGCCGCCGCTGTACAAAGTCAAACAAGGCCGTGACGAGCGTTATCTCAAAGACGAACACGAGCTAGATGAATACCTGCTTAATTCAGCCTTGCGCGATGCTATTCTTGTGACCAAAGAGGGCGGCGAGATTCTGAAAGATGAAGCCCTGACCAGCATCGCCAAACAAATGGTGCTGACCGAAGCAGTAATCCGCCGCATTGCTAATCTGTATGACGAAAGCGTTTTGCGCGCCATTCAGGATGTGGGCGAGGTTGACCTGAGCACGGAGGCCGCCGCTAACAATGTGGCAGAAAAACTACGTCCTATCCTCGGTGCAGTCGGCTCAGAAGTGATTGTGTCACAAGATACAGAGACCAGCGCCTATCGTTTGGAAGTGAACAAATACGTGCACGGTAACCTGCAAAGTTGCGTCATTGATGCCGAGTTTGTAGGCAGCGGCGATTACCGCCAGATCAACCGCACTTCACAAATGGTGAATAACCTGCTGGGTGAAGGCGCCATGATCAAGCGCGGTGAAAAAGAGCAAAAAGTCAGCACCTTTAAACAGGCGTTAGACTGGTTGCTAGGCGAAGCCAAACATAACCTGAATATTCAGCGGTATAAAGGTCTGGGCGAAATGAACCCGGAACAACTGTGGGAAACAACCATGGATCCGACCGTACGTCGCTTGCTCAAAGTACAGATTGAAGATGCCATCGGTGCCGATGAAATCTTCACTACCTTGATGGGTGATAACGTGGAACCGCGCCGCGCCTTTATCGAAAGCAACGCCTTAAGTGTCAGTTCACTGGATATTTAAGCGCATGTAGGTTCCACGAGATTCTTTTTAAATTCCAGAATTTTTTTCAAAATTCCAAATTAGAAAGAAAATAGTACTGAATAAAAAAGGGACTCAAATCGAGTCCCTTTTTAATGTGCTCTTGCAGATTGATATGCAAAGTCAGGTTTGTAAGAAAAAATATGTTGAAACACTAACTCAGATTTCATACTTACCTCATCATCGTCATAGCTTTCTTGTGGCAACCACTGCAAGCAATCAAAAATGACCGTTTTTACTTGAGCTGTGATCTGAGTACTTTCGCGCCAACGATCAATTTTGAGTTTTTCTTGCTTGAGAGTTTCCAAAGTTTTGATGGCGACTTGTTTGACTTCATCTTCCTCTTTTTTAGATAGGGATGGCTTCTTAAGTAAATCGAAGATAGCGAGAGTTTCTTCATCCAACCCTTCAGAAATAGCTCTTTGTTGTTCTTCTGAAAGCGATTGCATCAGCTCCTGCAACTCATCGAACGCTTTCTGGACCGCCTGAATATCTTTGCCGCTGTTGTAATCATCGATAATTTTTTTGTACTTTTCATAGAACTCAAGGCGTAAAGGGTTTTGTTGCAGCATTTCTTCAAGTTTGCGCTCTATGGCCTCTTGAAGGTCAAACACCAAAAGATTTTTATTATCGGATTTCTGAAAAGCCCGACGTAGCTTGTCAAAATCCAACTTACTCAAATCAACAAAATCATCATCTGAACCTGAAGAACCTTCAATGGTGACACTCAAGTCCACTTCTTGTTGCAGGCGACGAATAACCGCAGTGATATCAGCGGCTTTGACCTTTTGGTTTAGTTGCTCATAAATAGCTTCAATCGCGTTATGTTCTTTGATAAAAGATTTGATTTGCTCTTCAGGATAGAGCGCCTTGTATTTTCGGAAAACGTCACGGGCAGAAAACTCAAATTCAGTACGCGTTTTTTCATTCAGGCAAATGCAGTTCATAGCTTTTTTAATCAGAGCCAGTTTTTCCATAGGGCTGCTGGAGTTAATTAAACTATCTAACTCAAACTCAACCCCTAACAAAAACTGTCGAACAACAATAATTGATGCAGCCAACTCTACCGTTAAACCCTCAAGTCGTTCAGCAGGGCTTACAGGTGGCTCATCACCATCTGTAGGCTGATTTGATCCCTTACCGTCACCCTCACCATACACAGCGTAAGCTTCTTCTAATTTACGGTACACATTACCGTAATCCACAATCAAGCCATTTTCTTTTTCATCGTCATAGACCCTGTTTGCACGGGCAATAGTTTGCATCAAAGTATGGCCTTTGATCGGTTTATCAAGATACACAGTTGATACACAAGGCGCATCAAAGCCTGTAATCCACATGGCGCAAACAATCGCTAAACGGAAAGGGTTATTGTCGTCTTTAAATTCTTTTTCTAAGTCTCGCTCAACCATCTTTTTACGGTGTGGTTCGATAACTAATCCCATGGCCTGAAATTTAGCCACTTCGTTTTGCTCACTACTTACCACCACGCAAACCTCAGTTTCTTCAACACGCTTTAGATGATGGCGGAGTTTTAATTCATCTTGCTGATCCTGGCACTGAGAGATGCGTTGATTAAGCTCGGCAATATACTGTGGCCAATACTTCATCACCAAGTCATACATCCGCACAGCCGTTGGCTTATCTAATGCCACAAACATCGCTTTGCCTTGATACCCTCGCTCATTAAAATGCCACACCAAATCTTTGGCAATCGCATCCAAGCGCTTTTCTGAGGTCAGAATAGGGTAATCCCTAGCAAACTCTCTTTGAAGTCTTGCGCGTTGATCATCATCAAGATCTTCGTTTTCGATAATTTCTGCCATCCGCTCATCTAATTGCGGATTATCAATCCCTAGTTTCTCGCCACGGTTGAGATAACGTAAGGGCAAAGTAGCACCATCTTCTATCGCACGCTTAAAGTCATAGACAGAAACATATTCACCAAAAATATTCTTGGTGAGTTCCAGCTCGTCTTTAATGATAGGCGTTCCCGTAAAACCCAGATATGAAGCATTCGGGATGCCATTAAAGCGCATATTCTGGGCGAATTTTCCGCCTTGGGTGCGGTGTGCCTCATCCGAAATCACGATGATATTGTTACGGTCGGTAATGAGCGGATATTCGCTTTCCAGTTTAGGGTCGATGGAAAACTTGTGAATCAGCGTGAACACATAGCGGTGGTTTTCGGAGAGCAATCTACGCAAATCATCGCGGCTCTTGGCACGAATGTTTTCTTCCGTCACTGCACCGCAGCCGGTGAAGGTGTCATAGAGCTGGTTTTCTAATTCAGTGCGGTCAACCACAATCAGGAAGGTGTATGAACCGCCAAACTTGCGGTGGATTTTTTGGCATAAAAACACCATAGAGTAAGACTTACCAGAGCCTTGAGTATGCCAAAAAACTCCTAGCTTTCCTTTCAACTCTTCAATGTTGCGTGCCTGCGCGACAACCTTATTAACACCAATAAACTGGTGGTTCTTGGCTATGATTTTGACGACATCAGCACCTTCGCCATCAAACAATAAAAAATTCTCAAATAAATCCATCAACCGTGTGCGGTCACAAGTGCCTCGCAATACAGTATCTAAATTGACAACACCTTCTTCCTCTTCTTCAATACGTTTCCAATCGAGAAAGAATTTAAAAGGGCTTGTCACAGTGCCGAGTTTGGCGTCGGTACCATTACTCAAAATAATAAAAGCGTTGCAGTGGAAAATGGCGGGGATGGTGTCTTTGTAATCGCGCAGATTGTCGTTGTAGGCAGAAGCAAGGTCAGTGTGGTGCGCTTTCAGTTCAAAGAACACCAGCGGAATGCCATTCACAAACCCCACCACATCCGGGCGGCGGTTGTAGAGTTCGCCTACCACCTCAAACTGACGCACTGCGAGAAACTCATTCTCCAGAGGATTGTCAAAATCAAATACGCGCAGGCGTTTGGTTTCCATTTCGCCCTTGGCATTGCGGAACGTCACCTGAACACCTTTAGTTAGTAAAGCGTGCTTTTCCTTGTTAATCTGCCCAAGCGTTTTATCAGCGGCTTTCTCGGTGATCTGGTCGATGGCGTGGGTGTAGGCCACATCCGGCAGGTTGGGGTTCAGCTTCGTGAGCGCAGCGCGGAGGTGGCGCTTCAGAATCACTTCCGATTTGTTCGCACGCCCAAGATTTGTTTTATTTGCAAGCCCATCATCGCCGAAGGTTTCTTTCTTCCACGCATAGGCAACTTTCCAGCCCAAGGCCTCCAGCACTTCCTGCGTTGCGGCCTCTACCAGCCCATCTTCGGAGTATTCGTAACTCATGCAGCCTCCTTGAGCAGTTGGGCTGGGTCATAACTTTCCACGTCGATCACGCCGGTCATCAGGCGCGGCAGCAAAATGTCACGTGCTTCGCGCAATCGCTGGTTTTGGCTTGCGAGATTGTATATTTGATTGTGAACAGTTGAATTTTTTTGATCAAATAATTCCAATAATTCTTTTGAAGGAATCTTTACTTTTTGGAACTTCAAAAAGGCCGTCCAGTTGTAGTTTACAATGTTGCTTGCGCTTCTAATTTCAAACACTTCTGTTGCTTTTGTTTTTCTTAAAAATCTTAGAAAATGAAATAGGAATCCTGAAAGGCTTTCTTCAGTGGGGCGTGCAAGTTTACAAAAACTAGCGCACATAACATCGCCATCAAAGAGAGCAAGTAATGAATCAGTGATTAAGCTAGTCTTTGCGACACCTTCATTCTGACTGCCACCAGACACTTCAAAAATAATGTCACCGTGCTGTAGCTTTCTTGAAGATAGGTTGCTTGCTTTGTGAAAGCGCATAGGAACGCCCGAAAAACATCCCGATGTAAGTCCATCCATATCGGTGCCACGAATCACATAGGCACGTTTGGAAAATTCATCGCTTAAATCATCTTCCCCCCAACCACCTCCAATTTCATGGCCAAAACAACTTCCAAGATTCAGTGATTTCCACCCCTGTGGCAGGCCGGTTTCAAGATTGATGGAGGTGGATTCGTGACCGGGGAAGCGCAGGCGCACAAACCACTCCTCGTAGGTGATCTGCGCCATTTCTTCGAGCAGCTTAATCCGCTTCAGGTTATTCTCGATCAAATCATCATACGCCGATAAAATGCCAGCAACCTTTTGCTGGATAGGAAGTGGCGGCAAAGGCAGGCAAATGTGTTTAAGGGTTGTGATTGGTAGCTGAGGCTGTGCCGCTCCATAGCGGAATAAGTCGGCCTGCTGCTGGAATATTGAAGACCTTAGCAATCCATAGAAAAAGCGTGGATCAAGTTTGCTCTGGTCTGGCCGCAGAATCAGCATTCCAGAATTGATACGGACAACATCGTAAGGAATACTGTCGCCATAAAAAGCAACATTTCCAATCGTTCCACGCGTTGTGAGAACAGAATCATATCTTTGAAGATGGCCTTTTCTCAATTTTTGATGTTTTTCCTCAGTTACAAAGGCCATTTCATCAAAGTTGAATCCAGACAAAGTGACGTTGCCTGTATTAAGAAATAGGCAATAGCCATCTTGAAGAAATTCTTCCTTAGTTGGATAGTTAGTGCCCCGATCTCCATCAATGATTTGGATGGGGTAATCTTTTATCTTAAGAAAACTCCACCCCTTCATCACGCAGCCCCCTTGAGGATTTTCTGCATTAGGGTGGTGGCTTCATCATTCAGTGCGGCAAGCTCGCTGTGAATTTCGCCTAGGCGTGCTGTGTAATCAAAGCCTTCATCCAGTTCGATGGAATAGCCCACATAGCGCCCCGGCGTGAGGCTCCAATCGTTTTCTTCTACCTCGGCCAGATCTACAATCTTGCATAGACCTTCGACATCCGCATAACTGCCGCTGGGGAAATGCTCTTTTAGCCACGGGTTGCTTGCGAAGGTTTTGCTGACATCTTCGCCACGATAGGCTTTCACAATGGCGGTTAGGCCTTCCATCTGCTCCGGCGAAAAATCGCGCAGCGTTTGGTTGATCTGGTGGAAGGTGTCTCGCGCATCAATCATGAGGATTTTGCGTTTATTCTCTGGCCGCTTGCCTCGATCAAGGAACCACAGGTGGCATGGCAGCGAGCGGGTGTAGAAGAAGTTATTACCCACGGCCACGATGCAGTCCACTGCGCCGGTTTCAATCAGCCGCTGGCGGATCAGCTTTTCACTCGCCCCTGCGTCGGTGGCGGAGGATGCCATGACAAACCCCGCGCGGCCTTTTTCATTCAAGTAATGGTAGAAATATTGAATCCAAAGGTAGTTTCCGTTATCGGCTTTCGGCAGCCCTACATCGCTGAACAGGCGTTTGTCGATTTTTACGAAGTCTTTACTCTTATCCACCTTATTGACGTTGAACGGTGGGTTGGCCATCACGAAATCACATTTACCAACAAGGTCATGCGGGTCTGAATAGAAACTGTTGCTCTCAATCACTTTGCCTTCAATGCCATGGATGGCCAAGTTCATTTTGGCAAGTTTGGCGTTGTTGGATTTGAGCTCGGTACCATAAACACGAATGGCTTCATTAACGCCGCGTCCAGTATGGTCTTCCACAAAATGTCCAGTCTGGACAAACATGCCGCCAGAACCGCACGCGGGGTCATGAATGATGCCGTGATCGGGTTCGATGAAATTGACGATCAACTGTACAAGTGATGGAGGGGTGAAGACCTCGCCCCCTTCTTGCGCACCGGCACCCACCATAGAAAACTTCATCGAAAAGTATTCATAAATACGACCAAACACATCGCCTTTAAGCTTTTTAATGGAGTCTTTATTAAAAACGCGGATTAATTCACGGAGTAAATCTGCATCAAACTCTTGGTAGTTCTTAGGCAGAATCCCAGCTAAATCAGGATAGCTAGCTTCAATTTGCCGCATCGCGTCATTCACGGCTTCGGAGATATCTTGACCCTCTGGCAAATTAGCCAAATAGTCATACTGTGATTTTTCTGGGAGCATCATGGCGCCAGCAGCTAGAAAGTCTGCCTGCGTGATAGCACGTTTGCCGCGAGGCCCCTCTGGTATAGAGGCTTCAATGGTAGCCTTGGCTTCTTCATAGCGGTTTTGAGCGTAGCGCAACAAAATCAAACCAAGCACAGGGTCTTTGTATTCAGCAGCCGTTAATTTTGAGTTTGCACGCAGGTTGTCTGCAGCATCCCATAATTCGCTTTCGAGTTGTTTTAATTGTTCTTGATTCATACATCTATCCTCTCAATCCATTAGTTTAACTTTAAATAGCGGTTGAGGTATTCATGTTGAAATCCATTTTTAAGCAAGATGCACAGGGGGTAGAAGATGATGTGTTTGAGTTTGCTTTCCACGGGCTTTACCACCTCCCCAATTGTTATTTATCTGCTCGCGTAGTTCAAACCAAGCCTCTGCCCGTATTAACATTGGCCAAATCAGATCAGGATGCCTGAGTATGCGCTCGTTAACCTCCTTGCAAGCTTCTAATGTACTCCAGTGATACTCATGGGTTGGTTGAAGCATTTCCAGTAAACTGCTGACAATATTTTTGTCATTCAATGGCAAGACACCAGATTGCAAACGATCTGCCAAATGTGGTCTTCTTTTTAAGAGCCAATTGTAAATGCCATTGGCGGGTAAAAAATATGGATAATGATTGGTACCATCGAGAAACTCAAAGGTTTCTAATGAGCTTTTTTCAAACGTGTAGCAATCAAACAGTTGTTTTATTCGATAGCTTGCCAAGTAATCGCTTGAGTGAGCTGAGTGATGCGCGCAAATATACCTACCAGGTACGGGATGCCGCCAGCAATACTTACAAAATTTGAATACATCTAATCCATTTTCGGTGTAACGAATTTGATTTATGTTTTTACCTCGATCTTCACAGGTGATGAGATAGTAGGTCGTATCTAAAGATTGCCTAGGCGAAACTTTTCGGGGTGGAAGTTTCGAAAAAGTAACAATCAATTCAATAATCTCAGCCATTTCACGTGTTTCATCAGAAGTAGTTGAATAATCAATTTTCAAATACATTTCATATAAGTCCAGCCAACCTGGTTGAGATAGTTGCTCAATTAAGTCTTTAGCAAGTTGGTCGCAGTGTGGCAAAACCCATTTCTTGATAGCCGAAAACGCAATAGTCGGTGTAACTAATTTGTCTGCTAGTTCTTTTTGGATTGAATATAGAACCTCTAACCCGTACCGGGAAAAAGATTCGATCAGATGGTCATCCAAAAAAAGAGGCATTCCTCAAGTGTAAGAAAAAGGGGGGTGTTTTTAAAGTATAAAAATAAAATAAGATGGTGGAGTGCGAACTACTTTTTTGAAGGTAGTCTTGGGGTGAGAAACACAGAAGCTTTATAAACTGTATGAGTCCATTTTCTATTGAGTTGAAAAAATTGCGCATGAGCCGAAACCTTACTCAAAAGGAGGCCGCAGAAGCCTTGGGTTATGAGCAAAGTTATTTATGCGCACTAGAGAATGGAAAAAAGAATGCGCCGCAGGTGGCATTCATCAACCAGATGGAAAAGAAACTACAACTGAACGAGCAAGAAAAAAATTTACTGCTAGATTCACTGCAAAGATCGTGTCGAAGATTTCTATTGCCAGTAGGCGTCTCCGAACAAGAATATGAGCTTTTTAATGAGCTCAAAAATCATTGGGGTAGCTTGAGTGAGGCCCAAGTCAACCTAATTAAACTGGTGCTGCAGAAAAGCAGCTAACTTTCAAATCTTTAAGGAGCAATGAGCAATGGACATAAATTAAAAAGGCGAACCACGAGTGGCCCGCCCTTTTGAGATAGCTATCGCTGATCCCGACAATTTCAGTATCGCTCTTAATCTCCTCTCGGTCAAGCCACTCAAAAATCAGTAAGGCATACAACAGCAGACTTATAACCTGCTGATGGTTAAGTTTTGCCTGAATATTCACACAGCTTTAATTTTAAAAATGATGCAGCGAGTTTGCAGGGATGCGGCTTGCCGAAAGGAATACGGATGTTTTTATCAAGAAAAGTGGTGACAAGAAGTGGGCGTGGCTTTCGCGGACACTTTCCAAGTAAAAAATTAAATCGTTTGGTGCAGTTTGAGTCCATTTTAGAACGTGATGCCATTGCACTATTCGAAAAGTCAGAAGATGTGGTCAGTTATCAAGAACAGCCAGAAATGGTTTATTACTACGATGAATCAGAGCAAAGGAAGTATTACCCAGACTTCGAACTTCAAATGAAAACTGGTGAAGTAGTGCATGTTGAGATTAAGCCACTGTTACACCTGAATAGGTTGATTGCTAAATATAAAGCTATTCAAGCCTATTACCATGGCCGGTCTGAATACTTTGTGGTTTTAACAGATAAAGAAATTCGAAATGAAAACTTTCACTTAAAAAATTTGCATAAGATTTATAGAAAGAAGTTTTTGAGCCAAGGACTAGGAGATAGCCATGATGCGATTCTCCTTTAAAAAAGGTCTCACTTTTATAGAAGTGAACACTCGCTGGCAGCTATTACGGCGCTTAGTCACAAACAAGCTTCAGTTTGAATCAGATCAAGGTGAAATACGAAATTTAACAGATAAAGAGGTTTTGCAACATTGGCGGTCTGGCGAGTGGTTAATTGATGAGTCAACGTTAGGGTTAGGTGGTGATGCAATTTATCTGGTGACCCCTCCTGATCTCTCAACCTTTCCAATGAAATGGCAAGAACTGGCCAAGAGAAGATTGCATTACATCAATCATCTTTCCCCAGAGGGTAAAAAGTTTCGAGCAGATGTTTGGCAACCATTGGTTAACGATGCTGCAAAAATTATAGGCGATCTAAATCCACCATGTGCCGCTTCTGTGCTTGGATGGTGGAAACGCTACCGTATTACCAAATCTATTAATTCGTTGTTACCTAAAACCAATTTTGGCTACACGAAGAAAGATGATCCTCGATTCAAAATTTTTGAGGATGTCATCAATCAAACGTATCTAAATGCCCAAAAGGTGCCTGGCAAAGAGGTTGTAGACAGGGTAAACAGGCGTATTCATCTGCACAACTCAACTCTGCCTCCTGAAAAAAGAGTAAAAGCGGTTGCCAAGTCAACAATCTACACCTGGGTCAGGCAGCTTCGACAAGACATTTCAGATTCGTCGCGTTTAGGGGCTGAGGTAACGCGGAAGAAATATAGAACCGTGATGGGTGGTCTGAAAGTTAATGGAGTGCTAGAAAGAGTCGAAATTGACCATACGCCACTGGACTTAATTGTTATTGATAAAACCACGATGCTACCTTTGGGTCGGGCATGGTTAACACTAGCTTTAGATAAATTTAGCAGAGTCGTAGTTGGGTTTTATATAAGTTTTAACCCACCATCAAGCTATTCTGTTCTTCAGTGTTTGAAGCAAATGATCCTCACAAAAGATGATTTGCTAAAGCGTTTTCCAGATATCCAAAACGACTGGCCAGTATTTGGGGTTCCAGACTTACTTGCCTTGGATAACGGCATGGATCTTCATGCGGATGCGCTCAAGAACGCATGCATGGAGTTGGGAATTCAAATTCTTTATTGCCCAGCGGCTACCCCTGAAATGAAAGGGAGTGTTGAGCGCTTTTTCAGAACCATTAATCAGGGACTAATACACAAACTCCCAGGCACTACGTTTTCAAACATTGATGAGCGAGGCGACTATCCAGCAGAAGATTTGGCCGCCATTGATATGGAAACTTTAGTTCATTTGGTGACCAAGTGGACCGTCGATGTTTACAACGTAAGTCCTCATCGAGGGATCAATGATACGCCACTCAATAAATGGCGTTCATCAGCGAAATACCGAGACATCGAATTACCCGTGTATCCCACTCAGTTGGAAGTCATTGTTGGCGTGCCCGCTCATAGAACCGTTTTTCACTATGGTATCGAGTTAGAAGGACTTCACTATAACAATCGGCAGCTTCAGGAAGTCCGCAAAATATCAGGACAAAATCTACAGGTTGAACTGAAGTTTTATGAAGATCAGGTTCAGTTCATCGATGTGTTTGATCCATTCACCAAAGAGTATTTACGTGTCGATGCAGTTCACGAAGATTACACCAAAGACTTACATCGTGAGGCGCATCGTTTAGCTCGTGTTCAAGCAAGAAAGCGCTTTGGGGAACAGTACTCAATGCCAGACCTAATGGATGCGCGTGAAGAAATCGAAGGCATCATAAAGGATGCACTCAAAGCTAAGAAAATGGGTAGTCGTAAATTAGCTGCAAATCTATTGATGCAGGATTCAGTATCTGTGTTCGAATCCAGAAATCCAATCGAGGACATACATAAACCGCCTAAACGAAATACATCTAGGTCTCCTGAGCGTCTGGAAAGCGGCTTAGATGATGATTTACCCAGTGTTTCCCCAAGAGTTGAAGTTAAGGACGACGACAAGGGGGCACCGAGATGATGCATCCAATTGATCTAATAAAAATCCATGCCAGAAAACCTGAGGACAATCCCCTCCGGGCGGAGGAGGATCGTTTTTTGAGTTTCCATCTTGGAGATGTCATCCTTAACCATCGGCGCTTTGACCATGCGATGGCTGCCATTGCCAAATTGCATCACGCTCAAGTCACGCATAAATGCGGCGGCGGTCTTCTGATTTATGGTCCGAGCGGAATGGGTAAAACCACTATCACACGGGAATACGCCAAACACTTTCTGGCATACACGGATGGTCATCAGACTGTTGTTCCTGTGTTGGTAGTCACTTGCCCAAGCTCAGCCACTGCTAGTGGCCTGATGTCTGCTATTTTTTCTGCGCTCAATTATCCGATTCCATCCAGGAGCGATATTGCTGATAAAACCCTCAAGGTCATTAAGCTATTAAAAATGTTTAAGGTTGAGTTGCTGGTTCTGGATGAGTTTAATCATGCTTATTACTCGCGATCGCTGGCCGATTTTCGGCAACTGATTGATACCTTAAAAGTGGTGATCTCTGAGACAAGAGTCGCGTCTGTACTGGTTGGATTGTCAGAGGGCGAGCAGGTCATAGCTACCAACGAACAACTGGCCAGAAGGCATAGCGAATCAATTGAAATTTCGTTGTTTGATCTAAACGATGAAGAGGATTTTAAAGAGTTTCGCGCGATCTTGAGGACTTACCAAGAAGCCCTGATCATTCCCGTCGAGACACCACTTTTCGAGGCTAATCTCGCAAGACGGTTTTTAATTGCTTCTGACGGAAATTTGGATTACTTGCGCCGTGTGATTGAAAAGTCAGTGCAACTGGCGGGTCTCGCCGGCATGACTTTACTCACTAACAAAGTTTATGCCGCGGCCTTCAGAGAGTATGTTTGGAGAGAAGTTCCTGACAAACTGAACCCTTTTCATGAAAACTCCCCACTACGACGGTTGAATAAACCAGGTGAGCCCTATTATCCATGGAGCCAGAAACATGCGATCGGTAGCCCCCTTGCTCGTAGAAATATCATCAGTGTAGGGAGTAAATAATGCGTCAACAAACAAAGAGAATTCAATTCCGGTTGCCAGTACGCTCTCAGATGTTCAGGAACGAAGGCCCGCAAGGCTTTCTCTTGAGATTGGCAGAGAGTAACTTATTAAGTCCGAGAGAGCTTAAGTTAGGTGGAATCAGCCTCGATTTTGAAACTCTCCATCAACATGGTCTGACTCCTGAAAAAAGTTTGGATCCTGGACTGTACGACCATATACAGGAAATGTGTCGTTTGTGGACAAATGAGCCTCGTGTCTGGAATATGCAGCACGCACGTTTCTGTCCACATTGTTTAAAAGTTGATGGCCATTGGCGAGTGGAGTGGGAGCTTAATTTCTATGATGTCTGCCATCATCACGGAGTCTGGTTGATTGATCAGTGCACTTCTTGTGGAGAGAAGCTGAGTTGGCATAGAACTGAGGTTATGCGCTGCCAATGTGGCTCGATATTAACCGCTGAGTTTACAACTGGAGCCCCCGAGAGCATAGTGAAAATGGCTAATGTTATGAGTAGCAAAATTCGACATCAGCAAGCTCCTGAGACATTGGTTGCGCTCAAAGATACCAATATTGAGCAAACCCAACGGTTGATCAGATATCTGGGCAATTACATGAGCCAGGCTTCTGGAAAAAACCCGCTCAAGATGCGCAATGCAGGTGATTTGAAACAATCTTGGCCGGTGACCTCTCTTGCTGCAGAGGTTCTGAATGATTGGCCGCGAGCGTTCCACGACTCTCTCAATAAAATTGAAAAGTCCCAAAGATCTGATGGGCGACCCAGTTTTAATCAGGTCTTTGGCCATGCCTACCATTATGTTTTCAAGGCATTAAAAGAGGCTCCATTCAATGAACTTAGGCGACAGTTTGAGCTATGGATTAACGGTGCCTGGAGGGGTGGAATAGCCAAACGAAATAAGCGACTGACCAGCACCTTAATGGAAAATGCATCTTGGATACCAGCGATTGTTGCATGTGATTATTTAGGTATTTCACATCAGCGGTTGGACATGCTAATTCGGGAAGGCATCGTTGAGGGGGAGACCCATATCAGTGAAAAGGGCCGAAAGTTTGTGATGGTACGTCGAGACAATTTGGCAGATGTTAAACAGCAACTCTTTGGCTTAATTGATATGACTACAGCAGGTCGCTTGTTAGGGCTGCAAAAACGTCGGATGCGTCAGGTGTTGAATCTGATTTTTGTGAATGTAAAAAAGATGGGACCTTCAAATAACGCTCCATGGTCAATCAGTCGCATGGAGATTAACCAATTACTTGAGTTATCAGTGCATTTAGAGATGGTTGCAATCCCGGATGAAGATTGCATTTCATTCGGACACATTTTGCGATACTGGACATGGACCAACCGAGATATTGCAGCGTTTATTGCCTCGGTTAAAAGTGAGGAAATTAAGCCGGTTAATTTGCTTGATTCAGCTGCTGGTATTGCTGCGTGGAATTTCAGGGAGACTGAGCTTAAAAACTGGAAGATTAAAACGCAAAATGGTCTGGGGGAGTGGCTAACCATTGCCCAGGCTGCAAAAGTATTAGGTACCAAAGAACAAGTGGCCTATGAGCTAGTTAGACTTGGGTTGTTGAAAGCTGAGGTGATGCCATATCAGATGAAACGTGGCACCAGAGTTCGCCGAAGCGAAATAGACAATTTCAATGAACATTATCTCTTTGCTACCAAATTAGCTGAAGAATATGGATGCTCCCCCAGAAAGTTAATTAATAACCTTTCGGATTTAGGTGTATTGCCCATTAGTGGACCAATGGTAGATGGGGCTAGGCAGGTGGTGTATAAATTCGAGCAAGCGCGGCAAGTACTGGATAAGCTCTCTGATTCACTTCAATCAGATCGCTCGCAAATTAAGGGGGCTTTGTTACTACCTCAGACTTGATTGGGCACTTTAGTGGTTAACAATGCCATCAAAGGGATCTCTATCTTGTGTCGGGAGCTCTCTTTCACTTGGGGTCAGAAAGTCATGAGTGTTATGCAGATGAGCAACCGCCTCAAAAAATCCATCCCAGTCTTGAGGTCGTAAGATCGGGTCCTTACTGAGGATGGTTTTTAGTTTTGAAGATGATGGGTATTCTTTCATGGTACTCGACTCGAACCTTATAAATTTTGGGTTTCAGGTATCAGTTGCGCATCTTCAAAGCCAAGAAGCGTTGCAACCTGAGCCATATTAAACCAGAGCTCCTGCTCAGTTGCAGCTTGGCTATGCAAGCCCTGAATGTTTTGGCTTGAATATCCAACGTATAAACCTGTAGTCTCGCATTTTTCAATTTGGTACGGGAGTATTGTCATTTGAAAGCTTCCCTAATCAATTGATCTGCAAGTTGCATAGTCGGTATGTGCATAGTCTGAAATCAAAGTATCTCAATTAAAGTTTTCCCAACGATGCAGTCAAATGAGTCGTCAATCACAACAGAGCTATGTAAACTCAAACCCTCAAATTGAAAACGAATTGGGCCAATAATTAAATTTTGTGTTGAAGCTCCAAGTGCCGCAGCAACTTCAGAACTGATACTACTTAAGACCCTTGATTCATCAAATATAGGATAAATATTGATGTAATGCGATGTCAGTGGATTAATAATAACCACTGATTTTTTGAAATTATTTCTGCCAGATGATGCCAATAGAAGCATTTGAGAGATGTGAGTAGAGTTTTTGATGAAAAGTAACAGTGTTATAACAACCCCCATGAGGGAGTTAATCCAGTCAAATAGTGTTACAACAAGCCCCCAAAAGGGCTTAATACAATACTCTACCCACAAATAAAGTGTACTCAGGCAGACCTTGTTTGTCAACCAAAAAAACTCATATCTTATTGATTCTAAAGTTAAATCCTACTGTTACTTTTCATCATGGATAGGCGAATTCGGAAAGTTTTAGTTATATAATTCCCATTATGTATTCATCGTTTACTTCCCATTTTGGGAATGTTATTATTTAACCCATTATGGGAATAAATATAATCCTTTATGCAATTGATAGGCCTCATCAAGCTCGATGCTTTTACAAAAGCACACGCGGATTTGCGCGGACCTTTAGATGTCTGGAGGGACGATGTTGAGCGGGCTGCATGGACAGGTCCACAGGATATTAAGCTGAGGTACCCTAGTGCCAGTTTTCTTGCAGATAATAGAGTGATTTTTAATATCAAAGGCAATAAATATAGATTGGTAGTAAAAGTTAGGTATCAAAACGGGATCGTTTTTATCGAGTGGGTAGGCACGCATGCAGAATATGATAAGACCGATTTTTGATATGGATGGTAAGCGTTTAAGGAGGATGCAATGAACCAAGAGGTGCGAGTAATTAAAACTCAGCGTGACTATGACGCTGCGCTTGCACGTCTGTCAGTCTTGATGGATCAGGAGTTTTCTCCTGGTTCAAAAGAAGAGGCTGAATTAGAGCTTCTTGCTTTAGTGATTGAAGCGTTTGAGCGTACCAAGGTGGCTCCTGTGAGCGTCGATCCGGTTGAAGCGATTGTTTTTCGTATGGACCAGATGGGGCTTGGTAAAAAAGACCTTGTTCCTTACATGGGGTCTCTGCCAAAAGTTTCTGAGGTTCTCTCACGCAAACGGCCACTAAGTCTATCAATGATTCGAAAATTACATGCTGGTTTAGGAATCTCTGCTGAGATTTTGATCTCTGGATCAGAGGATGGTGATGTAGATTTAGCTGTTGATCCGCAATATGACTATTTAAAATTTCCCTTACAAGAGATGCTAGATAGAGGATATTTTGATGGATTTAAGGGTGACATAAAACATGTAAAAGAATATGCCGAGGATCTTATTCGCAAGTTTATTCGTACCATTGATAGTAAATCCATTAATCCTGCTTTGTTGCGTGCCCCATTACATCAAAATGCAGCAAGGTTGATGGATGAATATGCTTTGCTGATATGGCGCATGGCTGTTTTAAAAAAGGCCAGAAATCAGAAGCCCGCTACAGTTTACAAAGAGGGCTCGATCACCAATGATTGGTTGAGAGATTTGGCAAAGTTATCGCGCTTTGATCAAGGCCCACGTTTAGCTCAGGAGTTTCTCGCAGATTTTGGCATTTCTTTAGTTATTGAGAAACACTTTAAGAAAACTTATCTTGATGGTGCTGCAATGTTTGATGGTGAAACACCCGTAGTTGCGTTGACGCTTCGGCATGATCGTTTAGATAACTTCTGGTTTGCGTTGATTCATGAGCTTGTTCATATCCAAAAGCATTTGAGCAAAGACTCCTCCAGTCCATATATTGTTGATAACTTGGAGGATAAAACAAGAACAAGTATCCAAGAGAAAGAGGCTGATCAGGGTGCAAGAGAAGCTTTAATACCGATTGCTGAATGGAATACCTCAACAGTTAAAGAAATACCAACTTATGAGAATGCGATTGAGTTGGCAAACAAGTTGAGAATTCATCCTTCAATTGTTGCAGGTAGGGTTCGTTTCGAAACAGGGAATTGGCGTCTACTTAGCAATTTGCTTGGTGAAAAAGGGGCTGTCAGTGAGTATTTTGAAGATCAACTCGGAGGGCAAAAATTGCAAACGAGTTAAGCAGAATTTGAATTAACTTACTTGTTGATTCAAATAGGTGGGGATCGCTGAGGTAGTTGACGCTACCCCAGCGAAAAACGATCTCCGAGGAAATCGCAGACTAGCATCCGTGAGTTTCTCAGTTTCCAGATGGTACGTCAAGAACGTCGGGATTATTGGAGGTCGGCCCCGTTTTAGAAAACGCTCATTTTTACAAGGAGTTACATATGAGCAAAACACTAAAACCGGGGACTTTAGCGCCTCAATCAGGTCAGTATTTGAACCCTAAAACCGGAACAGAAGTAACTGGTGTACATGGAAAACCATTGCCACCAACTCCACGTCCCGGACAAGGCTACGTTCTAGTAGACCCGACCAAACACAAGCGCTAAAGCAACTTTGGCATTTCTCTATATCGGAGAAATGCCAGTAAAAGACTTTTATAAAGGAGACGGATTATGTCTAGCATGACGATGCCCCTCTCGACTGTAGGATTAGACCCTATGGTATGTCTTTAGCCAGTGATCAAGATCATCACTGAGCTCATTAAAAGATACACACTCAAGAGAATTGGAGTCGATCATTGTTCGGCTGGTTCGCCATTTCAACCTATCAATCTCTTGAGCGGTTAGAGTTGGAGCAGATTAAACTTGATGAAGATAATTCGAGATATTATCTCAATGTCCTTATGTCCAATAATATTTCTTTTCAAAATAAAGTTACTAGTTTGGGAGGCCATCAGTCATTATATTGGGAGGGTTGGTCGCGTTACGAGCTTGTCGGCTCTGAAACTGACATCACAATTAAAGAAAAACGATAGATAAAGAGTTTTGTTACTACGAGTCCTAACAAGACCCTGAAATTTATAGCCAGATTGAATGGGCGATCCGGATAATTAGATGTTAAATACAATAGTAAAATTACTTGGTGCCAATCCTGGCCTCAAGGCAAAAGAAATTGCAAAAAAAATGGGGTTGGACAAGCGAGAGTTAAATTCTTTTTTGCATAATAATCTTGATTATTTTCATAAAGATGAAGATTTTTGTTGGCACCTAAAGCCACAAGAACTAATAATCACGTTGAATCAAGGAGCGTGGATCAATTGTGTACTATTTGAAAAGGCTCTTGCAAAATCTGGCTCACCTCTTGAATGTGACTATCCATGTATTTGTTTCGTGATTCCTGAAGGTTGTAATTTATTGCTAGAGTCAATCGCTAGATTAATGGCCCTTTCAAATCAATTAGTAATGGAAGGTAAAATTGTCACGATTGATTTCCAGCAGAGAAGTACTCTCACTTATGTAAACCGCATCGGGTTTTTTGATCACCTTAGTTCTGCCGTACTCGTGTTACCTGAGAGACCGGAAACCTCTGGTGCTCAACGGTATAGTAGAAATAGTAATAGCCTTGTAGAGCTTGGCATTATTGATCCTAAAAATTTGGATGAATCATTACCAGAGCGACTTAAAGAGGTTTTTGTTAGTCATGCTGGATCAAAATATGAGCAAACAGCATTTACTGTTATTTCCGAACTTCTAGGTAATGTTAGAGATCATTCTCAGTCTCCAATACCTGGATTTGTTGGCCTACAGTTTTACAAAAAATTCTCTCCACCACATATGCAAACAGTTATTTCGGACAGTGGAAAAGGAATTCTAGGCACGCTTAAACCAATTCTAGAGAAAAAGTATCCAGATATTTCACGCGAAATGGATAGCTCGGAATTAGACCCTGATATATTTCTTTTGAAGGCAGTTCTAACTCAGGGGGAGATTTCACAATCTGAGGAAGAGGCGAGAGGTTTAGGGCTTAAAAGCTCTAGAGATGCAGTGTCCAAATTTAACGCAGATATGTCCATCAGGCAGGAAAGGTGTGAGGTGAAATTTTTCTTCCGCCAAGGAAAGCGTACACGCTTCGCATTCAAAACTGGAATGCCATTGATTCGAGGCACGCACATCTGTTTTGATTTTGAGCTTGACCCATCAGTTTAATTCTGATTAAATGTACAAAATGAACCAGAATTCCATTATATTGCGTTTGCTGGATTTCACCACAAGCAATCATCCATTTGGCAATCTCCAAGGCAAAGATACGTTTGCTAAACTCAAAGATTATGTCGATAACCATCCCTCTCTAACAATTTTCGGCATTTCGTTGGAGGGAGTCGTTGCGACTGATGCTTCATTCCCACGAGAGAGTGTGCTTTCAATTGCAAAAAGCTTTCGTGAAAGTAAAGGTTTTTATCTTCTTAATGTTGATAATGCCGATCTTTTAGACAATTGGGAGTATGCGGCAAAAGCGAAAGAGCAACCGCTAGTAGTATGGAGCGGAAGCAGTTATCGGATACTAGGTCTAACTTTAACTTCTTCAAGTAAAGAGTTAGTAGATTACGTTCTTCAAAACGGTCCGGTACTGGCTTCTAAGGTTGCTGCAGAGCTCAACATCAGTGTCCCTAATGCGAGTACTAGACTCAAGAAATTAGTTCAGGATGGGTACATCTGGCGAACAGAAGTCGTGGCTGAGTCAGGTGGAATTGAATACGTCTATCAAGCTGTAAAATAATTCTGCTTAAAATACTTGATTTAATCAGAATTGGTGATTAGAATGCCAATCAACTAGAGATTGGTATTTTTTTAATCTCTGGTTAAACAGATTAATTTAAACAGATTAAAGGAGCAATGATGGCAGTAAATAAACCTAAAGGCGATGGTTATCGCATCGGTGCAGTAAAGAGGCGCTCTCAAATGCAAACCCAATCAGGGCACTGGGTAAAGCGGAATACTGAGACGGGCCGTTTTATGGAAATTAAAACGTCAGATACAAAACCATTTAAAGGCATACGAAAGGAAAAGAAATGAGTAACGCAAAAGAAGTGATTGATTTAGCTGAATACGCCAAGGCCAACAAACCCGTCCCCAAAGAGAAAGACTACAAGTTCCGGGTAGATAAGACTGAAATTATAGTTTCGCAAGAAACTATTACGGGTCGTGAAATCCTCACTTTGGCAGGTAAAAATCCTCAGAACTTTATACTGCAACAAAAGATTAAAGGTCAAGTAGTGCGAATTGGGCTTGACCAAATTGTCGATTTGACTGAGCCAGGTGTTGAACGATTCATGACGATTCCTAATGAGGTCACAGAGGGTGAGGCACCGACAATGCGAGCTCAGTTTGAGTTATTACATGAGGATCTGGAGTATCTTGAATCGTTGGGGCTGCCTTGGGAAACGGTTCAAGACGATGTTCAGACACGCCGCCTGATAATCCGTGGATTTCCGGTTCCAGTTGGCTACAACGTTGATAAGGTCGATGTTTTTGTTTATCTGCCGCCGAATTATCCTGATGTACAAATCGACATGGCGTATTTTCTACCGCATTTAGCTCGTAAAGACCAAAGGCCAATAGGCGCTTTAAGTAATACAGTAGCAGATGGGCAGACATGGCAACGTTGGTCTCGACATAGAAATGAGTCTAGTAAATGGCGTATTGGTGAAGATAATTTACGCACACATATGGCATTAGTCAGTAACTGGCTTGAGCAGGAGCTGACGAAATGATGACTCACGACCAGGTATCGTTGGCCTTAACGGCTCAACATCACGAGCAATTAAAAAACCATCTTTACCCGGGCGATGGCAAAGAGGCGGTTGCAATTGGACTTTGTGGCCGCTCCTACCATAAAGGCTTCTCAACATTGCTTGTGCAAGAGATTTTTACTGTTCCCTATGCATTTTGCACGGTTCGAGAACAAGACAGAGTGACTTGGCGACCAGAGGTTTTGGAAGAGCTGCTTGCCAAAGCTATGAAACTAAATCTCTCCATTGTTAAATTTCACAGTCATCCAGGTGGATTCCATCAGTTCTCTGATACTGATGACGAATCCGATGTCATGCTGTTTGAATCAGTTTATGGTTGGCTCGATACTGATTCGCCTCAGGCAAGCGTCATTATGTTGCCTAATGGTGAGCTGTTTGGGCGGGCTATTAAAACAAGTGGAATTGGAAACTCGTTACGATTAATACGAATCGTTGGCGATGATGTCCAGTACTTCTTTGATCAGGACGGTTCTGAAGATACCCCTGAGCATGCAACACGTGTAGTGCAAACTTTTGGCGAAGGAACCTACCGAATGTTCCGAAAGTTAAGGGCTGGGGTAGTGGGCTGCTCTGGAACAGGTAGCATCATAGTGGAGCAGTTACTACGGAACGACATAGGCACCTTAGTCGCAATTGATCCAAAGGTGGTTGGATCTAAGAATTTAAACAGAATATTGAATAGCACCAGTGCTGATGTGCAAAGTAAAAAAAGCAAAGTTTGCTTAGTTCAGGAAACAGCCGAGAAAATTGGTTTGGGAACAGAAGTTATTCCTTATGAAGCAGATTTACAGAGTGCAGAAGTAATTCATGCACTTTCTCAATGTGATGTCATATTTGGGTGTATGGATTCAGTGGATGGCCGCCATCTACTGAATAAATTGGCGAGTTTTTACTTAATCCCATTCATAGACATGGGCGTGCGAATTGACGCAGATGGTAGAGGGGGCATTGATGCAATCAACGGCGCTGTACACTACATTAAGCCTGGTGGCTCAAGCTTATTAAGCAGGGGTGTTTATTCCATGCAAGATTTGGAAGCAGCCTCAATGAAGCGGCATGCACCAAAGCAATATGCTGACAGATTAGATGAAGGTTATATCAAAGGGATACGTGTTGATCAGCCTGCAGTGATATCAGTCAACATGCAGATCGCTTCGACAGCCTTCAATGAGTTTTTGGCAAGAGTTCATCCTTATCGCATTGAGCCAAACCGTTACTATGCTCAGCGCAGAATAGTCATAAGTGATCCGGCAGCAAGCTTGGATATCGAAGAAAATAATCCCTGCCCAGTGTTTGCAAGATATCTTGCTAAGGGTGATCAAAAACCATTATTAGGAATATTAGGCCTAGCATGATAAAAAACTATCTACGTGCAATTTGGGAGTGGCTGCTTACACTTTTTGGCCAATCCCCTTTATATCGACTCGTACTTTTGGATGAATTGCCGGAAACGCCTAAGCCACAGAAGGTGTATGTGATTGGCGATGCTGATACACATTGGATGGCAGCAATTATTTGTCCATGTGGCTGTGGTGATCTGATCCAATTAGCCACAGATCCAACAGGAAGACCAAGATGGGATGTAACCAAAGAAAAAAATGGAGTGGCGACTCTGCATCCTTCAGTACACCGAAAAGTTAGATGCAAAAGTCATTTTTTTGTAAAGAGTGGCCGAATAATTTGGTGTAACGATTAAATAACAATCAAAAAGCAATTCAAAGTGTTTTTGCGCGCCACGAATTACCCGCTCTGCGCAAGATAGAGTACCCATGCTAGAGAACACTCAAATTCTTGATGCGAGCAATAACTTGGCAAAAACTGGTGAGTATTTAAATTTGCGCAGAGCGGGTAATTCGTGGCGCGCATCTACAGGCTATAGACTGTGAGAGGTTAAGGCACCTGAAGAGCATATCGATACTATTGGCGAAGAAGAGTTTTTTGAAACAGCTCAATATCATATTGTTAGTCGGTTAGCTGGGGAACTAAGAAAAATAGATGACGGGAAATGGATAATTAATTCGAAATCTGGAAGATATAGTGGAGATTACGGAATATCTGAAACTCAAATATATCTAGACAAGGTAGTTAATAAATTACAATCAATTTTCCCTGATCAAACGAACAAGATAATCATAGAGAGTTATGTCTTCTAAGATGTAGGATTTGAAAGTTCACCCTGATTTAATGTAGAAACATAAATACATTAAATATGCAATCTAAGAGATTCCGTTATGACAATCACAACCCTATCCAGCCGAGAGCTGAACCAAGACGTTACTAGAGCAAAGAAGGCTACCAAGAAAGGTCCCGTGTTCATCACAGATCGAGGCAAGCCTGCTTATGTACTGTTGAGCATTAAGCAATATCAACGGCTCACAAAGCATTGTCGCAACATTGCTGATTCGCTGGCTATGCCAGGCATTGAAAACATTGAGTTTGAGCCACAGCGCGTAACTATCGAAGCACGTCCGGCTGATTTTTCATGATGTATGTTCTCGATACCAACGTGGTGTCCGAACTGCGAAAAGTTCGTATGGGCAAGGCACTTTGAAGCAATATGCTGGAAGATTGCATCGATTAAATGATGGAAAGAAATTGGTGCAAGTGTATGATTATGTCGATGAGAATATTCCTGTACTGATGCGTATGTATGAAAAGCGCAAAAAAGGGTACAAAGCGATGGGATATTCACTGAGAGAAAATGTAGGATTTAAAAAGTAAATTTGAGAATTTGTAAAAAATTTTCTCAATACACTTTTTTAACCTACTGAATATACGTTTATCAAATGGAAGCTTCAAAGAGAACCTACAGCGCATCAGTGTTTCACTAAAAAGGCTCCTGAGGGAGCCTTTTTTATTTGTCATAAATTTATGAAACGCTGCAGTAAAGCCGCCAGTTTTAAGCTTAGGTTTTATCTATCAGACTGCTTTCTGATTCAAGCAGGGCTTTAAGATCCTCACGCCCTTGCGCCATGACGGTCGACAAGGCTTTTCTGTCATGGCGGATTTTGAGCGTGGTTTCCAGTTGTTCTACATCATGTTTTTCAAATTGCTGGATGATTCGATTTGCTGCTGTGGCTGTTTCACCAATGACCAATAGGGCTTGTCTGGCGGCCTCGAGTGAGGAGTAAAACGTCTCGCGGATGGGTTGCAAATCCAGCTCGCGCAAATCAAACGCATCCGTCCGGCTTCTGGCCCTGACCACAATGTTGACTTGTGGCCAACGCTCTTTGACCAGGCGGGCCATTTCTAGTGTGGCATGGGTGTCATTCAAAGCAATGACCAGCAATTTGGCCGAGCCAATGCCTGCTTCTTCAAGCACATCCAATCGTGACGCATCACCGTAGTAGCATCGCCAGCCAAACTGGCGGGTTAAATCAACCTGGTTGGGGTCGTTATCAATCAGGGTGGCGCTGATGCCTTTGGCTAACAGTACACGGCCAACAATCTGGCCAAAGCGACCAAACCCGGCAATGATGACGGTATTATTTTCAGGGATCACATCGCGTGGACGTTCTCCGCATTGCAGGGTTAAAAAGCGGTCATACAATAACAGCAGCAGCGGGGTGATGAGCATAGACACGGCGACGATGGCGTTGAGGGTGTTATAGCTGTTGCGAGACAAGGATTCCTGGCTTAAGGCCAAGCCAAAAATCACAAACGCAAACTCGCCAATTTGTGAAATAGACAGGCCCAATAACAGTTTGTCGCGTAACGAGTACTTGAAAACATGGCCCAGGCCCATCAATACGACCATTTTGATCGCCACAATGAGCAGGGCAAAGCCAAAAATCAATCCAGGCTGTTGCGTGACCAGTGAGATATCCACGGTCATGCCGACCGAAATGAAAAACAGCCCTAAGAGCAGACCTTTGACTGGTTCAATGTCCAGCCTGAGTTCATAACGGTACTCAGAGCCTGCGAGCAACACGCCCGCCAGAAAGGTACCGAGGGCCATCGACAAGCCGACCGATTGCATGGCCAGGGAGACCCCGATCACCAGTAACAATGAAAAAGCGACAAACATTTCGCGCAAGCCGGTTTGGGCAATCACGCGCATGACCGGGGGCAACAGCGTGCGGCTGGCAAAAATAATGGCAACAATCACGGCAATGGCCTTGCCTACCGCCATCACATCAAACCCGGTGCTTGCGTGATGCGGGGCAATCAAGGCCAGGATCATAAACAGCGGGATCACTGATAAATCCTGAAACAGCAGAGTGGCAAAGGCCGCTTGTCCGCCCGGCGTGTGTAACTGCTTTTTCTCAATCAGCGCTGTCAATCCAATGGCGGTCGATGACATCGCCACGCCCATGCCGATAATCAGCGCCTCCTGCCATGAAAAGTGCATTAAGTAGGCGATGCTGCCAACCACGGCGATGGTCAGTGTTACCTGCAAGCCACCCAGGCCAAACAAAAGCTTGCGCAACTCCCATACTTTTTGCGATTCCAGCTCCAGACCAATTAAAAACAACATCAATACCACGCCAAACTCGGCAAAGTGCAGCACTTGCTCAGGGTCGGCAATCAACTTCAAGGCATAAGGGCCCAGCAAAATCCCGGCGATCAAATAACCCAGCACCGAACCCAGGCCGAGCCGCTTGAACAATGGCACCAGAATAATGGCGAAAGACAGGTAAATGGCCGCTTGCACCAGAAAGTCAGAAGTGGAATGCATGATGCCCTTAAGAGAAATTAAAGATTGAAATAACGGCTGCAAAAAATGCTTTGCCAGATAAATCTGACATAACTATCAGATTGCTACCAATATATTACTGACAAACGCTTGTTTAAAGTGTCTATCAGCCATTCATAAACGCCATTTTAAAGAATTAACCGCTATGCAGACGCCTAAAGAATTTGCTGATCAGATTTTTGATGTATTAAGTTTTTCGATTGACTTAGCCTGCCATGAAAAAGAGTGGTTTAACGTTAGCCGCGATGCCCTCGCGTTTGGCTTTAACCAAACCGATGTCTCCAGTGATTTTGCCTACGCCCAGCGCTTTGACCTGGAAGTCTCCCCCGACATTTTCATCAGCCTGCATTATCGCTCGTTTGACCCCTCCGGCCCTTTCCGCCGCCTGCCTGGTGTCAGCAAGTTTGAGCTCACCCTGTCTGTTCAAGACAAAATGCAGCGCTTTCATCAAAACAGCTTTGATGAACCGCTCACGGCTAACGACCCCTCGGCTTGGGATGAGCTCTCCTACGCATAACGCCGTTTAAGACGGCCTTTGCCTTTTAGAGAG
>JABLTH010129366.1_pt1 | contig 42429 bp, 38 predicted proteins | sample 7875711 | NCBI WGS metagenome assembly JABLTH01 (sample SAMN14941262, study PRJNA633318) | bioreactor metagenome | isolation source: bioreactor | place: China | collected 2019-03-05 | reverse complement strand
CCGACGGCGAGACTCGAACTCGCACAGCTTTCGCCACTACCCCCTCAAGATAGCGTGTCTACCAATTTCACCACGTCGGCACTGCATTGCACTGCAAGGGGCGCAATTGTAGCGTCACATTTCGCGTTTGTGAAGAGGGTGTGACACGATGGGCGGATGCGCGAAAGCGATCCCGGTAGAATTCCGGCGATCGACCCGATGGCCGCCGCAACCGCAACCCGTTTTCTCCGCGTGACACATACCCTCGAACAACTGCAGGCCGGGCAACTGGCCGGCGCACGGCAACTCAAGCTCGCATGCGGGTTGACGGCATTCCCGCGCGAGATTTTCGATCTCGCCGACACGCTCGAAGTGCTCGACCTGACCGGCAATGCGCTCACCGCGCTGCCGGACGACCTGCCGCGCCTGCATCGCCTGCGCATCCTGTTCGCGTCCGGCAACCGCTTCACCGCGTTCCCCAGCGTGCTCGGCGCGTGCGAACGGCTCGACATGATCGGCTTCAAGGCGAACCGGATTCAAACGGTGCCGCGTGGATCGCTGCCGCGCGCATTGCGCTGGCTGATCCTCACCGACAACGCAATCGACGAGTTGCCTGCCGATATCGGCGATTGCTCGCGCTTGCAGAAGCTGATGCTCGCAGGCAACCGGCTGCGCACGCTGCCGGCCGGGCTGGCCGCCTGCCGCGCGCTCGAACTGGTGCGCCTGTCGGCGAATCGCCTGGACGAACTGCCGGACTGGCTGCTGCGGATGCCGCGGCTCGCGTGGCTTGCTGCCGCCGGCAATCCGTTCGGCGCGGCACCGGAAGCCGCGGCGTCGGCGGAGCCGGACATCGCTGACGTCGATTGGGCATCGCTCGCATGCGAGCAGAAGCTCGGTGAAGGCGCATCGGGCGTGATTTACCGCGCGCGATGGGCGGCGGAAAACCGCGCGCCGCGCGCGGTCGCCGTCAAGCTGTTCAAGGGCGCGGTGACGAGCGACGGCCTGCCCGATTGCGAAATGGCCGCGTGCCTGCATGCCGGCCGCCACCCGAACATGATCCCGGTGATCGGCAAGGTGCACGGGCACCCGGACGGCACGCATGGCCTCGTGATGGAACTCGTCGATCCCGCGCTGACGAATCTCGCGGGGCCGCCGAGCTTCGCGACCTGCACGCGTGACGTATATGCCGACGGTACGGAATTCGAGCCTGCCGCGGCGCTGCGAATCGCACACGGCATCGCGTCGGTCGCGGGCCATCTGCACGAACGCGGCATCATGCACGGCGACCTGTATGCGCACAACATCCTGCACGACGGCGCCGGTGGCGCGTTGCTCGGCGATTTCGGCGCGGCGTCGCTCTACGACGTGAACGACCGCATGCGCGGTGCGCGGTTCGAACGCCTCGAGGTGCGTGCGTTCGCTTACCTGCTCGGCGAGTTGCTCGATCGGTGCGGGCAGCAGGCGTGGGCCGGCCGGCGCGCGCTCGACGCACTGGCGGCCGCCTGTTTGAACGAGGATGTCGACGCGCGGCCGTCGTTCGTAGAGATCACCGCCGCGCTGGCTGCGCAAACACGCTGACGGGACGGCGCGGCAAGTTCGGTCTCGACAATACGAGCACTTACGCCTGCCGCGCAGTCAGCAGCTTGATCCCGAGCCCGACGAACAGCAGCCCGCTGGCGCGCTTGAGCGCACGCACCGCGCGGCTCATGCCGAAGCCGCGATGGAACCGGCGCACGCCGGCCGAATAGACGCTGTGAACGACGACGACGGTGCACGCGATCGTCGCGTACATCACGACGAACTGCAGCGCGAGCGGGCGGTCGTGCACGATGAACTGCGGCATGAACGCCGACAGGAAGATCATCGTCTTCGGGTTGCTGCCCGACACGAACAGCGCTTCGCGGAACAGCTTCCCGCGGTCGGGCGCGTCGACCTCCGCCGCGCCGGTCGACGCGCCGGCCTTGCGCTCGCCGCGCAGTTGCCTGATACCCAGGACCATCAGGTACGCGGCGCCGGCCACCTTCATCGCGACGAACAGCGGCGGCATCGCGGCGAGCACCGCGCCGACGCCGAGTGCGACGAGCACCACGACCACGCCCTGCGCGACGAGATTGCCCGCGATCGTCGCGGCCGTGCCGTGCGTGCCGTAGCGCACCGTGTTGCGGATGACGAGCAGCACGTTGGGCCCCGGCGACAGCGTCGTGGCGAGATAGGCTGCGGCAAACAGCATCCAGGTCTGAAAGGACATGCGGCGCTCCGAGAGGCGGTTCCGGCGGGCGGGATGACGCGATGATGCCACGCCAATATCTGGCCCGGGCTTGCCCGGAATCTTGCCGTCGCGGCGCGTCAGCGTGCGTCGCGCATGCAGTACGCGGGGATCGACGGCGGCGTATCGATCGCGGCGGGCCGCGTCATCCACGCGATCCATCCGGCCCATATCCCGCAGACGATCAGCACGGCGACATTCAGCGGCGTCCGGTAGCGGACGATCAGGTCGGCCAGCGGCAGGCGGTGTTTCATGTGCGTCTCCTTCGATCGGGGGCGGGCGGCGTTACTGGCCGGCGTAGGTCGGCGCCTTGGCGTCGCAGGTCACGGATACCGTCGAGCCGTCCGCGAAACGCAGCCGGAACGGCACCTTCGCGCCGGGCGCGACGGCCTGGCGCGGCTGCTCCAGCATCACGTGATAGCTCTTCGGCTTGAAGGTCACCGTGCCGTGCGCGGGCACGTCGACGGCGTCGACGTGAACCATCTTCGCGGTGCTGCCGTTCGTTTGCGTTTCATGCAGCATCGCCATTCCGTATGCGGGCGTGTCGAGGCCCGTCAGCGTGGCGGGCGCGTCGCCGTCGTTCTTCAGCGTGAAGTAGCCGGACGACGGCACGGTCGCCGGCATCGCACGGATCCAGCAGTTTTCTGCCTGTACGGCCGGCGCGGCGAACGTGGCGGGAGCCTGCAGCGCCAGCAGTGCGAACAGCAGGCCGGTCGGAATCGGGCGTTTCATGGTTGGTTCTCCTGATGGGTGGATGCGGCGGGTATCGGCGGCGACGCGATCGGCACGAAACGCCGATGCGCATCGCGAACGTCATTTCAGCGTGAACGCGTAGTGGCCTTGCGTGCGATGACCATCGCTGGCCACCGCGATCCACGTGACCGTGTACGTGCCGGCGGTCAGGCTGGCCAGCGCGACGTGCATGCGTTTCCGGTTGCCGGCGTCGACGGACGATTTCCCGTCGGCGACCGACTGCCCGCGGCTGTCGGTCACGGCGATCGAGCTGAAGGCGGGCTCGAGCGCCTCGCTGAAACCGATCGAGACCGCATGCGGCGCGGTTGAGAGCGTGGCGCCGGCGGCCGGTTCCTGCGTCTTCGGGAGTGCGTGCGCGTGGGCGGCCTGGATGGCGACGAAGCCGAGTGCGGCGAGCGTGCCGCGAATGAAAGTGGCGGTTTTCATGGTTGAGTGTGCGAGTGGCGAATCGGATGAAGCAACACGGATTCGACGGACGGATGCACGCGCACCATCGCAGCAGCACCGATGGCGGCCGACGCCGGCGCGAACGTGCACGGCCGGGCGCTTGCCCGCATGCGAATGCCGGCGCGACGGTACGCACCGGCGGCAAGCGGCCGCACGCACGGAACGACGCCGCGCGCAACACGGTGAGACATGATCGTCCTTCGAAACGTGACACGTCGCGCATGCCGGCGGCATGCACGAGCCACGCGATGCGCTACGGCATCACGGGCGTTGACGACGAATCAGGACGTGAACGGAGGGGCGCGCGGTTGCGCGGCCGTGAGCGGCAGCGCGCGGCGCAGGCTTTCGAAGCGGGTCGCTTCGCGATGCTGAATGATGTGCACGCTGGCCGCGAACGTCAGTTCGGGCGCGGGCAGTGCGGGCGTATGGGCGAGCAGGCTGCAGTAGCCGCATGCCTGGAGGTGGGCCTGCAGGCTCTTCCGCGACGCATCGGCGGCGCGCTCGCCGGTGGCCGGCGCGGCCGTGCAGTAGCCGGCCAGCAGCGTATCGACGCGCTGCTGCGTCGTCAGGGCCTGCGAGATCGTCGGCGCGAGCGCCGTCATCAGGATGGCGAGCATCCCGATCAGACTGCCGATCTTCCGGAGACGACGACTCAGCATGCGATGCGCGGCGGCGTAGGGGCGACGATGGAGCGGATTATGCCACGCACGTCGAGTCGCATGTCGACACGGCGGTGCGGCGTTGCGGCGCGCTACGCGTGCCTGGCCAGGTATTTCGCGATCAGCGTCATCTGCGCGGCCCAGCCCTGATCGTTCATCTCGCGTGCCTTCGCGCGGCGCGTTTCGATCAACTGCTCGAAGCCCGTTTCGGTGACCGTGAGCAGCGTGCCGCCGGCCTGCGCCGCGAGCGCGAACGTGACGAGCGTCATCGGCTCGGAGGTGTAATCGACATTCGGGTCGATCGCGAACGGATGCCAGCGAAAGGAGAACAGTTGCTTCGGCTCGACGCGATCGACGACGATTTCGAACACAGTGCCCGCATAGGGCTCTTGCGCCTTGGCGACGTCGTCGTCGACGCGGGTCGGCGTGATGCGGCCGAACAGCGGCTGGCCGGCCGCGAACGGCCCGTCGAACGAGACGCCGAACCACTGGCCGAATTCGCCGGAATTGCTGACGGCTTCCCACACGCGGTCGGGCGATGCGTTGAGCAGGGCCTGTTTTTCGATGCGATCGGTTTGCTGGGTCATGACGTTCTCCACACAGGATCAACCTTTGCCGGACGGCACGCGACCGCGGGCCGCGTCTAGTCGAGCATGACCGCGTCGGGCACGTCGAGCACGAGGTCCGACGTCGCGACGGCCACGCACGGCAGCGTATAGCCGTCGGCTTTTTCCTCGCGGCTCAGCCCCGGCCATTCGATCGTGTAGCGTACGCTGCCGCTGACGATCCGGCAAAGGCAGCTTCGGCATGTGCCGTTGCGGCACGAACGCGGCAGCGACACGCGCGCGAACGCGGCGGCTTCGAGCAGCGTGAGCGAATCGGGCGCATCGAAGGTCGCGCCGAGCGGCTCGATGCGCACGAGGGGAGGGTGTTCCGGATGGGTCATGGCGAAGGCGGGCGGCGATTCGGCGGCAACGCGCCAAGCATACCCGAACGGGCTGGCGGCCGGCGTCGGCCGGCCGCCGGCGTCAATGCCGGCGCAGATGCCGGTACACGGTATTGCGGGCGAGGCCGAGCTCGCGCGCGGCCGCCGACACGTTGCCGCCATGCCGTGCCAGCACGGCATCGATCACCGCGGCCTGATGGTGTTGCAGCGTCGTGCCTTCGTGCGAGCCGGCCGATGCGGCCGGTGCCGCGGATGACGGCGCCGCCGGTGCGTCGTCGCAGTCGAGCCAGAAATCGTCGGGCAAATGGGTGAGCGTGATTTCGTCTTCGTCCTCGGCCAGCATGCCGGCCGTGCGCAGCACGTTGGTCATCTGGCGCAGGTTGCCGGGCCAGCGGTGGCGCATGAACGCGTCGAGCACGTCGGCCGCGATGCGGCGCGGCATCGGTTCGCTGCGCGCGAGCCGCGCGAGAATCCGCTCGACGAGCGAGGGCAGGTCGGTGCGTGCGGCGAGCGCCGGCAGCGTGACCGCGAGCCCGTTGATCCGGTAGAACAGGTCTTCGCGGAACGTGCCTTCCGCGATCATCGCGCGCAGGTCGCGATGGGTCGCGCAGACCACGCGCACGTCGACCGGCACCGCGCGCGCGCCGCCGAGCGGCATCACCGCGCGTTCCTGGAGCACGCGCATCAGCCGGACCTGCTGCGCGAGCGGCATGTCGCCGATTTCGTCGAGAAACAGCGTGCCGCCATCGGCCTGCACGATCTTGCCGGGGCTGCCGCGCTTGCGCGCGCCGGTGAACGCGCCGTCTTCGTAGCCGAACAGCTCGGCCTCGATCAGCGAATCGGGCAGCGCCGCGCAGTTGACCGCGACGAACGGGCCGTCCGCGCGAGGCGATGCCTGGTGCAGTGCGCGGGCGAGCCATTCCTTGCCGGTGCCGGTCTGGCCGAGGATCAACAGCGGCAGGTCGCGCCCGCGGATTTTCGCGACGCGTTCGAGCACGGCGGCCATGCGTGCGTCGCCCGTGTCGAGCGTCGCGAACGTGATCGCATCGGGGTCCGGTGTGCGCACGCGTGCGGCGGGCGCGGGCGGCGTGACGGCGACGGCGGTCTTGTGCGCTTCCGCGAATTCGCAGCGCGCCAGCACGCGTACCCCGGTCGACAGCGTGAGGCGGAACATTGCGCCGGGTGCGCGTGCCGCCTGCTGCGCGAGCTGGCTGAAGCGCATGCCGAACAGCGCGTCGCTGGCCTGATGTTGCAGTGCGTCGAACGACGCGCCGAGCTGGAATTGTGCGCTGCGGTTCGCGGCGATCAGCCCGCCGTCGGGGCCGAAGGCGACGAGCCCGGCGAACAGCGAATCGACGCATTCCTCGTGCGCATGAAAGCGCAGCCGCAGGGCTTCCGCGCACTGGTTCGCGAACAGGTGGTTCTCGATCAGTTGCGCGGACATCCGCACGAGCGCGAGCGTGTGCGGGCTCGAGCCGCGCGGATCGCCGCTGACGTCGAGCGTGCCGAGCGTGCGGCCGAACGGGTCGAAGATCGGCGCGCATGAGCAGGTGAGGATGTGGTTGGCGCGCAGGAAGTGTTCGTCGCCGTGCACGGCGACGGCCTGGCCCGATGCGAGCGCGGTGCCGATCGCGTTGGTGCCGCGTGCGCCTTCCGCCCACGAAACGCCCGTGCACAGCGCGACGCGGTTGGCTTTTTCGATGAAGTCCGCGTCGCCGATGCTGTGCAGGATGACGCCGTCCGCGTCGGTCAGCAGCACGAGGCTTTGCGTGTCGGCGATTTGCGCGTGGAGGTTCTCCATTACCGGGCGGGCGTGCGAGAACAGCGCGTGATTCGTGTCGAGCAGTTCGCGCAGCGCGAGGCGCGACAGCGGCGAGAAATCGGGACGTTCGTGCGCGCGCAGGCCGACCGCGGTCGAACGCGCATGCGCCTGCGCGAGCAGGTCGGTGCGACCCGCGGTGGCGGGTAGCACGAAAGGTTGCGGCATGACTTGTCTCCTGTCGACCCGAGTTAGCGCTTTAGCGCTTACTCGGGTCCCATGCTTCGCGGTCGACCCGAGTTAGCGTTTTAGCGCCACCCAAGCCCCACGCTCCTCGAATCCGGCCGATCCGGCACACACGTGCTCGCCGGATTTCTCTACCGGTTCCCGCCTGCGCGTGCGGCGCACCATCGACGCGCGAACGCCGGCCATCCGGGCACACAACATCATACAAGCGCCGCGTGCGATGTGCGACCGCGTACAAAATCCACTTGCTTTTAAATACCCGCCTGCAATGATGGAAACGGAGCACGCACGCGCCGTGTTCCGCATTGCAACATGCATGCGACGCGACATGCATCCGTTCGGGAGACGCATCATGGTTCGGACGGAACTGAGAGTCGTGCTGGCGGCCATCGCCACATTCATCATGCTGGGCGGCATTACCGTGGCGATCCACGGGCTGCTGTTCGATCTGACCGATGCGGTGCGATACGGGGCGGCCGCGATTGCGGTCGGCGCCACGACGGCCGCAATCGCGCTCAACGTCTGGCCCAACGATCCTCACTGACGCCGGTCTCCGAAACGGTGCCGGATGCCGCGCTGATCAGATGAAATGCGCGTCGGAACGACGCACGCCGTAAATTTTGTCTCCCGCGCGAAACCGTCTAAAGTGGAAAGCAACCGGCATGCATTACCCGCGCCATTACCCGCGGGCCGTGCCCCCGTCGGCGAGCCCGCGTACATTTCGTCCGGCCGGTGGCGGACGACGGACGCGGTCATTCGTTTTCTACCGGTCGAGGCGGGTCCCATGCAAATCCATTTCACGAACGAGAAGCCCGAGTATTCGGGGCGCGACCTGATGCTTGCGTTCACGGCGTTGGTGAATGGCGAGCGCGTTCAATGTCAGATCACCGCCGAGGCACTGGAAGACCACTTCGGTGCGGCTTCGCCGCGCTTCGAGGACATGGTCGGTGCATTCGACCAGCACCGCGACCGTATCGAGGCGGCTGCACGGCGCCTGCTGTCGGAGACGCGCGCGCAATGCGTGACGCTGCGCAGCGGCTACGTCCGCTTCTACGAGGCCAACTGGCGCTGACGACACGACGCCCGTCTTGCTGCGCGCGTCGCTGAACGCCGCGCACGCGAAGACGTTGCCTTTCATGCGATGCCGTTCGGCGGGCCCGGGCGGCATTTTCGTATGCGGGCCGCGCCGGATTGCTGCCGCGCCCGGCCGGCTGCCGGGGTGCCGGCACGGCCCGGCGTATCGATTCGTCAGGATCGCAGAGAAAATCATTCGAATCAGGCGTTGAAGCTCGATCCGGCGAACCGTCTGGCGCTCGAGGCAACGGGCATTGCGGCGATCCGCGGCAACCGGCCCGATACGGCGGTCGGGATCTTCGACGGCATGAACCGCGTATCCCGACGACGCACACGTGAACGTGATCGCCAACCTGGCGGTCGCCTATCGCCGCACCGGGCGGATCGATGACGCGATGCAGTTGTACCGCCGCGTCAAGACGCTGGATCCGCCGCTGGCGCAGCGGCTGTAGGACGAGGAACTCGAGGGCGTCGCGACGCCATGATGCGCGCGGGCGGGCCTGCGCGGCCCGCCAAACGAAAACGCCACCCGAAGGTGGCGTTCGTTCGTCGAGCATCGCGCCGAAGCGCGACCGTCACTCGCTGCCGAGATAGAAGAAGCGGAACAGGAACACGGCCGCGATGATCCACACGATCGGCTTGACCGAGCGGGCCTGGCCCGTCAGCAGCTTCAGGCCGCCGTAAGCGATGAAACCGAACGCGACGCCGTTCGCGATCGAGTACGTGAACGGCATCAGCAGCGCGGTGAGCGCGGCCGGCACGGCTTCCGTTGCATCGTCCCACGGCACCTCGACCATTTCGCGCAGCATCAGGCACGACACGTACAGCAGTGCCGGTGCCGTCGCATACGCCGGCACGACGCCGGCGAGCGGCGCGATGAACAGGCACGCGAGGAACAGTACCGCGACGGTGATGGCCGTCACGCCCGTGCGGCCGCCGGCCTGCACGCCCGATGCGCTTTCGATATACGCGGTGGTCGACGACGTGCCGAGCACCGAGCCCGCGACGATCGCCGTGCTGTCGGCGAGCAGCGCCTTGTTCAGGCGGTTCATCTTGCCTTCGACGAGCAGGCCCGCGCGGTTCGCGACGCCCATCAGCGTGCCGGTCGCGTCGAACAGCTCGACGAGGAAGAACACGAGGATCACGTTGATGATGCCGGTCGACAGCGCGGCGCCGATGTCGAGCTTGAACAGCGTCGCATCGATCGACGGCGGCGCGGAGAACACGCCGTGGAACTGGTTGCCGCCGAAGAAGAACGACAGGATCGTCACGCCGATGATGCCGATCAGGATCGCGCCGCGCACGCGCAGGTGGTCGAGCGTGACGATCGTGAAGAAGCCGATGATCGCGAGGATCGTCGTGGGCTTGTGCAGGTCGCCGAGCGTGACGAGCGTGGCCGGGTTGCCGACGATCACACCCGACGTCTTCAGCGAGATGATGCCGAGGAACAGGCCGATACCCGCGGTGATCGAGATCCGCAGCGATTTCGGAATGCCGTTGACGATCGCCTCGCGCACGCGGAACAGCGTGACGAGCAGGAACAGGCAGCCGGAGATGAACACTGCGCCCAGCGCGGCCTGCCACGTGAAGCCCATCCCCTTGACGACCGTGTACGCGAAATACGCGTTCAGGCCCATGCCGGGCGCGCATGCGATCGGGTAGTTCGCGTACAGCCCCATGATGATCGATGCCAGCGCCGCGACGAGGCAGGTCGCGACGAACACGGATTCCTTCGGCATGCCGGCGTCGCCGAGGATCGCGGGGTTGACGAAGATGATGTAGGCCATCGTCAGGAACGTGGTGACGCCCGCGAGTATTTCGGTGCGGAAGTCGGTGCCGGCTTCAGCGAAGCCGAAATACCGCTTGATGGATTCCATGAAGGCGTTTCTCCGGTCGGGTTGTCGTGTTGCTTGTTGTGCCGAATTGTTGTACAGGCAGCGGACGGCCGGCTTAATGTAACCAGCCACTATTGCCCGGCTATCGGCGGATTGTAATAGCGCGGATAGCTCGGACGATATAGTTGGAGGGCACGATCGCAAGATCGGTCGGCAGCCTGCGCGCGAACGGTCTGGCAGCCCGGCCGCGCGGCGAAGGCGCGCATTTTACCGGTTCGGGTGGAACGAACCGGAAGAAATGGCGGAAACGGGAGCAAGGCAAGGAGGCAACACCAGCGAACGGAGCCGGCCGATGCGTGCGCAACAACGTGCGCAACAACGAGATAAGCGAGTGCAAGCCGGACGTGCAGGCGGACGCACAAAGCGGCGCGCGGTGTGGTGCGCGTGGCGGGTGCGGGATGACATCCGGCTGAAACGGATCGCCCGCATGCTGCACGAACGCGGGGCAGGCAGCACGTGCGCGGCCGGCGCGGAGGCCTGGCAGCGGCGTGCGGCGGCCATTCTTCAGGCCAGGCGGGAGCAGATATCGGGCTATCGTGCGCCGAAGCCGTCCCGCCCGCAACTGTCATTTCGCGATGCGGGGGCGACTGTGGTTTCTGTGTAAAAGATTGCAAGACCCCATCGCATAAACCGGCAAGTCTTTCTAGGATAGATACACCGCGCATGCACACGCCGGCCGGTAATTGCCGACGCGGGGGAGTCGCAGTCCGTGCAGGCCGGGCGGTGAAGTGCGGTCAAGGCCGTTGCGCGTTCGGGCAGGCACGGCCGGTTGCGATTGCCCGATGCGGGTTCGTCCGTAATCACGGAGGTCAGCATGTTGAACTGGATCAGCCGTTGGGCGATGCGACACGCCCCCACGCCGGAAAAAACCGCTGCGTCGATGCTCGTGACGGCGCGCATGGAACTGTTCGCTGCCGAACAGCGCGTCATCGACGCGAAATTACAAGCGGATTACTGGCGCACACGTGTGTCATTCCTCGAAGAGGTGCAGAAGCAGGGCATCGATCCGTGGGTGACCTCGCAGGCAGCGCAACGCCCCGACCTCGATTCCACTCCCCGCAGCACGGGCCCGCGTCTCGCCGCCAGCACCTGATGCACCAGCTGCATCGCGGCGCGCGATCGCTCGCGGCACGCACCGGCGTGCCGCGTCATTCGATGCGCACCCGCGGCGCCTCATGCCGCGGGTGCGTCCGTTTCCGGTCGCGGCCGTTCCGCGTCTCGCGTGCCTGACGGCACGTCGCTCATCCGCTCCTTCCCGCTATCCCGAAGAGCAAACGTTGCACTTGTGCGAGCGTGCGCCTGAAGCGCTCGCCGCGACGCACGTATGCGGTCGTGAGCGTCGCTTCGGCCGGCCGGTCGTCGGCAACGGTGCCGAGCCAGATGCGTTCGCCGCGTGCGATGCGCAGCACGTCGCCGGGCTGCACCCAGCAATCGTCGACGCTCGGCGGGCGCGTGACCCACAGCGCCGCGCCATGCGTGCGCAGCTCCGCGTCCCGCGGCGCGCGCCAGGTCATCGTCGTGCGCGGCGCGACCGCGAAACGGATCACGACAGTCGGTAACGCGATCGTGCCGGCGTGGCGCCGATCGGGACGGTCAAACAGCGGGCTTGCCTGGTCCATCGTCTTCTCCAGTGATTGAGCCGGATGGATGACGCGCACCAGAACAAAAAGGCCTCATCCGTTTCCGGCGAGGCCTTGTGTGACATGCGGTACTGCCCGATTGCTAACGCACAAGCGCCCCCCGTGAACCATTCTTTCGAATGTTCATCGATCGATGAATCGAGGCGGAGACGAGCGTGTACGTAGGCATGCGAACGAGTTTGTCTTCGTGGAGCGGCGTTGTCAACGACAATTTTCGAGATAGTGCAGGGGATGCGTCGGCGGCTGCGCGCAAGCGGCCGCGCACCCGGATCGCATGCGTCGCGACACGTTCGTCATGAGCGACTTCGACATCGTTCGCGCAACAGGCTGCGCATTCGCGCGAGCGCATGCGCCAGCCATGCGCCGCGTCCCGTCGCGTACGCGGTCGTGATCGATGCTTCGGCCGGACGGATGTCGTCGGTGCTTATCCAGATGCGATCGCCGCGCCGCACGCGCAGCACGTCGCCGGTTCGTATCCAGTAATCGTCGACGCTGCCCAGCCGCGTGACCCACAGTGTCGCGTCGTGCACGCGAATCTCGGCATCGTTTTGCGCGCGCCACGCCAGCGTCTTGCGCGGCGCGACCGTGAACTGGATCACGACCCGCGGCAACGCGATCGCATCGGTGCGGCACCGATCGGGGCAGACAACCAGCCGGCTTGCTTGGTCCATCGTCATCTCCTTCCGTTGAGCCGGGCGGGATGACGCGCACCAAAACAAAAAGGCCTCATCCGCTTCCGGCGAGGCCTTGTGACATGCGCAACTGAATCTCGATGCTAACGCACAAGCGCCTCCGGTGCTCGCCACGGATGGGCGTTCACTCGGTTTTCATGCGCGATGGCGGCGGGCTTGAGCATAAGCATGCGAACGAGTGTGTCGTGGCAGCGCATCGATGTCAACGGAAATTTCGAGATACGTGACGGTTACGCGTCGCGTTGCGCGAGGCCGTTCACGAGCAGCTCGGACAGCAGGCCCGTCATCCCTTCCGGGTGCGTGGCCGCGCGCGCCTTCAGCTGTTCGACGAGTTCGGCGTTGAGCTTGCATGCGAACGGCACGAGGCCCTGTTCCTGGTCGAGCTTGCGCTGCGCGCGGCGGTCGAGCTTGGCGACTTCTTCGGCACCCTTGCCGAAACGTGCTGAGCTCGACTGCTTCATCGCGTGCGTCAGCTTGAGCGCCTTGTTCTTTTCGAGATCGGTTTTCTTCATGGCCATCGCGGCACCTCCGGGAAATTGAAGCCGCGATTGTACGCATTTCGGCGGGCGCCGCCCGCGGAGCCGGCAAGAAACCCGGTCAGGCGCCCTTCGCCGTGCCCCAGTTGCCGCCGTGCGCGGCCGCCTGTGCGGCCGGCGAGCGGGCGAGGTACGCGAGCGCCTGTTCGGTCGAGCCTTCGTGATGCGGCGTATAGCCGGGCTTGAAATAGCGTAGCGCCGCGCCGATCACCTTCCAGAACGACGGCAGGTGGCCGCGCCGCGAGCCTTGCCACCACGCGAGCACGAAACCCGGGTAGCGGCCGGCGTCCGGGTCGCGCCGGTACATGAACTTCGCGCCCGTCGTGATGTAGTAGAGCAGCAGCAGGATCACGAACGCCATGTGCACGCAGCGCTCCGGATAGGTGCCGCCCATGTGCCGGTAGATGTCGAACGCGACCGTGCGGTGCTCGACCTCCTCCGCGCCGTGCCAGCGCAGCAGGTCGACCATCGTCGGATCGGCTTTCCCCTCGTCGAGCCCGTGCGCGTTGAGCACCCAGTTGCCGAGATAACCGAAGAAATGCTCGAGCGACGCGATCACCGCGAGCTGCTGCCGCAGCCAGAAACGCGTGTGGCCGATCTTCAGCCCGAGCGGCTGTTCGCCGAGCACGCGCGTGAACAGCCGGTTGAGCTTTTGCGTGAACGGCTTCGTGTCGATCCCGTGCCGGTCGTAGTAATGCTTCAGCACGCCGCCGTGCGAACGCGAATGCACGGCCTCCTGCCGCAGGAAGCCTTCGGCCTCGTCGCGCAGGCGCGCGTCGGTGATCAGCGGCAAGGCCTTGTTGTACACGCGGCAGAACCACAGCTCGCCTTCCGGGAACAGCAGGTTCAGCGTGTTGATGATGTGCGTGCTGCCTGGGTCGTTCGGCACCCAGGTGACCGGCGTGTCGCTGAAGTCGAACTTCACGTGCCGGGCCTTGATCTTGTGATAGTCGGCGGTATCGGTCATCTTTGTCTCCCTGTGCGGCGGCGTGCGCCGTCAATGCGATGCCATGCTGACGCGGGCGATCATCCGGCCGAGCCACGGCATGAAGCGGCCGACGAAGCGCATCGCGTGCGCCTCGCCGCCGACGGCGACGACGGGGCGGTTGCGCAGCACGCCGTCGACCATCGCCTGCGCGACGGTTTCGGGTTTCAGGCCGCGCATCTGGTACAGCTTCGTCGCGCGCTTGCGCAGCCGCGCTTCGTCCTGGGCATTGGCGCCCGCGTATTGCGTCGACGCCATGATTCCGGTCTCCGCGAAGCCGGGGCACACGGCCGTCACGCCGATACCTTTTTCCGCGAGCTCCGCGCGCATGCATTCGCTGAGCATCAGCACGGCGGCTTTCGTCGTCGCATACGCGGGCAGGTCGCGCGACGGCCCGAACGCGGCGGCCGACGCGGTGTTGACGATGTGCCCGCCGGTGCCGCGCGCGACCATCTGCTGCGCGAACAGCCGCGAGCCGTGGATCACGCCCCACAGGTTCACGTGCAGGATGCGCTCCCAGTGCCGCGTGCTCGTGTCGAGGATGCCGCCGGCCATGCCGATGCCGGCGTTGTTGATCACCACGTCCGCGCCGCCGAGTTCGCTGCCGACCCACGTCGCCAGCGCTTCCATTTCGTCGGCGGACCCGACGTCGACGCGTTTCGCGTGGGCCTGCGCGCCGGTCAGCCCGATCAGCAGCGCGGTGCGTTCGGCGCTTGCGGGATCGATGTCGCACGCGACGATCGTCGCGCCTTCGCGCGCGAACGCGAGCGCCGCGCAGCGGCCGATGCCGCTGCCCGCGCCGGTGACGACCGCGACCTTGCCGCTGAAGCGGCCGCTCGTTGCGCGGCGGCGCGCGTTCGCGAGCGCGGGCGGCTCGTTGCCCGATTCGACCGCGTCGATCAGTTGCCCGGCCAGATCCGCGAAGCGCGCCGGATCGGCGAGCGGCAGCCAGTGGCCGGCCGCGACCTCACGGCGGTAGTACTGCGGCACCCAGCGCGACAGGTTCTCGGACAGCGCGGGGCTCACGTACTTGTCGCCGAGCGGCACGATCGTTTGCACCGGTGCATGCGCATGGCGTTCGCGCGGCGCGAACAGGCAGCGGACGAAGTTCGCGCGATAGAGGCGCACGCCGCGCGCGCCGTCGTCGGCTTGCGTCGGACGCGGCGCGACGGGCGTTTTCTCGAGCCGGCGCAGCAGGCGCGGCCACGCGCGGCCGAGCCACAGCCGCCAGCCGAGCTCGGGGATGAACGGCAGGTGGAACAGGTACACGTACCACGAGCGCACGAGCTGGCCGCCGAGCCTGGCGAGCGACGCGGGCGTCGGGTGCAGCACGCGTTCGCGCAGCCAGAAGCCGACATGGTCGAGGCACGGCCCCGAGCACGACGTGTATGACGCGATGCGGCCGGAAAGGCGCGGATCGGTGACGAATTCCCAGCCCTGGATCGAGCCCCAGTCGTGCGCGACCAGATGCACGGCGCGGCCGGGGCAGAGCGCGTCGATCACCGCGACGAAATCGTCGGTCAGCTTCGCGAGGTGGTAGTCGGCCGTGCGCTTCGGCGCGCCGGACAGGCCCGCGCCGCGCACGTCGTATGCGATCACGTAGTGCTTGCGCGCGAGCAGCGGCGCGACGTGCCGCCAGACGCTGCTGTCGTCGGGATAACCGTGCACGAGCACGACCGGCGAGCGGGCCGGGTCGCCCCAGGTCCTGACCGCGAGCGTCAGGTCGCCGGAGGCGACCGCCGTTTCGCCATGAACCGATTCGAACAGGGCCAGCGGCGCTTCGTTGGAAAGAGGCTGCATCGTGAGTCCGTCGTTCAGGGAGTCGGGGGGAAGGCGAGGATGCGTCAGGCGGCGGCCGGCACGGTCGCGACGGCCTGCGCACGCTCGGCCTGGCGGCGCTGCCAGCGGCGCACGTGCGGCAGGTCTTCGTCGAGCCAGTACGCGTCGTCTTCGGTAATCACGAGCAGCTCTTCGAATTTCGCGCCGACACCGGCGAAGCCGAGATGCGGCTCGACGGCCCACAGGCCCGGCACGGGCGCATGCTCGGAGCGGCGGTCGATCGACCACAGCGGCGACCAGCCTTGCCGTTTCGCCGCGCGCCCCTGGTCGAGCAGCAGGTTGCGCGTCGCGTTCAGCCCGAAGCGCGCGACGAAGCGCGGCTTCGACAGCTTGTGGATCTTCGCGACGCGATGCGCGAGCACCTTGAACGGATAGGCCTTGTGGCGCGGCTCGACGCCCTGGCGGCGGCACAGCGCGTCGACTTCCTGCGCGACCTCGGCCATCGGCCGGCGCGCCTTCACGAGCCGCACGATCAGGTCGCGATGGTCCATCAGGTCGTCCTGCAACTGCTCGAGGATCGGGTTCTGGCCGAGGCAGTGCGCGTAGCCGACGTCGGCCACGATGCCGTCGAGCACCGGCGCGACGTCGAGGATCACCGGCATGTCGGTTTCGAGCTGGCGGTTGCTCGGGAAGAACGCGAGATTGAAGCCGCCCATGTGCTTGAGGCCCGAGAAGCCCTGGAAGGCGGTGCGGTCGCCGAACCACGCGAACGGCTTGTGCAGCCAGTCGTGTACGCCGTTGTCCTGCAGCCATTCGGTCAGCAGGCGTGCGGCTTCCTTTTCGGTGATGCCGGGGTAGAGCATCGCGCCGACGGTCTCGACACAGCGGTACGCAAGCTGCTGGACCGCGCGGAATTGCGGCAGCTCGTCGAGGTGGACTTCCGGCAGCGAGTGGTCGGCCATGATGCGTCTCCAAGGGGGCGCTGATCCGGAATCCGTCCGCTGGCGTCGCCGTCGCGGGTTATTCAGTCAGCATTTAATGTGTCATTGGTCAATGTAACGATCATAGACGGTTCCACGTGCCGGGACGTGAGGATTTGTCCTAATGGCAGGGGGAAATGGAGGGGAGCCTCTAGGTTTCCGGACGATGTCGCGAGCGGCTGCGTCGCCGGCCCGGACGGCCGAGTTCGATCGCTTCGTGATGCCCGGCATGTCGCGCCGGATCAACTCGCCGTCGTGTCGCGGCGTGACGCTGTCAAATTGCCGAAATAATTTCGTCACATCATTCGTCCCCCGATTCGAGGCAGTCCCGGCTTCGCGGTGGCGATGACCCGCCAGTGCGCCGCACGGGGCAGTGACCGGAACCGATTCGACATTTCCACGGAGAGAGACCATGCAACGCCGCCAGTTCATGAACACCCTTGCCGCGGCGACCGCTGCGACGTCGCTGATGCTCAAGGCCGGCACCGCCGACGCAAAGAGCGCCACCGCGCCGGACGCGCTGGACCCGGGCCGCTGGTCGCCGTTCAACGCCGCGCGCCTGCAGGCGGTGCTCGACCAGCATGGCGTCGCGAGCGCGCGCTACGACGAAAAGCGCCGCCCGTACGCGGTGTTCGACTGGGACAACACGTGCATCATGAACGACTGCGAAGAGGCGTTGCTGATGTACCAGATCAACCATCTGCAATACAAGCTGACACCGGACGAATTCGTCGGCGTGATGTGGAAGGACGTGCCGAAGGGCGCGTTCATGAAGGACTACACGACCGTCGACGGCAAGCCGGTGACGATGGAGGATCTCGCCGCCGACGTCGAATCCGACTACCGCTGGCTCTACGCGAACTACAAGGGTTTCGGCGGCAGCAAGAGCCTCGACGAGATTCACGAGACCGACCAGTTCAAGGATTTCCGCGCGAAGCTGTACTTCATGTACGACGCGATCTGCGACACGCACCCGCTCGAAGTCGGCTACAAGTGGATCATCTATTTCTACAAGAACATGACGACCGCCGAGCTGCAGGCGATGGCGGAAGCGTCGGACAACTACGGGATCGGCGACGCGCTGCGCAAGGTACGCTACGAAAGCCCGAAGACGCTGCCGGGCAAGGCCGGCGTCGTGGCCGATACGCATTTCCACGGCATTCGCATCCATGAGGAAATCCGCGCGGTGATGCACACGCTGCGCGCGAACGGCATCGACGTGTACGTGAGCACCGCGTCGCTCGACGATGTGGTGCGCGTGTTCGCCGGCAATCCGAACTACGGCTACGGCGTGCCGCCTGAAAACGTGATCGGCCTGCGCCTCGACATGCAGGACGGCAAGTACACGAGCACCTATCCGGCCGGCTGGCATTTCAACTGGGGGCCCGGCAAGACGGTGGGCATCCGCAACGTGCTCGAATCGAAGAAGGGCTACGGCCCGCTGCTGGTGTTCGGCGACAGCGACGGCGACGCGTGGATGCTGCGCGACTTCAAGGACACCGCGGCCGGCGTGATCGTCAACCGGATGAAGAAGGGCGAGATCGGCGCGGACAGCAAGCTCGCGGCCGGGCAGATCGGCCAGCCGGATGCGCGCTTCCTGCTGCAGGGCCGCGACGAGCACACGGGCCTGATGATTCCCGACGAGAAGTCGATCAAGTACGGCAAGACCGAGCGCAAGCTGCTGGCCTGACGGGTGCTTGATGCCGGGCCGTGGCGGCCCGGCGTCCGGCATCCGGGGGGATCGACGGCGGCGCGTCGCGCGAGCCGGAACTCGCGTGTCTCAGCGCTCGCGCGGCGTACCCAGCCGATCCAGCAACGCCCCCAGCAGATCGATCGGCAGCGGAAACATGAAAATGAAGGAGAAGCGCAGGACCGGGCGCCGGACGATCGATCAGGTGCAGGAGTGGTACCGAATCCGGGGAGGGAAGCGGATCGAGCTCGCAACGGAGGAGGCGGGCAATAAAAAAGGACGCTTGCGCGTCCTTTTGCCGTCTGAAGTGTTGCGCATCGTCGAGAGGCGTCCCCAGCGTTTTCATCGGCAATCCTAGCGAAGTATCGAACGAATGTCAAAATGCATCGTGTCGAAAACGGATGCGTGACGGGCATCCTGCCGCGTGTTCGGTTGTATCCGCCCTGAACTCACCGCCACGCCGGCGTCGAATGCCAATCGGTCGTGAAGCCGAGATGGGCCGCCGCGTCCACGTGCTCACACCCCGTCTACGTCGCTCGCAAGGCTTCGCGCCATTCGCTCCCATGACCGAGTGGGTCGAGCAGGGCCTTCATCATCGTTGCGCGGGCGTAGAACGTCTCCGGCCGGGTCATTTCCGGAGCATACCGGGCAAGCGTTCGCCCGGCCGGCTTGGCGGGAGGCGATACCGTCAGCTTCATTCCCCAAAGCCGGGCGTGGTGCGCACACGCATTGCGCAGGTCGGTGAGCGATTGCAGCCAGCTGGTGAGCACCGTATCAGGGATGTCCGGCCACGCATGGCGTCCGGCGACCTTGCGGTCGCGCATCGAGAGCGCGCTGAAAATTCGGGACAATGCGCCCAGGCTCAGCCGCTCGCAGACCAGCCAGATTGGCGGCAGGTCGGGGCTGGCATAGGTCCGATAGTAGTGAGTCAGTGCCGAGCCCTTCCGGGTTTCACACTCCCGGGCGATCTGATCCAGAATGCGCGCGTAGTGGCGCAGGTCGACGAAACGGTCCCTCTCGACGTACCAGTGGCTGCCGTAGTCGATTGCGAGGGGATTGCTGAGTGCGGCGCGCAGCGCAACCTCGATGCGCTCGACCGCGTCCATCGTGATCGAGCGCAGACGTCGATCGAATGCGTAGAGTTCAACGATGTCGGAGAATCGGGTTCGAGGCCAGAATCGCCTGGTCGTGGGGTTCTGGAACCGCCGCATGTAGACCAGCAACCGGAAATGGCCGATCGACCGGAGCATGCGCAAGTTCGCCGGGCGATCGTCGATGCGCAGGCCGCGTTGCCACAGCCGATGAAGCGTTTCCTCGGCACTGAGGGCCACCTTGCCATAGGCCCTGGTTGGCGTCGCCGATGCCGTCTTCCTTGTCCGAGTCTTGCCCATCGTCGATCCGTACTGCCATGCATGAGGATCTCGTTGTATACGCCATCGGACCGTAAGCGGCCACCTTCCATACCATTCGGCAGATGGGGGCGCCGGTCGGTATCGATGCCTGCTGCCTCTCGTCCGGCGAATCCGGTGAGGATCCGAATGTCTGCCTCATTCCTCCCGCTTTCCTCCCAGCCGATCCAGCAACGCCCCCAGCAGATCGATCGGCAGCGGAAACACGATCGTCGAGTTCTTGTCCGCCGCGATCGTCGTCAGCGTCTGCAGGTAGCGCAGCTGCATCGCCTGCGGCTGCAGCGCGAGCCGCTGCGCGGCCTGCAGCAGTTTCTCCGACGCCTGCAGTTCGCCTTCCGCATGAATCACCTTCGCGCGCCGCTCGCGTTCGGCCTCGGCCTGTCGCGCAATCGCGCGGATCATCGTCTCGTTCAGGTCGACATGCTTGATCTCGACGGTCGACACCTTGATCCCCCACGCATCGGTCTGCGCGTCGAGCGTCTTCTGGATGTCGGCGTTCAGCTGCTCGCGCTCGGCCAGCAGCGCATCGAGCTCGTGCTTGCCGAGCACCGAACGCAGCGTCGTCTGCGAGAGCTGGCTCGTCGCGTCGAAGAAGCGCGCGACCTGGATCACGGCCTTCTCCGGATCGACGACGCGGAAATACACGACCGCATTGACCTTCACCGACACGTTGTCGCGCGTGATCACGTCCTGCGCGGGCACGTCGAACACGACGGTGCGCAGGTCGATCCGCACGACCTGCTTAACGATCGGGATGATCAGCACGAGCCCCGGCCCCTTCACCTTCCAGAAGCGGCCGAGCATGAACACCACGCCGCGCTCGTACTCGCGGAAGATGCGGATCGACGACGCGACGAGCACAACGACGAAGACGATCAGGACGCTGCTGAAGCCGAATGTGTAGCCGATCATGTTGGTTCACCTTGGTGTTGTTGTTCCTGCGCCGGCACGTCGTACAGCGGCGCGACGGTGAGCAGCAGCCCCTGGCGGCCGGTGACGCGCACGCGGCAGCCCGCGGCAAGCGGCGCGCTGCTGGCCACGCGCCAGCGTTCGCCGTGTACGCGCGCCCAGCCGGCGGCCGATGTAGCCGTGCCGGCCGCGTCGTGCGGCTGGTCGGCGCGCAGGCCGTCGTCGAGCACTTCGCCGATGCTGCCGACCATCGCCTCGGCACCCGTCACGACCGGGCGCCGCCGCGCGCGCAGCGCGACGCTCGACACGCCCGCGACGAGCAGTCCGCCGCCGAGCGCCAGGCTCGCGATCACGGGCCATGGAATCCCGTAGCCGGGCACGTCGGTGTCGATCAGCATCAGCGCGCCGATCGTGAACGACACGATCCCGCCGAAACCGAGCACGCCGAAGGTCGGCAGGAACGCCTCGGCGACCAGGCAGCCGAGGCCGAGCAGCACGAGGCCGAGGCCCGCATAGCTGATCGGCAGCAACTGCATCGCGAACAGCCCGACCAGCAGGCAGATCGTGCCGGCGACGCCCGGCAGCACGAAGCCGGGGTTCGCGAACTCGAAGAAGAGGCCGTAGATGCCGATCGTCAGCAGGATCAGCGCGACGTTCGGATCGGCGATGATCGCGAGGAAGCGGCTGCGCCAGTCGGGCTCGACGATGACGAGCGGCGCATGCGTGGTCGCGAGCTTCACCGTGCCGGCGGTGGTCGTTGCGGTATGGCCGTCGAGCTGGCGCGCGAGGTCGGCCGGATCTTGCGCGATCAGGTCGACGACGTGCTGCGCGCGCGCCTCGCTGGCCGACAGGCTGACGGCTTCGCGCACCGCGCGCTCGCCCCATTCGGCATTGCGCCCGCGCAGCTGCGCGAGGCCGCGGATGTAGGCGGACGCGTCCTGCATCGCCTTGCGGATCTCGGTCGATTGCGTGTCGGTCGGCAATGCGGCCTGCGTGGCGGCCTCGGATGCGCCGGATGCGCCGGATGCCCCTGACGCACCCGGGGTTCCGGCCGGCGGGCGTGGTGCAGCGGGGTTCGCACCCGGCGGCGCGGCGCCGCCGATGCCGAACTGCACCGGCGACGCCGCGCCGAGATTGGTGCCGGGCGCCATCGCCGCGAAGTGGCTGGCGTAGACGATGTAGGTGCCCGCGCTGGCGGCCCGCGCGCCGCCCGGCGCGACGAACGCGGCGACCGGCACCGGCGAGCCAAGGATGGCCTTGATGATCTGCCGCATCGACGTGTCGAGGCCGCCGGGCGTGTCGAGCTGCAGGATCGCGAGCGGCGCGTGCTGGCGTGCCGCACGGTCGAGCGAGCGCACGATGAAATCGGCGCTGGCGGGCCCGATCGCGCCGTTGATCGGGATCACGATGACCGGGCGGGCGGCGGCGGGTGCGGCGGGTGTGTCGGCGGACGGCGGCACGGCGACCGCGGCACACACGACCAGCAGCGCCGCGAACAGCGCGGCGCGCGCGACCCGCGCGGACAGCGGGTGACGAGGGTGGCCGCCGGGCGTGGCAGGCACCGGCGACGGCCCGTGACGGTGAAAGTGCATTGGGGCGTCCGGGCGGCGCGTGGCCGTGCGCCATCCGGCTTGCGGAAAGGGCGTGGGCCCGATGCTTAAAGATTAGGCGGTTTCGGCGGAAAGCGCGAAGCGAGTGCCGTGCCGGCCGGCCTCAGCTCGCGCCGCCGCCGCGCGCAAGCACTTCGTCGCGATAGTCGGCCGGGCTGCGCCCGCTCCATTTGCGGAACGCGCGGTAGAACGCGCTCGGTTCCGCGAAACCGGTTGCAGCCGCGACGTCGGCGATCGTGCGCGCGGGATCGGCCAGCGCCTCGAACGCGAGGTCGCGCCGCAGCGTGTCCTTGATCGACTGGTACGCGTGGCCTTCCTGGTGCAGCTTGCGGCGCAGCGTGGCCTCGGCCACGTGCAGCCGCGCGGCCATCCCGCCCGCGCCCGGCCACGCGGCGGGCGGCATCCCGCGCAGCACCGCGCGCACGCGCTGCGCGAGCGCGTTCGGGTTGCGGTACTTGACGATGAAGCTCGCCGGCGCGTTGCGCAGGAACGTCTTCAGCGTCTTCGCGTTCTGCACGACCGGCAGCGTCGCGAATTCGGGATCAAAATCGACATACGAATCGGGTTCGTTGAAACGCATGTCGTCGCAGAACATCGACGGGTATTCGTGGTCGGCGGGCGGCGTGTCGCAGCGGAAGCTCGCATGCAGCAGCGGGATGCGCCGCCCGATCAGCCAGCAGGTCAGCCCGTAGACGATGATGAAATAGGTCGCATACGTGAACATCGCCGGCGTCGCACCGTTGTTGCGGTGCACGAAGCGCAACCGCACGCGCTGCGGGTTCGCGTCGAGCTCGGCGTGCAGGTCGTCGAGCACGCAGTGCATGAAATTCACCGCGCGCGCCATCGCGTGCAGGCCGTCGCGCGCGGTCAGCGCCGCCTGGCTCATCGCGATGAAACTGCCGCTGCGCATCGGGTGGCGATCCTGCCCGAAAAACTCGTCGTCGAGCGTGCGCGCGATCGCGTTCCACAGTGCGCCGTATTGTTGCGCGGACACGCGTGCGCGCGGCTGTCCGAGCAGCGCCGGGGCGATGCCGGCCTGCGCGAGCAGCGGTTCGGCCGCGACGCCGCGCCGGGTCGCGAGCGCGACGCTGTAAGCGACGAGGCTGATCGCGACGGTTCCCTTGTCTTCCTGCTTCATCCGTGCCGCCGGTGTGGCAAAAACGCTCAGTGTAAATGAGCGGCGCGAGCATCGAACAGTCGCGCGTGCTTGCCTACACTTGTTGCATCGAAACGCAAGGACGGTCGCGCCCGGCGGCCGCGGGAGACAGCAGCACCATGGACGAGCTTTACACCGAAGACCAGCGGATGATCCGCGACGCCGCACGCGCCTTTGCCACCGAGATGCTGGCGCCGAACGCGGCGCAGTGGGACCACGAAGCACACCTGCCCGACGCCATCGTCGCGCAGCTCGGCGAACTCGGCCTGCTCGGGATGATCGTGCCGCAGGAGCTGGGCGGCTCGTATACGGACTACGTGGCCTACGCGCTGGCGATGGAAGAAGTCGCCGCCGGCGACGCCGCGTGCGCGACGATGATGAGCGTGCACAACTCGGTCGGCTGCGGGCCGATCCTCGGTTTCGGCACGCCCGCGCAGAAGGATCGCTGGCTGGCCGACATGGCGGCGGGCCGCGTGATCGGCGCATTCTGCCTGACCGAGCCGCAGGCCGGCTCCGAGGCGAACAACCTGCGCACGCGTGCGGAACTGCGCGACGGCAAATGGGTGCTGAACGGCGCGAAGCAGTTCGTGACCAACGGCCAGCGCGCCGGGGTGGCGATCGTTTTTGCCATGACCGACCCGGAAGCCGGCAAGCGCGGCATCTCCGCGTTCCTGGTGCCGACCGACACGCCGGGCTTCATCGTCGGCAAGCCCGAGAAGAAGATGGGCATCCGTGCATCGGATACGTGCCCGATCACGTTCGAGAACTGCGCGATTCCGGAAGAGAACCTGCTCGGCAATCGCGGCGAAGGGCTGAAGATCGCGCTGTCGAATCTCGAGGGCGGGCGCATCGGCATCGCCGCGCAGGCGCTCGGCATCGCGCGTGCCGCGTTCGACAAGGCGCGTCGTTACGCAGGCGAGCGCGTGCAGTTCGGCAAGCCGATCGCCGAGCATCAGGCGATCCAGCAGAAGCTCGCCGACATGGCCGTGCAGATCAACGCCGCGCGCCTGCTCGTGCATCACGCGGCGAAGCTGCGCACGGCCGGCTTGCCGTGCCTGTCGGAAGCGTCGCAGGCGAAGCTGTTCGCGTCGGAGATGGCCGAACGCGTGTGTTCGGACGCGATCCAGATCCACGGCGGCTACGGCTACCTGGTCGATTACGAAGTCGAGCGCCACTATCGTGACGCGCGCATCACGCAGATTTACGAAGGCACCAGCGAAGTGCAGCGGATGGTGATCGCGCGGCAGCTTTGAGCCGCGGCGCTCCGATCCGGCATCACGCAATCGAACGAGCAGGCGCACGACGCAGGCACGAGGGCAGCGCGGCGAACGCGGCACGCAAAGACGTGACCGTGCGCCGTGCAACACGGAACGGCAGCCTGTGCTGCAGCACAGGCGCCGCTTGACCGCTGGGCATGGAGACTGGACGGAGACACACATGACGGTACAGGCATTCCTGAACGCACGCGACTTTCTGCTGCGCCATCGCACCGACTACGAAACCGCGTACCGCGATTTCGAATGGCCGGTGCTCGACGCGTTCAACTGGGCGCTCGACTACTTCGACCCGATGGCGCGCGGCAACGACCAGCCCGCACTGTGGATCGTCGACGCGGCCACCGGCACGGGCGATCCGTATTCGTTCGCGCAGATGTCCGAGCGTTCGTCGCGAATCGCGAACTGGCTGCGCTCGATCGGCGTCGTGCGCGGCGACCGCATCCTGCTGATGCTGCCGAACCGTGTCGAGCTGTGGGACGCGATGCTCGCCGCGATGAAGCTGGGCGCGATCGTCCTGCCCGCCACCACACAATTGTCGCCCGACGACGTGCGCGACCGCGTGCAGATCGGCGGCGCGAAATACGCGATCGTCGACGAGAACGAAACCGCGAAATTCGACCAGCCCGACCTCGGCCTCGCGCAGAAGATCGTCGCGGGCGCGCCGCGCGCGGGCTGGCTCGCGATGAACGACGGCTATGCGGCGAGCGCCGAATTCGAGCCGGACGCCGTCACGCACGCGAACGATCCGATGCTGCTGTACTTCACGTCGGGCACGACGTCGAAGCCGAAACTCGTCGAGCATACGCATCGCACCTATCCGGTCGGGCACCTGTCGACGATGTACTGGGTCGGCCTGCAGCCGGGCGACATCCACTGGAACATCAGCTCGCCGGGCTGGGCGAAACACGCGTGGAGCTGCTTCTTCGCGCCGTGGAACGCGCAGGCCTGCGTGTTCGCATTCAACTACGCGCGCTTCGAGCCGAAGGTGGTGCTCGATGCGCTCGTCAAATACCAGGTGACGACGCTGTGCGCGCCGCCGACCGTGTGGCGCATGCTCGTGCAGCAGCCGCTCGCGTCGTTCGACGTGAAGCTGCGCGAGATCGTCGGCGCGGGCGAGCCGCTGAATCCCGAGATCATCGAGCGCGTGAAGAAGGCGTGGGGCATCGCGATTCGCGACGGCTACGGCCAGACCGAGACGACCTGCCTGATCGGCAACTCGCCGGGCCAGCCGGTGGTCGCGGGCTCGATGGGCCGGCCGCTGCCCGGCTACCGCATTACGCTGCTCGACCCGGACGGCGCGCCCGTGACCGAAGGCGAGGTTGCGCTGCCGATCGGCGCCGACGTCACGCGCCCGGTGGGCCTGATGAAAGGCTATGCGAACAACCCCGATGCAACCGCCTACGCGATGCGCGACGGCCACTACCGCACGTCGGACATCGCGATGCGCGGCGACGACGGTTATTACGTCTACATCGGCCGCGCGGACGACGTGTTCAAGTCGTCCGACTACCGGCTGAGCCCGTTCGAACTGGAAAGCGTGCTGATCGAGCATCCGGCGATCGCCGAGGCGGCCGTCGTGCCGAGCCCCGACCCCGTGCGGCTGTCGGTGCCGAAGACCTTCATCACGCTCCGGCAGGGCTACGAGGAAAGCCCCGCGCTCGCGCTGGAGATCTTCCGTTTCTCGCGCGAGAAGCTCGCGCCGTACAAGCGCATCCGCCGCCTGCAATTCGCGGAGCTGCCGAAGACGATCTCGGGGAAGATCCGCCGCGTCGAGCTTCGCCGCCGCGAGATCGAGCGCGGCGACGACGCGACCGCGCGCATGCCCGGCGAATACTGGGAAGAAGATTTTGCTGCCGAACTGAAATGACGTGACCGCGGGCCGCGCGCCGCATTCCGCGGCCGCCGCCCGCAGCCGAACTGAACCGGCCGCGCGGCGATATCGCGCTTCGCGGCCCTCTGCAAGGAGAAGGGATCGATGAACGCGAATCCGACGCCCCGGACGGGGCAAGACGTGCCGACGGTCAAGCTGCTGATCGACGGCGCTTTCGTCGAGTCCGCCACGAAAGAGTGGCGTGACATCGTCAACCCGGCGACGCAGCAGGTGCTCGCGCGCGTGCCGTTCGCGACCGTCGAGGAAGTCGACGCGGCCGTGCAGGCCGCGCACGCCGCGTATGCGACGTGGAAGAACACGCCGATCGCCGCGCGCATGCGCATCATGCTGAAGTTCCAGGATCTGGTACGCACGAACCAGCAGCGCATCGCGAAGACGCTGACGGCCGAGCAGGGCAAGACGATCCCCGATGCCGAAGGCGACATCTTCCGCGGCCTCGAAGTGGTCGAGCACGCGTGTTCGATCGGCACGCTGCAGCTCGGCGAATTCGCGGAGAACGTCGCGGGCGGCGTCGATACCTACACGCTGCGCCAGCCGCTCGGCGTGTGCGCGGGCATCACGCCGTTCAACTTCCCAGCGATGATTCCGCTGTGGATGTTCCCGATGGCGATCGTCTGCGGCAACACGTTCGTGCTGAAGCCGTCCGAGCAGGACCCGATGTCGACGATGGAGCTCGTCGAGCTCGCGATCGAAGCCGGCATACCGAAAGGGGTACTGAACGTCGTGCACGGCGGCAAGGAAGTCGTCGATGCGATCTGCACGCATCCGCTCGTGAAGGCGATCTCGTTCGTCGGCTCGACCGCCGTCGGCACGCACGTGTACAACCTCGGCAGCGCGCACGGCAAGCGCGTGCAGTCGATGATGGGCGCGAAGAACCATGCGGTCGTGCTGCCCGACGCGAACCGCGAGCAGACGATCAACGCGCTCGTCGGCGCCGGTTTCGGCGCGGCGGGGCAGCGCTGCATGGCGACGTCGGTCGCGGTGCTGGTTGGCGAAGCGCGCGACTGGCTGCCCGATCTCGTCGCGAAGGCAAAGCTGTTGAAGGTGAATGCGGGCGCGGAAGCCGGCACCGACGTCGGCCCGGTCGTGTCGAAGGCCGCGAAGGCGCGCATCCTGTCGCTGATCGAAGCGGGCGTGAGCGAAGGCGCGAAGCTCGAACTCGACGGCCGCGACGTGAAGGTGGCCGGCTATGAAAGCGGCAACTTCATCGGCCCGACGATCTTCTCGGGCGTAAAGACCGACATGTCGATCTACACGCACGAAATCTTCGGCCCGGTGCTCGTCGTGCTCGAAGCCGACACGCTCGACGACGCGATCGCGCTCGTCAACGCGAACCCGTTCGGCAACGGCGTGGGCCTGTTCACGCAAAGCGGCGCGGCCGCGCGCAAGTTCCAGAGCGAGATCGACATCGGCCAGGTCGGCATCAACATCCCGATCCCGGTGCCCGTGCCGTTCTTCAGCTTCACCGGTTCGCGCGGCTCGAAGCTCGGCGATCTCGGCCCGTACGGCAAGCAGGTCGTGCAGTTCTACACGCAGACCAAGACGGTCACCGCACGCTGGTTCGACGACGACACGACGGCCGGCCCGGTGAATACGACGATCCGGCTCCACTGAGCCGTGGAGGACAACATGAAAATCGGTTTTATCGGCCTCGGCCACATGGGCGCGCCGATGGCGCTGAACCTGCTGAAAGCCGGCCACGAAGTGCACGCGTTCGACCTGAGCGCTGACGCCTTGCGCGCACTGCAGGATGCCGGCGCACAGGTGGCCGCGTCGCCGCGCGATGCCGCCTCGGGCGCGACGTTCGTCATCACGATGCTGCCGGCCGCGCCGCACGTGCGCTCGGTGCTGTCCGGCGAGAATGGCGTGCTCGCCGGCCTCGGCGCGGGCGCGACCGTGATCGATTCGAGCACGATCGACCCGGCGAGCGCACAGGCGTTCGGCGCGCTCGTGCGCGAGCACGGCGGCGCGTTCGTCGATGCGCCCGTGTCGGGCGGCACCGGCGGCGCGGCGGCGGGCACGCTGACCTTCATGGTCGGCGGCAGCGACGCGGATTTCGAGCGCGTGAAGCCCGTGCTCGCGGGCATGGGCAAGAACATCGTCCATTGCGGTGCGACGGGGATGGGGCAGGTCGCGAAGGTCTGCAACAACCTCGTGCTCGGCATCTCGATGGCGGCGGTGTCCGAGGCGATGTCGCTCGGCGTCGCGCTCGGCATCGACCCGAAGGTGCTGGCGGGCATCGTCAACACGTCGACGGGCCGCTGCTGGAGCTCGGACACCTACAACCCGTATCCGGGCGTGATCGAGACCGCGCCGTCGTCGCGCGGCTACTCGGGCGGCTTCGGCACCGACCTGATGCTGAAGGATCTCGGCCTCGCGAACGATGCCGCGAAGCAGGCGCGCCAACCCGTCTATCTCGGCGCGCTCGCGCAGCAGCTGTACCAGACGATGAGCAGCCGTGGCGACGGCCAGCTCGATTTCTCGGCGGTGATCCGCCTGTACCAACCGGCCAGCAAGAAGGACGCGTCATGATCGAACTGGACTACGTCGACGACGGCGCGATCGCGTGCGCGACGCTCAAGCGTCCGCCTGCGAACGCCTTTACCGCCGACGGGCTGCGGCAACTGCAGGACACCGTCGCCGAACTGAATGCGAACCCGCGCGTGCGCGCGCTGGTGATCACGGGCGACGGCCCGAAATTCTTCAGCGCGGGTGCCGACCTCAACACCTTCGCCGAAGGCGACCGCGCGGTCGCGCGCGCGATGGCGTCGCGTTTCGGCGCGGCGTTCGAGGCGCTGCACGACGCGCGTGTCGTGACGATCGCGGCGATCAACGGCTACGCGATGGGCGGCGGCCTCGAGTGCGCGCTCGCGTGCGACCTGCGGATCGCCGAGGCCCATGCGCAGATGGCGATGCCCGAGCCGTCGGTCGGCCTGCTGCCGTGCGGGCTCGGCACGCAGACGCTGCCCTGGCTCGTCGGCGAAGGCTGGGCGAAGAAGATCATCCTGACCGGCGCGCGTGTCGACGCGGCCACCGCGCTGCGCATCGGCCTCGTCGAGGATGTCGTGGAGTCGGGCGCGTCGCGCGATGCGGCGCTGGCGCTGGCGCGCAACGTCGCGCGGCAGAGCCCGCACGCGGTCGCGTACAGCAAGGAGCTGATCGGCCTCGCGCGCCGCGGCGTGCCGCGCGGCGCGGCGCTCGCGGTCGAGCGCGAACGCTTCGTCGACCTGTTCGATACCAGCGATCCACGCGAAGGCGTGGCCGCGTTCCTCGGCAAGCGCGCGCCGCAGTGGCACTTCGACGGGGAGGGGCAACGATGAGTACGCCGGTGACGAATCACGACGCGTTCGCGGAGCATGCCCCCGAGGTGCTGTTCCGCGTGGTGAATCGCGTGGCGCTGATCACGCTGAACCGGCCGGCCGCGTTGAACGCGCTGTCGTACGCGATGATCGGCGAGCTGGCCGCGTTGCTCGAACGCTGCCGCCACGACGACCAGATCGTCGCGGTCGTGCTGCGCGGAGCGGGCGAGAAGGGCTTCTGCGCGGGCGGCGACGTGCGCGCGCTATACAGGATGGTCGCGCAGCGCGAGACCTGGCTGCCGTTCTTCGTCGACGAATACCGGCTCGACTACGCGATCCATACGTTCCCGAAGCCGGTGGTCGCGCTGATGGACGGCGTGACGATGGGCGGCGGGATGGGCCTTGCGCAGGGCGCCGCGTTGCGCGTCGCGACCGAGCGCAGCAAGATCGCGATGCCGGAAACGCGCATCGGCCTCGTGCCCGATGTCGGCGCGACGCATTTCCTGTCGCGCATGCCGGTCGAACTCGAGCTGTACGTCGGGCTGACCGGCGCGATGCTGTCGGGTGCCGACGCGCTGACCGCGAAGCTCGCGGATCTGTGCGTGCCGTCCGCGTGGCTCGACACGTTCGAGACGCGCATCGAAAGCGTCAAGTGGGAAGGCGATGCGCTGCCGCTGCTGCGCAAGGTGTTCGAGCCACCGTGCAACGTCGTGCCGCATGCGGCGCTCGACGGGCAGATGCCGTGGATCGTGCGTCACTTCGACAAGCGCTCGACCGTCGAGCGGATCGTCGCGACGCTGACGCAGGATCTCGCGCGCGAGGAACTGTCGCGCGAGCACCGTCAATGGCTGCAGGCGACGCTCGATGCGCTCACGGGCCATTCGCCGACGATGCTCTACGTGACGCGCGAGGCGCTGCTGCGCGGCCGCCAGATGACGCTCGCGGAATCGTTCCGGATGGAGCTCGGCATCGTCGCGCGCGCGATCGAGGAAGGCGACTTCTGCGAAGGCGTGCGCGCGCATCTCGTCGACAAGGATCGCAAGCCGCGCTGGGCGCCCGCGTCGCTCGTCGAACTGCGCGCCGAACGCGTGCGGCATTTCCTCACGTCGCCGTGGAAGCTGTTCGCGCATCCGCTCGCCGATCTCGGCGCGGCGTGAGCGCGTAGCCGGCGCGCCGCGCGGGCACCCGCTGCCGCGCGGCGCGCGTTTAATCTCACCGCTCGATCATCGGCGGAATCGCCTGAGCGAACGCGTCGATCACGCAGCGCGTCTTGCGCGGCAGGTAGCGCGTCTTCGGCCAGATCGCGTGGATGTCGCCTTCGCAGACGAAGCAGCGGTCGAGCACGACCGTCATCTCGCCGCGCTTCACGTAGTGATCGAGCAGCCAGCTCGGCAGCCAGGCGATCCCGAACCCCGATGCGCCGGCCGCCGCGATCGCCTGCACGTCGTCGAAACTGAGCTGATGCGGCATGTCGATACGGACCGTCGTGCCGTCCGGCGCGCGCAAGTCCCACGGTTGAACGACCCCCGAGCGGGAATACGCGATCGTCCGATGATGCTTCAGGTCGTCGAGCGTCTTCGGCATTCCGTGTCGCGCGAGATACGACGGCGCCGCGCCGAGGCTCCCGTATTGCGTGCCGAGCCGCCGCACCGCGAGGCTCGTGCTGTCCGCGAGCGTGCCGATCCGCACCGCGAGGTCGATGCCTTCCTCGACGAGATCGACGAAACGGTCGGTGATCGACACGTCGATCCGCAGATCCGGGTAGGTGCGTGCGAGATCGAGCACGACGGGCGTCACGCAGTGGTGCCCGAACGCGAGCGGCACGCTCAGGCGCAGCTTGCCGCGCGGCTCGTTACGGCCGCAGTCGAGGTCGGCCTCCGCCGCTTCCAGTTCCGCCAGCGCGCGCACGCAGCGGTCGTAGTACGCCTGGCCGTCGTCGGTCAGGCTCTGGCTGCGCGTCGTGCGCTGCAGCAGCCGTGCGCCGAGCCGCTTCTCGAGCCGCGCGACCGCCTTGCCGACGGCCGAACGCGTCATGTCGAGCCGCTCCGCCGCGAGCGCGAAGCTGCCCGATTCCACTACCTGGACGAAGGTCGTCACGCCGTCGAGTCTGTCGGTCATCGGAGGGAGGGGTGATTGAGTCCTGTGGTTCCCCAGTCTGGAGAAATGCCTGCGTCAATGGGGATGGGAATTCTCACTATAGTACCGATTCCGGTTCAGCGTGCGTTGCCGGCCGCGCGCGACCCATCCTTCTCATCTGGAGGCGCGCGGCCTGTCGCCGGGCCGCCGCGCAATACGCATGACGCTATCCGACTCCCGCAGGAATGCGGTCGCGCTCGCGGCCGTCTGTCTCACGTCGCTGATGTTCGGCCTCGAAATCTCGAGCGTGCCGGTGATCCTGCCGACGCTCGAACACGTGCTGCATGGCGATTTCAACGGCATGCAGTGGATCATGAACGCGTACACGATCGCGTGTACGACGGTGCTGATGGCGGCCGGCACGCTCGCGGACCGGTTCGGCCGCAAGCGCGTGTACGTGACCGGCACCGTGCTGTTCGGCGCGACGTCGCTGCTGTGCGGGCTCGCGCCGAACGTGCCGGTGCTCGTCGCGGGCCGGCTGCTGCAGGGCGCCAGCGGCGGCGCGATGCTGATCTGCCAGATTGCGGTGCTGTCGCACCAGTTCCGCGAGGGCCGCGAGCGCGGCCGCGCATTCGGGATCTGGGGGATCGTGTTCGGCATCGGGCTCGGTTTCGGGCCGATCGTCGGCGGCGCGATCGTCGCGCTGGCGAACTGGCCGTGGGTGTTCCTCGTTCATGCACCGCTCGCGGCCGTCGCGCTCGCGCTGATCGGCGGCGCGGTGCAGGAGTCGCGCGATCCGCATGCGGGCAGCCTCGACGTGGCGGGCATCGTCACGCTGTCGCTCGCGGTGCTCGGCCTGGCCTTCTACATCACGCAAAGCGCGGAACTCGGGCTGACGAGCGCCGCCGGCCTCGGCGTGCTCGGCGCGACCGTGCTGGCGGTGGCCGGCTTCTTCCTCGCGGAACGCGCGAGCGCGCGGCCGATGTTCGACTTCTCGGTGTTCCGGATCCGCGCGTTCACCGGCGCGATCTTCGGCTCGATGGGGATGAACTTCAGCTTCTGGCCGTTCATGATCTACCTGCCGATCTGGTTTCAGGTCGCGCTCGGCTACGACAGCGTGACGGCCGGCCTCGCGTTGCTCGCGTACACGCTGCCGACGCTGGTCGCGCCGCCGTTCGGCGAACGGCTCGCGCTGCGCTACGGGCCGGGCGTCGTGATCCCGGGCGGCTTGTTCACGATTGCCGCCGGTTTTGTGCTGATGCGGATCGGCAGCGCGGCCGACCACGCAAGCTGGGTGACGATGCTGCCCGGCTGCGTGATCGCCGGCATCGGGCTTGGGCTCACGAACACGCCGGTGACCAATACGACGACGGGTGCGGTGCCGAGTGCGCGGGCAGGGATGGCGTCGGGCATCGACATGAGCGCGCGGATGATCTCGCTCGCACTGAATATCGCGGCCATGGGCTTCGTGCTGGTCGCGGGGATCGTCGCGAGCCTGAAGGGCGGTGTCGCGGGCACGATCGGCGACGGGGCGCTGCGCCGGCTCGCACAGGAGATTGCTTCCGGGCGAACCGACGGGCTGCACGAGATCGCACCGGCGCTCGCACAGGCCGACCCGACCGGCGCGGCGCTGCACGCGGCGCTCGTGCACGGATTCGGCTGGGTGATGGTGTACGGCGCGGCCGGCGTGGCCGTGCTCGCGACGGCGAGCGCGGTGGCGTTCGCGCCGGCGCGGCGCGGGGCGGCCGTGTGCGAATGACGCCGCGCATGGCCGGCGGGGCAGGGGCGGCCGGCCCGGTGCGCGGGCCGGTCAGGACATCCCGCCGCCGAGCGCGCGGTACAGCGTCATCTGGTTGTTGAGCCGGTCCAGCCGCGTCTGTTCGTCGGCGCTTTGCGCGTCGCGCAGCCGCTGCTGCTGGTCGAGCCACGGTTGCACGGCGGTCGCACCGGCTGCGAACTGCGCGGCGGCGAGCCGTTCGGCGCGCTGCGCCTGTTCGAGCGACAGCGCGCGCTGTTCGGCCTCGCGTTCGAGCTGGACGCGCGCCGACAGCGCGTTCTCGACTTCCGCGAGTGCCGTGTAGAGCTTCTGCCGGAACCCGACGACGGCCTCCTCGTACTGCGTCTTCGACACCTTGATCTGCAACTGCATCGTGTTCCACTGGATGAACGGCAGGGCGAGGCCGAGCCCGAGCGTGCCGACCGGATTCGCGAGCACGCGCTCGAGGCTCGTGCTCGACGTGCCGGCCGCGCCGGTCAACGTGAAGGTCGGGTAGAAACTGGTACGTGTCGCGTCGACCTGCGCGAGCGATTCGCGCAGCCTGAATTCCGCCGCGCGCAAGTCGGGGCGCCGGCCGAGCAGGCTGGCCGGCAGGCCTGCCGCCACTTCCGGCGGCGGCGCGTCGGGCAGCGCCGGCGGTTCGGCCGCGCGCTGTTGTGGCGGCCGGTCGAACAGGATCGCGAGGGCGTGACGGTTCTCGGTACGCTGCTGGATCAGGCGTGTCTGCGCGGCCCGTTGTGTGGCGAGGCTTTGTTCGGCCTGCGCAAGGTCGAGCCCCGACACGGCGCCGGCCGTGTGTCGTGACCGGACGACCGCGAGCGTGCGGACCGCATACGCGATGTTCGCGTCGCCGAGCGCGATCTGCCGGTTCAGGAAGCCGATCCGCCAGTACAGCGACGCGGTCGTGCCGATCAGCGACAGCCGCGCGGCTTCGAGATCGGCGGCCGTCGCGTCGGCTTCCCAGCGCGCGGCGTCGCGCAGCGCGGCCAGCCGGCCCCACAGGTCGATTTCATAGCTGAGCGAAGCGTTCGCGTTGCTCGACCGGCTCATCTGGTGCGTATCGAGCGTGCGCGACACGGCACCGTTCGCGCCGAGCGTCACGTTGGGCGTCAGGTTCGTATTCGCGAGCCCGGCCTGCAGTTGCGCGCGGTACACGCGGATCGCCGCGATCGCGATGTCGTTGTTGGCGCGCAGCGCGTCGTCGATCAGCGTGTCGAGTTGCGGATCGCCGAAGCTGCGCCACCAGTCGCGCGTCGTGGCCGGTGCGTCGGCGGAAACCGGCGCCGCCCAGTTCGCGGGCATCGCGACGGCGGGCAGCGGATCATGGCGCGCGCCCGCGCAGCCGGCGAGCAGCGCGGCCGCGCATGCGAATGCGCCGAGGCGCTGAAACGATGAGGAATGCGTCATGGCGGGCCTTGCGTCAGTCGCGCGCGAGCGCATCGATCGGATCGAGCCGCGATGCGTTGCGCGCGGGCATGAAGCCGAATATCACACCGGTGAGCGTCGAGCAGACGAACGCGGTCACGATCGCGCCGGCCGAGAACACCATCTTCCACTGCGCGACGAACATCGAGAACAGCGCGCCGAGCCCGAACGACAGCGCGATGCCGATCGTGCCGCCGAGCAGGCAGACCAGCACGGCCTCGACGAGAAACTGCTGCAGGATGTCGGACTGGCGCGCGCCGACCGCCATCCGGATGCCGATTTCGCGCGTGCGCTCGGTAACCGACACCAGCATGATGTTCATCACGCCGATCCCGCCGACGACGAGCGAGATCACGGCGATCAACGACAGCAGCAGCGTCAGCGACTGGCCGGTCTTCTCGACGGTCTTCACGACGCTGTCCATGTTGTACGTGAAGAAGTCCTTGCGGCCGTGGCGCTGCTTCATCAGCGTTTCGAGGCTTTTTTCGGCGGCGGCGCTCGGCTGGCCGTCACGCACGCGCACGGTGATGCTGTCGAGATAACGCTGCCCGAAGAGGCGCCCGCTCGCGGTCGTGTACGGCACCCACACGTTCAGGCTCTTCACGCTGCCGAACGCGCTCTTCTTGTCCGCCGTCACGCCGATCACCACGCACGGCACGTTGTCGACCAGGATCACTTCGCCGATCGGGTTGCGCGTCGCGCCGAACAGCTTGCGGCGCGTGTTCTGGTCGATCACGGCCACCTGCACCTGGCGGCGCACCGCGTCCTCGTCGAATGCGACACCGAGCGCCAAACGCATCCCGCGCGCCTGGAAGAAGCGGTCGCCGACGCCGCTCACGAGCGCGTTCACGTCGACGTTGCGGTAGCGCAGCAGCAGCGTGCGCGACGTTTCGGGCGTCGCGCTGTCGACATACGGCTGCTCGGCGAGCGCGGCGACGTCGGCGGGCACGAGCGTCTGGATCGCATCGGCGCGGCTGTCGCCCCAGTCGGTGCCCGGGTAGATGTTGATCGTGTTCGTGCCGATGCTGCCGATCTCGTCGAGCATGTAGCGCTTCGCGCCTTCGCCGATCGCGACGATCGACACGACCGACGTGATGCCGATGATGATGCCGAGCATCGTCAGCAGCGTGCGCAGCCGGTGCGACACGAGTGCGATCCACGCCATCCGGCAGGCCTCGGCGAAGCGTCCGGAGCCGGCCGCGAAGCGGCGTGCGCGCGGGGCGGCATCGGCCTGCGGATCGGGGGCGACTGCCGCGGGCGGCGACAGCGTGTCGCGATGATCGTGGGTGGATGGCGCGCCGGTTTCCGCTTCGCTCGCTTCCGCTGCATCTGTGCCCGCGGCTGCTTCCGCGAGGGCTTCCGCATGGTGGCGGTTCGGCCGGTCGGCGACGATCTCGCCGTCGCTGATCTCGATGATGCGCCGCGCATGGCGCGCGACGGCCTTGTCGTGCGTGACGATGACGATCGTGTGGCCGAGCGCGTTCAGCTCGTGCAGGATGCGGATCACGTCCTGGCCGCTTTTCGTGTCGAGCGCGCCGGTCGGTTCGTCGGCGAGGATCACGTGGCCGCCGTTCATCAGCGCGCGCGCGATGCTCACGCGCTGCTGCTGGCCGCCGGACAGTTGCCCGGGGCGATGGTGCGCGCGATCCGCGAGCCCGAGGCGCGCGAGCAGCTCGCGTGCGCGCGCGTGCCGCTCCGCGCGCGGCGTGCCGGCATAGATCGCGGGCATTTCGAGGTTCGCGACGGCATCGACGTGCGGCAGCAGGTGATAGCGCTGGAACACGAAGCCGAAGTGCTCGCGACGCAGTTGCGCGAGCTCGTCGCTGTCGAGCATGTGCGTGTCGCGTCCGCCGACCGTGTAGGTGCCTTCGCTCGGGTGGTCGAGGCAGCCGAGGATGTTCATCAGCGTCGACTTCCCGGAGCCCGATGCGCCGACGATCGCGACGATCTCGCCCGCGTGGATCGACAGGTTGACGTTGTTCAGCACGACGACGTCCTTGTCGCCGGCCGGAAAGCGTCGTGTGACGGCGGAGAGTTTCAGCAGGGGCTGGCTCATCGTCACACCACGTCCGCCAGCGGCGCGTGGTCGTCCGCGGACGCTTCGCCGATCACCACGCGTTCGCCGTCCTTCAGGCCGGCCAGCACTTCGACGCGCACGTTGTTGTTGATGCCGATGCGGACGTTGCGCGTTTCCGTGCTGCCGTCGGCGCGCAGCACGCGCACCGCGTAGGTGCCGTCCTTGGTTTTCTCGCCGAGCGCGGCGGCCGGAATGCTGAGCGCGTTGCGCGCGTTGCCGAGCACGATGTTGACCTGCGCGGTCATCGAGATGCGCAGCCGGTGCTCGGGATTCGGCACCTCGAACAACGCGTTGTAGAACACCGCCGAATTCGGTTTCGCGCCGCCGCCCGCGCCGCCGCCGAGCGCGCCTTGCGTTTCGGCGTAGTTCTGCGGCGCCGGCTCGATCGCGCGCAGCTTGCCGTAGTGGCGCCTGTCCGGTTCGCCCAGGATCGTGAAATACGCGGTCTGCCCGGCGTTCACGCGGATCACGTCGGCTTCCGACACCTGCGCCTTCACGGTCATCGTGTCGAGATCCGCGAGCTTCAGGATCACCGGCGCCTGCTGTTGCGCGATCACCGTCTGGCCTTCCTGCGTGACGATCGCGACGACCTGGCCGTCGATCGGCGCGACGATGCGCGTGTAGCCGAGGTTGGCCTGTGCGGTCTCGATCTGGATGCGGGCCGAGCGGATCTGCGCGGCGAGCGACGCGAGCGTCGCGCGCTGCACGTCGAGCGTCGCGCGCGCGGCTTCGAACGACTCGCGCGACGTCGCGTCGTCGGGCAGCATGGCCTGCTGGCGCCGGAACGCGAGTTCCGCCTGCGTGAGTTGCGCGGCGGTCGATTGCTGCTGCGCGCGCAGGCTTTCTTCGCTGGCGCGTGCCTGGCGCAGCGCGTTTTCCGAGAGCACGGGGTCGATCTCGGCGAGCCACTGGCCTTTCGTGACCTTGTCGCCGAGCTTGACCTTCAGCGATTTCAACTGCCCCGAGACTTGCGCGCCGACGTCGACCTGCCTGAATGCCTGCAGCGCACCGGTGGCCAGCACCGCGTTTTCGAGGTCGCCGCGCGAGACGGGCGCGGACAGGTATTGCGGATGCTTGTCGGGTGCGCACGCCTTCAGCGTGACACCTGTGGCGATCGCGACGATGGCGAGGGAAGCCAGCACGATGCGCCGGCGGCGATGGGTCTTCTGAGTCATGAGAGCGCAGCGAGGATGAAGCGGGCGCCGGCGATGCGTGCGGCCGACCGGGACGATCCGGCCGGCGTCGCATGCAGGGCGCGTCGCCCGCGACGGAATCCGCGTACGCATCGCGCGGGCGTGCCGATTCGAATCAGGCGCTCATGGTAAGCGAGGAATTCACGACAAATCGTGTGGAAATTGTGCTGAATTGTGCGGACGCCGCGCCGGAGCGGGGGCCGGGCGGCGTCATTGTTGCGATCTGTGAAGTCTGCGGACGACGGCCCGCGTGCGTACCGCGCTCCGCGTTATCGCTGCGCGGCGACGAGTGCCATCATCGGCCGGTCGCGTTCCTCGTCGAGCGCGGGCAGGGCATCGACCTGTTCCTGCGTCGGCCCCCATTCGTCCAGGTGCGTGAGCGTGAAGCCGCTGCCGATCAGCAGGTTCACGAGCGTGCCGAGCGTGCGGTGCTGCTTGATGACGCCCGGCGCGAGCCAGTCGGTCACGCGTTCGCCTTCGCGCTGATAGCCGTCGAGCGGCCACGAGCGGTTGCCCTGCGCGTCGACGACGAAACCGGGCCGGCGCGGCGCCGTATAGACCGGATGCTCGATCGAGAACACGAGCCGCCCGCCCGGCACGAGCGCACGATGGAGCGTGCGGAACAAGGTATCGAGGTCTGCGATGTAATGGAACGCGAGCGAGCTGTACGCGAGATCGAACGCGGCATCCGGCAGCGCGAGCGTTTCGAGGTCGGCGCGGCGGTACGTGATCGCCGGATGCGCGGCGCTCGATGCCGCACGTTCGAGCATGCGCTCGGACACGTCGATGCCGAGCACGCTTGCCGCGCCCTCGCCGGCGGCCCAGCGGCTGAACCATCCGTAGCCGCAGCCGAGGTCGAGCACGCGGCGACCGTGCAGGTCGGGAAGCAGCGCGCGCAGCGCGGGCCATTCGGGGGCGCCGTCGAGTCCGTGGATCGAGCGGTTCAGGCGGCTGTAGCCTTCGAAGAAGGTCGGGTCGTCGTAGATGTTCTGCGTCATGCGTAGGGCCTCGTGCGGGCAGGGTGCGCGGTGTCGCACGCCCGGTTCCGCGAGCTTACGCGTGCTACCCGCTCGCGTCGATCCGGCGTTGCGTGTCGGCGTCGACGATGTCGCGGATCGCGCTGAACAGCGGTGCGGCGTCGGTATAGCGGCGGCCGTAGCCGAGATTGAACGCGTAGTCGAAACCGGGCGGATTGCGGCCCTGGGTGTGCTGCAAGATCGTCTCCAGCTTGTCGAACGCTTTTGCCGCGCGCGCTTCCGGCGACGCGGCCGCTTCGTATTCATCCCACAGTGCGACGATCTCGTCGCGCTGCGCCGGATCGAGCGGCGCGGTCAGCGTCAGCAGGTCGTCGCGTTCGTGCGCGCTCTTGTCGGGGTGCGCGGCCTGCTCGATCGCGGGGATGTCGCCGTGCAGCGCCTCGCCGAGATCGTGGACGACACACAGCTTCAGCAGCTTCAGCGTGTCGATGCCGGGCAGCGCATCGGCGAATACGAGTGCCATCAGGCACAGCCGCCAGCTATGCTCGGCGGTGCTTTCCGCGCGCCCGGCCGACGTGTGGCCGCTGCGCAGCACATCCTTCAGGCGTTCGGCTTCGCGCAGGAACGCGAGCCGCGCGTGGATCGTATCGGGGTTCATGGTCGGTGTCCGTGCGATGAGCCATCAAGCGTAAGGCGGCCACGCACGGTTCGTCCACGCATGAAATATGCGCGGGGTCGTACTACAGCGTTTCCACGAGCCGCGCGGCCGACCCGTCCGACAACGTCATCCGTGTCCACCGGCACCGGCTGCCGCGGATCGGCACGACGCGCGACGCATTCGCGCCGGTGTCGAATTCGACGCTCGGCGGCCCCGCGCGATCATGCCAGCCGAGCGTATCGAGCGCGCTTTCCATGCGGACGATTGCCGGCGTCGCATAGCGCCACAGCGACGTGCCGAGCAGCATCGACAGCGGTTGCGAGAATTCGGCTGCACGCGCAGGCGAACAGGCGAGCAGCCGGTGCGTGAGGTCGCACACGAGATGCATGCGGCCCGCGCTGCCCGCGACGAGCCGCGCAAGCGCGTGATCGCCCGCGGAATCGAGGCGCGCGGCGAGCAGCCGTTCGGCCGTCGCGCGTTCGCCGGGCGACATCTGTTGCAGGCCGGCTTCCCAGCGCGAGATCGTCGATTGCGCCACGCCGAACAGTTCCGCCGCGTGGCTCTGTTTCACGCGGTGCAGCGCACGCCAGCGCTTGAGTTGCGGGCCGAGTGGCGGCGTGTGTAGCGGTGAGGCAGACATGGCGGTACTCCGTTCGGTGTGTGCGTCGCGTGGCGGCTGCGGTGGATGGAATCGTCATTCCTGCGGCGCCTGAAGCACGACGAGTTCGACCGGAACCAGTGCCGCGCCGCCAACGACGAGATCGCCATCGGCGGTGGCGGTGATCGGCGTGGGGTGCATCGTGAGATTCAGGCCCGCCAGTGCTGTTGTCACATGCCGGGCAGGGATCGTGTACGGCCGGTCGAGCAACTGGGCGGCGACCTTCGGCGGTATGTCGAAACCCTGGGTGGAATAACGCATACCGGCGATATTGCCCTCGAGCGCGAAACCGTCCCGCACGGCGACGTACCCGTGCGCGACCGCTGCCAGCCGATCGATTGCCGAAGCGCCATCCGGCAGCACGACACGGTAATGGCCTTTGACATGCCCGCCGATCGCCTGGAATTCGGTAAACGACCAACGCAGCGACGCCCGGTAGCGGGACGACAAGGCCGACCGCAGCGTGTCCGGCAGATCGAGGACGAAGTGCACGGGGCGACCCAGCACGACCAGCTTCGTATGGTCTGCGGTGGTCATGAAGCCGGATACCACTTCGTCGTACGGCGCGTCCCGCACCAGCCCGGACTTGAACAGCTGATCCTCGGATGGTGGTGGCTCGGCTTGCGCCTGCGGCTTGTGACAGCCCGGCAGCGCGACGCAGCCCGCGGTAAATGCGGCGGCGAGCCACCGTCGGCGTGCGATCGATATGGTCATGGTCTCGTCCCGTCTTGTGCGGTTTGGTCTTTTGACGCCCTCGGAAGCCGGATTCTCGCGTATCCGCCGCGCGTTGTCGAACGGGAAATCTGCCTGGGCAGCGCTCGCAATCCGGCCCTATCCGGCGGCATGCTGCGCTCTCCCGACCCGCCGCCAACGTTTTCGTCGCGCTTTCAACCGTCTCCGCCATATCTTATTATTCGGCCAGTGCGGAGGCGTACCGGCCGCCAACGGTCATGTCGAGGCATGACGCGCCGGCATGAATGACCGCTTTTCGGCCGGTGCGTCGCTCGACGCTCGGTCGAAACGACAGGACCCGCGTGGCCAGCGCGTGTCCCAAAAAAATCACGAGAGGGCGCGATGGTACGACTGGTCTTGCTGCTGCTGGGCATCGAATACTTGCGCACCCGCTGGCGCGGGCTGACCGTACTTGGCTGGGTGTGGGTCGTCGCGGGTGTGGTGATCTTCGTCGACGCGCTCGACGGCGCGCTGCATTTTCCGATCCAGATCTTCGCGTGGCTGTTCCTGATCGAGGGGCTCGCGACGCTCGCGGTGGCCGGCAGCGGCGTCGGCGGGCAGCGCGTCCTGCGCTACGTGAAGGGGATCGCGGTCGTGGTGGCCGCCGGGCTCGTGTTCGCGGGGCATCATCACGGCCATTTCCTGCTGTCGATGATCTTCGGCACGCTGTTCCTCGTCGACGGGCTGCTGCAGTGCACCGCCGCGTGGATGGTGCGCTATCGCCGCTGGAACGTCGCCTTCGGGTGGGGCGTCGTCGAAATCCTGCTGGCGATCTTCTTCTACCAGCCGTACCCGACCCACTACGTGGGCACCGTGCCGTACTGCCTCGGCCTGCTGCTGATATTCGGCGGGATGCACATGCTGAGCCTCGCCGCACGCGTGCGGCGACTGACGCGCAATCCGGCGTTCGCGACCTCGCCGGCGCCGGCACTCGCGCCGGACCTCGATGATGCGCGCGACCTGCCGCATTTTTCCCAAT
>JABLTH010054307.1_pt1 | contig 42440 bp, 43 predicted proteins | sample 7875711 | NCBI WGS metagenome assembly JABLTH01 (sample SAMN14941262, study PRJNA633318) | bioreactor metagenome | isolation source: bioreactor | place: China | collected 2019-03-05 | reverse complement strand
GCTTGTTCGAGCTGAACCAGTTCGTTCTTCACTTGCGCGCGGGTGACGGTGCTTTGGGCGAATGCGCCGAACGAAGCGGACAGGGCGACAGCGGCAACGACTGCGGAAACGAGCGATTTCATGATGACCTCCGATGTTTATTGGCTTTCCGCGTTCGACACCATGTCGTAAGCGGTTGATTACATCGTAGGCGCCGGTCGACCTAGGGTAAACGTGAGTTTTGGTGAAAGATCGTTGTCGCTGGAGTAATAATTCCGGGATATACGCGTTCCGTCCCTATTCGATGTTGCCGGATTTGCAAGGGAGCGGAGCGAATGCGCGCCACGCGGACGGCGTACGCGGACGGGTGCCGGGCGGCGAAGGCGCGGGTGGAGAGGCGGCGGAAGGGTTGCGTTGCCGACGGGTCAGACGTCGTCGTCGATTTCCTTGCGTTCCCGGCGTTCCTCGTTGCCGCGGCGCGCGCGCAGGCGCTGGCGCGACAGCACGGCGATCACCTGCTGGGTCGGCGCGCCGGACGGCAGTTCGTTGCGGATGCGATCGGGCACCATGGGCAGGCCCGCGCGCTGCCGGCGCAGCGCCTTGGCGATTGCCCGGCGGCATTCGTCACCGTGGCAATCCCATTCATCGCGGATTCTCTGGCAATAACGGCATTGTTCCATCCGGACAGTCTAACGCGTCTTCGGGAACGGGGCTGGACGCGGGCCCGAACGCGTCACGCGCCGGGCGCGGCAGCGGCGAGCGCTTTCGCATGCGACTGGAAGCGGCGATGTTCTTCCGGCGGCACGAGCGAGCCGCCCGTCGCCCAGATGACGTGCGTCGCCCGGCGCAGGTCGATCGCATGGCGATGGACGTAGTCCTTTCCGGCCGGAGAGTGCGCCAGCCAGCCGGGGCCGCCGACGGCAGCGGCGGCCGACGGCTCGAGTTCCACGCCCGTCGCGCGCCGGACCGCGAGCAACTGCGCGTAAAGCTGCGCGTCGCTGACGGTGAAGACGCCCGACAGCTGGGACGCCATCAGCGGGCTGACGAGGTGCGACGCCTGCGCGACTGCCAGGCCATCGGCCTCGGTCCGGTTGTCGAGCCCCGCGTCGTAGACGGAAACGGGCTTCCCGGGGCCGGCGGCCAGCTGGACCAGCATGCACGGCGAAGCGACGGGCTCGGCGAAAAAGCAATGCACGTGCTCGCCGAACAGCGCCTTGAGGCCATAGGCGATCCCGCCCGGCGCGCCGCCGACGCCGCACGGGACATGGACGAAGAGCGGATGCGCGGCATCCACGGCGCGGCCCGCCCCGGCGAGCTGCGCGGCGAGATGCCGGGCACTGGCCGCGTAGCCGAGGAACAGCATCAGCGAGCCTTCGTCGTCGACGAAGTGGCTGCGCGGCTGATGGCGTGCCTGCGCGCGTCCCGCCGCGACGGCTTGCGCGTAGTCGCCGTCATGTTCGATCACGCGAACGCCGCGTGCTCTCAGGCGCGCCTTCTTCCACGGCTTCGCGTCGGTCGACATGTGGACGACCGACTCGAACCCTAGCGCGGCGGCCATCACGCCGATGCTCAGGCCGAGATTGCCGGTGCTGCCCACGATGACGGTGTGCGCGGCAAACAGTTCGCGTGCGGCGGTCGATGCGAGGAGCCGTCGGTCGCCCGCGGGTTCGAGCAGGCCGTGTTCGATCGCGATCGACTCCGCGAGCGCGAGCACTTCATGAAAGCCGCCGCGCGCCTTGATCGAGCCGGCGACCGGCAGCGCGTCGTCGCGCTTGATGAACCACGCGCCGTGTTCGTCTGCCGGGAGCGACAAGCAGCGCTGCAGGCTGTCTGCCGGCATCAGCGGCGATTCGATTTTTCCCGCGCTCGCCGCGAGTTCGGGAAACAGCTCGGCCATCAGCGGTTCGCAGCGCGCCAGCCGCGCTTCGGCCGTCGCAATGGCGTCGATCGCCGGTGCGTCGTGCGGCAGCGGGCTGCCGGCGTGGGGGTTCAGCCACAGCAGCGGGTGGCGCGATTGCAGCTTGGCTAATAGATCGGAAGGCTGGAGCGTGAAGGTCATGGATCGGTCTTGCGTCGGATGAACGGCGAATCAGGCTTGAATGCTACGATTCGAACCGGTTGCGCGAAAGCGCCGATTTCTAATGAATGCATTAGCCTGACTTATAACGATGCGACTCGATGGTTCGATCCTTGGTGCGTTGCTGTGCTTTGAAAGGGCCGGCCGGTTGCTGAGCTTCACGAAGACGGCACAGGCGTTCAACCTGACGCAAAGCGCCGTGAGCCAGCAGATCCGGAACCTGGAGGACCGGCTGGGTTACCCGCTGTTCGTGCGTCAGGCGCGCGGGCTGAAGTTGACCGAGAAGGGCGCGACCCTGCTCGGAACGATGTCGAGCGCGTTCGGCGACATCCATCGCACGCTTCAGGCGCTCGACATGCCGGACGCGCCGCTGCAGGTGAGCTGTCTGCCGTCGCTCGCGCTGCAATGGCTGATGCCGCGCCTGTCCGAATTTCATCGGCTGCAACCGGACGTGCCGGTTCGCGTGAAGGCCGAGTTTCAGGTGCTGGATCGTCAGGCCATGGAGACCGACGACATCGACGTGGCGGTGCGCTACGACCCGGTGCAATACGGGCGGCTGCATGCCGAGGCCATCCTCGACGAAATCCTGTTTCCGGTCGCCACGCCCGCGTATCTGGCGCAGCATCCGTCCTTTGCCGGCGGGGAGTCTCTGGATGGCGTCGTCCTGCTGCACGACGCGGCTCCGTGGGGCGGCGCACCCGAGTTCGTGGAGTGGCGCACGTGGCTGGAGGCGGTTCGTCCCGCGTGGATGGCGCATCTTGACGGCCCGCAGTTCAATTTCTCCAGCCTGGCAATCACGGCTGCGCTGAACCATCAGGGCGTCGCGATGGGGCGCGCCGCGCTGGTACACGACGAGATCGCGAGCGGACGGCTCGTGGATGTATTCGGCAGGCACGTGCGTGCGCCGGCGCGCTACATGCTGTTGTCACGCAATCCCGACGATCCGCGCACCACGGCTTTTTCGGACTGGCTCAAGGCCGAGTGCGCACGCTTCGAGGCGGCTCGGTCACGCCTGCTTTCGAACGGAAGCCGGCACGGGTAGCCGAAGCTGCCGGATGGCTGGGTCGGAGTGCGAAGTAGTTGAGAAACGGGTGGCGCCGCACACTACGATTTCCCGTCCGTCTCCATACGGAATGCTTGCGCACGGACGCGGCTGGCGAGCGTTACTTGAGTTGCCAGATACCCCAGATGGCGATCAACAGGCCAAGGCCGAATCCGCAGCCGAGCAACACGTAGGTTTCCATTGCAGGTCTCTGAAAGCGTGGCAGCGCCGATGCGGACATCGGCGTGCGAGCAGGACAGTCGGTGACGTATCGTTCGCATCGTCGGGCGCGGCGATACGCCGGGTCCGCGAATACTACGCTCGGCAGCTTTCAGAACGCATGCGGGATCGATGGCAATCCGCCGCCCGTCATTGCTTGACCGCGTGCGTGTTGTCCGGCTGGGTAACGTGCGATCCGCCGTGCCGGAACACGCCCGATTTCCAGATCATCTGCGATGCCGCGACGAGCACGAAGAGCAGCACGACTATCCTGAAGCTGCGGGGCGACATCTTGTCCCGCAACGGGCGGACGAGCCACATGCCGGCAATGGCCGGCAGGCTGGCCGCCGCCGAGATCGCGAGGTCGGCGGCGCTCGCGTGCGCGGCGCCGCTGAACGTCGTGAGCAGCGTGACGATCGACACCACGAGGATGATCGCGATCTGCTTCGTGAAGGCGCGCCCGGTCGCGCCGGACGAAATCAGGTAGGTGGCGAGCAGCGGGCCGGGAACCGACGCGATGCTTTCCATCAGCGCGGCGCCGAAGCCGAGTACGAAGCCGACGGGCTTCTGCCATGCGGGAGGCAGGTTGAGCTTCGGCGCCGCGAGCATCAGCGTCGCGGCGACGATCAGCAGTGCGCCGGACGCCGCCTGCGCATGACCCGGATTGAGCGAGAGCAGGATCGCGACACCGACGATATTGCCGATCACGGTGCCCGCGATCGGCGCGGCGATCTTGCGTGCCGTCGCCAGCACCTGGCCGCCTTCCAGCGCCTGCGGAATGTTGCCGAGGATGATCGGCATCGACAGCAGCAGCACCGCATGCCGGATCGGCAGGAACTGGCTGAGTATCGGCATCGCGATCAACGGCACGCCGATGCCCGTGATCCCCTTGGCCATGCCGCCCAGCAGCAGCGCGACGGCGATACCGGCCAGATCGAACGCGCCGAGCCCCTGCAGGCTGGAAACCAGCACACCTTCAGTCAGATTGAAATGCATCATGGATTGGCTTGTCGCGGCATATCCGGCAGCGAGCGCTGTCGAAGGTGCCCGTTGCGGCGCGTGCGTATTGCACGCATGTGTTCTGGATCGGCTTGACCGGGCGTCGATCGCACGGCGCCGCACCGTTGCGCGGCCGGGTCCGCAGGAAATCGACGCGCGGTTCGAGGATGCATCTTACCCGAGCGTTGCGGAGGGCATTCGGCGCGGGGCGCGGCATGCCGCCGGTATCGTGGGCGCGATCAGGTACGCGGTTCAATATAATTCATGACCGTGTGTCGCCTCATGCGCGATATGCATTCACTGGAACAAGGAGACCCGATGACGCTTGCGCAGTTGCAGGCCCTGGCGGCCGTGGTCGAACTCGGCTCGCTGACGGCCGCGGCCGACCGGCTGAACCGCAGTCAATCCGCGATCAGTCATGCGCTGACCGAGCTGGAAGACATCACGGAGGTCAAGCTGCTCTGGCGCGACCGGCAGCCGGTCGTCCTGACGGCGGCGGGCGAGCGCCTGTGGCCGTACATCCAGAACGTGGTGCGCGAAGCGCAGTTGCTGCGCCAGCAGTTCAGCGTGTCGCGCGGCAAGCTCGAAGGGAAGCTGGTGGTCGCGTCGCTGCCGAGCGTGTCGCTGGCGTTCGTCGTGCCTGCGCTCGAGGCGTTGAAGGAGATGCACCAGGGCGTGTCGGCGGTGCTGCTCGAAGGCACGGACAGCGAAGTCGAAGGGTGGATCGAGGACGGTACCGCCGACGTCGGCGTGGTGGCCGGCACGAAGACCTTCGCGCACACGCTGCCGCTGCTCGACGAGGACTTCGTCGCGGTGGCGGCGGATGGCATGTTCACGGGCCGCAAGAGCGTGTCGGCGAAGCAGTTGTCCGCGGCCCCGTTCATTTTCTCGAAGGCCGGATGCGGGCCGGTGATCTCGGATTACTTCGCGCGCAGCGGCACGCCGCTGCACGCCGCGTTCAACGTGGTCGAGATGCGCACCATCCTGTCGATGGCGGAGGCCGGCATGGGCGTGTCGATCGTTCCGCGCATCACGCTCACGTACACCCCGTTCGGCGGCCGCGTGCTGGCGCTTTCGCCGCGGCTGCATCGTTCCGTCCGGCTGTCGTGGAACACGTCCGGCAATGCGATCGCCGATGCGTTCGTGCGGCTCGTCGACGCGCAACGCGCGAAGGCGGCGAAGGCGATTCACGCGCGCGCGAAAAGGAGCCGGTGACGAACGGCCGGTGCAATGAAAAGCGCTCATGGGCGGCTTGCAGTTTATTCATGCCGGCGGTGGTCGAGATGCAATACATTGATCGAACTCGCCCCTGACCGCTTTGCCCCGAAGGAGATTGCCGTGCCGGCCTTGCCCACCTTGCTTGCATTCGGACTCGTGTCGCTCGGCATGGTGCTGACGCCCGGGCCGAACATGATCTATCTGGTGTCGCGCTCGATCTGCCAGGGCCGCCGTGCCGGGCTGGTGTCGCTCGGCGGCGTCGCGCTGGGGTTCGTCTTCTACATGGTGTGCGCGGCGCTGGGCATCACCGCGCTGGTGTTGGCCGTGCCGTATGCGTACGACGTGCTGCGCTTTGCCGGTGCGCTTTATCTGGCGTACCTGGCGTGGCAGGCGCTGAAGCCGGGCGGCCGTTCGGCGTTCCAGGTCGGGCAACTGCCGCACGATAGCCGCGCCAGGCTTTTCACGATGGGCTTCGTCACGAACCTCGCGAATCCGAAGATCGCGGTGATGTATCTGTCGCTGCTGCCGCAGTTCATTTTGCCGGGGCACGGCAGCGTGCTCGCGCAATCGCTGGCGCTCGGCAGCGTGCAGATCGCGGTGAGCGTCAGCGTGAACGCGCTGATTGCCTGCATGGCCGGCGCCATCGCGGGTTTTCTGGCGGGGCGGCCGGTCTGGGCGTCGGTTCAGCGCTGGTTGATGGGCACGGTACTGGCGGGACTCGCCGTGCGTATCGCACTGGAGTCGCGCAGTTGACGCGAGTGGCCGACGGGTTGCGGGATAGCAGGATGCTTCCGAGTTGCATCGTGGCGAACGCACCCGGTATCGTCAGCGCTGGCAGTTGCCCTGCGCTTCGTTGCCGGCCTGCACGGGCGCGGCTTTTGCGTTGCGCCGGCCGCGCGTCGCGAGCCAGCACAGGATCGACCCGCCGCATACCATCGACGCGCCTTGCCAGAATTCGATCGACAGCGGCGCATGCAGCAACGTCGCGGCGAGCATGGCGGCGAGCACCGGGGTGAAATACGATGCGCCGACGATGATCGTCACGTTGCCGTGCATGATGCCGGTGTTCCAGGCCGCATAGCCGAACCCCAGTGCCGATGCCGCCAGCACGATGTAGATGGCCGCCTGCAGGCTGAACGTCATGCCGCCGCCGCCTTCGATCGCGAACTTGATCCAGAGCGCCAGCGCAACCAGCATGAAGAACGGCGTGACGCCGTTCTTGCCGTCGGCGATGCGCGCCGTCACCGTGCAATAGCCGGCCCAGATCAGCGCGCCGAAGAACGCGAGGCCGTAGCTCAGCGGACTGTCCGTGACGTTGTGCAGCATGCCGGCCGGATCGAGCCCCTGGTCGCCGCCGAGCACCCGGCAGATCCCGAGCATCGACAGCAGGACGCCGGGCACGACCAGCAGGTTGGCGCGCTGCTTGTTGAACACGATTGCCGCGACCAGCGTGAAGCTCGGCCACAGATAGTTGACCATCGCGACTTCGATCGCCTGCCGGCCGTTGCTGGCATAGCCGATCGACAGCGACAGGCACACCTCGTACGAGACGAACAGCAGCCCGCCCCAGAGCAGATAGTTTTTCGGGAACCGGCTCAGGTCGGGGAACCCGATCGAGAACAGCAGAAGCACGGATGCCACGGTATAGATCATCGCGGCGCCACCGGTCGCGCCGAGGCTTTCGCTGACTCCACGAACGAGAGCGACCACGGAGGCCCACAACAACACCGCGCCGAGCCCGGCCAGCGTTGCCTTATTCTTGCGCTTCATGCGTCCTGCCTGTTTCAACATTCAAATTCGCTATCGGATGATTCGGTTCCGCCTGCGCAGGGCCCACGGGTACGTCGATCCCGGTGTGCCGGCCGCGCACCGGGATCGACATGTCACGGCCGCCGACCCCGGACGCCTCGTCGCTGTCGAACGGCGTCGTCCCGCCGTCTTCGCCGAAGCAGCTGACGGTCGCGAACGTCTCGCTCATGGCGGAGTACGAGGCGCGCAGTCTACCGCGTGTCGTCGCGCAATGGCTTGAGATGGGCGTACAACACGTCACCGTGCGCCATCGCGGTATAGTCGCGCAGCAGATTCGCATCGAGCAGTTGGTCAGGTTTTCGTTGCAGCCAGTCGCCCGTATCACGCTTTCAGGGAGGGAAGCCATGAAGGAAGTGCCGTATTTCTCGCAGTGGGAATCGATGCACCTGGTTTCGCGGTTCGTGTCCCGCGAATTGCGCGCGGAGGACGACCCGTTGTGGCATCGCTCCGGCGCCAGCACGCCGGAGGAATACGCGCAGTGGAGCCCGAACATCTGCGGTATCGCGTGCCTGAAGATGTTGCTCGCATACCGTTTGAACACGATCGTGCCGCTGCTCGAACTGGTACGCGAGGCCGTCGGGTTCGGCGTCTACCGGCCCGAACTCGGCGACACAGGCAAGCGCCTGCATTACCGGCCCTTCGTGCACTGGGTCCGCGAGCGCTACGGGATCGATGGCGATGTGGTGGAAGGAGTCGATTCGGCCGCGCTCGAACCGAAGCTGCATGACGGGCACATGCTGATGGCGTCGGTGCATCCCGGCATCCGGCACGACGGCTTCGAGCCGCCGTCGCGGGGCGGGCACCTGGTGCTCGTGTTCGGCACGAATCGCGACACCGGCGACTGGCTGTTCCACAACCCGTCCGGGTTCGACGTGCGCACGCAGCGGAACGTGGCGATGCCGCGCGCCACGTTCGACCGCTATTTCGCGAACCGCGGCATCCTGATTGCCCCATGACGTTGCGCATGCAACGAATCCTGCGCGCGCAGCGTCAGGCGCCCGTCGCAACGGGCGCCTGACCGATCACCGGTCGTTGCGCTTCTTGCTCAGCTCGATCGTCTCGAACAACGTGTAGTCGGCGGTCGGGTGCTGGTCGGCGCCCGGTGCGTGGTAGTAGCGCATCGTGATCGTCGTATGCCCGCCCGGCTTGCCCGGGTCGTGGTCGAACACGGCAATCCCGTAGCCGGTGCCCGTATCGCGACGCGCGGACCAGATCGCATCCTCGAGTGCATCGGCCGGCTGGCGCACGAACGTATTCGGCGCCGTGCCCGGCACCGGCCGGTTCGGCTTGGTGAACACCTTCGCCCGCGCAAAGCCGGTTGCCGGGTTCTCGCCGTATACGTCGAGCGGCGCGCTGGTGCCGCCGCCGCCCAGGATCAGGTGGATCGTGCCGTGGCTCGTGTCGAACGTCGTGCGGTCCGGGTCGTTCGATCCGACCGGGCGCGGCTGCAGCGTCTCGACCACTTCGCCGGTCGTCGCATCGACGCCCGCGCGGTGATTGCAGCCGCGTACCGGGTAGCTGCGCTCGTAGTCGTGATCGTGGCCGCACAGCACGAGGTCGACGCCGTAACGGTCGAACAGCGGCAGCCATGCTTCGCGAATGCCCTTGTCGGAACCGTTGCCCGTCTTCGACGAACTGAGCGCGTCCTGGTGCATCTGCACGACGATCCAGTCGATGTCGTCGTCGTGCGCGGCATGACGCAGCGTGTGTTCGAGCCAGCGCGTCTGCTCGCCGTTGCTGTAGCCGCGCACGTAGAACGACGTGCCGGGCTCGATCGGCGGGCGGCCCGTGCTCGCGGCCGGCACGAGCGGCGCGGGGCCGCCGACGAACGCGGCGGCATCCTGGTAGACGACGTCGTCGGCGTCGAGCGACACGAACAGCACCGAGCTCACGCGGAAGCTGTACCAGCGGCCCGGGAAGCGCGTGCCGTTCTCCGGCAGCGTATAGCGCGCGAGATACGAGTCGAGCCCCTGCGGACCGTTGTTGAACTCGATCTCATGGTTGCCGGGGCACGGCATCCACGGACGATTCGCCGCCGACGTCTGGTTGTTGTTGCCGAAATCGCGCCACACCTCGGGCTGGTGCGCGGGGTTCAGGTTCGCGTAGCAGAGGTCGCCGTTCAGCAGGTGGAACAGCGGCTGGAACTGCTCGACGGCCTGCACCGCGAAGCGGCTCTGCGGCGACGACAGCACCCACGCACCGTTCGGCGTCGCAAGGTCGCCGTAGCTCGTGAAGCGGAACGGCGCGCGGCCGCGCGGTGCGGTCGAGAAATTCGCGGAGAACGGCTGCGCGGCATTGCTGTCGTTGTCGGCCGTGATCTCGTAGCGGTAGCGCGTATTCGGCTTCAGGCCGTGCACGCGCGCGTGGTACGCGAACACGGTCTCGCCGTTGAGGCCGTCGGTGTACAGGCGCTGGACGCCATGCACGGTGCGCGGCGGCTCGCCGTCGGCGACGATGCGCGCGCGCGGATTGACGGCCGACGCGAGCGATGCCCACGAGATCACGACTTCCGACGTCGGGTCGTTGCCCCACGTCAGGTGGACCTGTTCGGGCGTGCCGTCCGGGGTCGACGCGGCGGCCCGGGCTGCCGCGAGGCCACCGGCGGCGGTGGCGAGGCCGGATACGCCGGCGAGTTTCAGGAAGCCGCGGCGCGAGACGGATGCGGCGGGCTCGTTCGGCTGGATCGGGGAGTTGTCCTGGTTCGACATGGTCGGTGTTTTCGTGGGTGGAGACGCGAGATGCGGAACCACCCGGCCGTGCGTGAGCGTGGCCGGGGCGTGGGCCGGAAACGAGCGGGATCCCGGTGCCGGACATTGTCGGAGCGCAGTTTTGCCGGGTTGTGACAGCACGGCAGCCCCGCGGGAACGCCGTCGCCTGTCGAGCTTGCGGATCGGTGCATCCGGCCCGCGCCGGCGCGCGTCCGCTTCGGCCGATATTTATTTGCCGACATCGCGACGGATTCTGATCACTCGCGCCGTTTAACGCATGAACGGCCGCTTCCGGTCGATACCTGCCACATCGGAGTCTTTCATGAAGCTTTCCATCCCGTTGCGGTTTGCCACGGCATGCGTGGCCGCGCTGGCTGCGTCCGCTGCGTTCGCGCAGGCCGTCATCGTCGCGCCTTACGCGCCGCCGCCGCCTCGCGTCGAAGTGATGCCGGCGCCACGCGCGGGCTACGTGTGGGACCAGGGCCACTGGCACTGGCGCCAGGGTCGTTATGTCTGGATTCCAGGCCACTGGCAAGTGGTTCGCGTCGGTTATCACTGGGTACCGGGCCACTGGGCCGCGCGCGGTCCGGCGTGGCGCTGGGTTCCGGGTCACTGGGCCTGATGCGCACGCCGTCGCACGGCACGCGGTGCCGGCGCGGCGGCGCCTTCCCGCAACGTCATGAGTCGCAGCCATGCCCTTTCGAACCGTGGTGATACTGGCAGCCGCAGCCATCGTGCTGGCCGGCTGTGTCGTCGTGCCGGCGCGTCCGGTCTATTACCGGCCCGCGCCGGTCGTCGTATATTGAGCGCGCCGGCCGCCGCTCGCGCGACCGGGCGGCCGGCATCCGATCGAACCGATCGACACGATCGCCATGCGGCCTGAAACGGATGCCGATGACACGGACCTTGCCGATGCCGTGCGCGATGCGTGCGGCGATCCCGAACCGTCAGCGTGGCGGGGCCGGGTAATGGCGCGGCGCATGCAAGGAGAGCACGACGATGAGCTTCGGTCTGCCGGCGGGCGCATTGACGAGCGCGCCGCGGCACAGACGCGCGATGCGCTGGAGCGCCCCGCGTTGAGCGACGGCGATCCGGACGCCGCGCTGGTGGCACGGGTCGGCGCGCGCGACGCGTCGGCCGTGCGCGTGCTCGTCGCGCGCAAGCTGCCGCGGCTGCTCGCACTCGCGACGCGCATGCTCGGCGACCGCACGGAAGCCGAGGACGTCGCACAGGAGACGTTCTTGCGGATCTGGAAACAGGCGCCGGGCTGGCGCGAGGGCGAGGCACGGTTCGACACGTGGCTGCACCGTGTCGTGCTGAACCTGTGCTACGACCGCTTGCGCGGCCGCCGCGAGGAACCGGTCGACGTGTTGCCCGACGTGCCCGATCCGCAACCGGAACCGGCCGCCCGCGCGGAGACCCGCTCGCGCGACGCGCGCGTGCGGCAGGCGCTCGCGGCGTTGCCGGCGCGGCAGCGCGAAGCGCTCGTGCTCCAGTACTATCAGGACATGTCGAACATCGAGGCGGCCGACCTGATGGGCATTACCGTCGACGCGCTGGAAAGCCTGCTTGCGCGCGCGCGGCGAAACTTGCGCGCGCAATTGGCCGGCGATTCACCTAGCGAGGACATCCGATGACACCCGAACGATTTCGTACCATCGTCGCCGCGTACGGCTCGGATGCGCGGCGCTGGCCGGACGGCGAGCGCGCGGCTGCCGAGGCATGGGCGCGCGCGCATCCGGGCGACGCGTTGGCGGCGCTGGACGAGGCCGCCGAACTCGACGCGTGGCTCGCCAACGATACGGTCGCACCGCCCGCGCCGGCGCTCGTCGAGCGCATCGTCGCGACGGCGCCGGCCCCGGCGCCGCGGCGCACGCGGCGGCGGGGCACCGTGTGGTGGTCGGGCGCGGCATTCGCGGGCGTGGGCCTGGCCGGCGCGCTCGCGGGCGCGGTGGCCGTGTCGATGCTGATGCTCGGGAGCGTGCCGCCTGCGCACGAGCAGGGCTACCTGACAACGACGTTCGGCGGACCGAGCGTGGACTGGAGTGATGAATGAGTGAGCGTGGCTGGAAATTCGTTCTCGTCGGCTCGGTCGTGCTGAACGTATTCATGCTCGGCGCGATCGGCGGCGGCGCGTATCAGTGGTTCTCGACGCATCGCGACCTGCGGGCCGCGGGCGCACCTGCTTCGCGCACCGCATTGCGTTTCGCCGCGGACGAGTTGCCGGACACGCGCCAGCAGGAATTCGCCGCCGCGCTGAAGGCGGCACGCAAGGACGGTCGCGATTTCGCGCGGGAAGGGCGCGACGACCGGATCACCGTGCTGGATCTGCTCGCCGCGCCGCAACTCGATCGCACGGCGATCGACGCAGCGCTCGACCGCACGCGTGCGGCCGATATCGCGCTGCGTGCGCAGGTGGAGCGCAGCGTCGTCGATTTCGCGGCGACGCTGACGCCGGACGAGCGCGCGAAGTTCGTCGACGGGTTGCGGCGTAGCGGCAATTGGCGGTTGCCGCCGAAGTTGCAGAAAAAGCAGGGCGAGGCGGGGAGTCAGTAAGGAAACGCGGCGCGGGAGACGTGCGGCGGCGCGCCTTTCCTGCGCTGTGCAACGCCTACGCGGAACGCCGGTCGGCAATGCTTTCAGGTACGCGTTCGCGAACGATCGCAACGCGACCACGGCCGCGGCCGCGTGACGCGACGGAGACGTTCAACGTGCCAGCATCCAGGCGGAGATCGCGTCGACCACGCTGCTCTCCAGGCCGTTGAAGCCGTGATAGGCGAACGCTTCGCATGGATCGCCCCGGGACGTGCCGCCCGACACGATCATCCGTTCGGCCTTCGGCGATGCATCCAGTTTCTTCAACAGCGTATCCGTGTCGGACACCGGGCAATGCTTGCAGCCGTCGTTCTGGTGATGAACGACGAGCACCGGAATCCTGAGGCTGGCCAGGTTCATGTCGGTGACCGCGGTACCGCCTCGATCTTCACGGAGGATCGTGGACGTCAGCACGATACCGTCCGGCCCGCCGCCGCCGGCCAGCGCGATCGCAACGGCAGCGGCGGACTGGGTGCCGCGGCTCGTCCCGACCAGCCAGACCGGCACGTGCAGTTGCTCCCTCAACCACGCGATCACGGCACGCGCGTCGTCGGCGTGTTCCTTCGAGAGTCGAAAGCCGTTGAGGTAGGGCGCGGATTGCCGGTCGCTCGGTGCATCGATGACCGCGACAGCGATACCGTCATTCACGAACAGCTGCCTGGTGCGGACGAGAAAGTTGCCTGCGCCCCATCCGAAACGGCCGGACGGGTCCAGTTGCAGCCCGCCGTGTCCGCCGGCGTAAAGGATGGCCGCGGCTTTCGGCGCATCCGGCGCGATGAAGAGAAACCGCTGGGTGACCCCGGGGCGGGTCGGGACGTCGACGACCTTGGGCTGACCCTGCGCGTGAGCGGGATAGCCGTGCAGCGCCAATATCATGGCGAGCAGCCACGCGCATGCGAACCGATCTGCAAAGGCGACAACGGGAGCCGGCAGCAGGATGGCGAGCAGCGTGGGCATGGCCGATCTCCGGTGGCGTCGAATTCTTGTTCGGGGCGGGACGACGTTACCTCCGTGACCCGGAGCGATACATTCCATTGAGTCTAGGCCGCTTTCCGGGAACGGCAAGCGCCGGGCGGATATGGGCGACAAGGCGGCATTCGACCCATCCGGGGTTTCGGCCGACGCACGTTCCGGCCGGGGCCATGCCGGTCAGGCGGGTGAAAGCCTGTCGGCCGAATGTCGAAGCGTGTCCGTCCCTCGGCGGGGCACGGGGCCGCGTTGCGGCGCCTGAGCAATCTGTCGATGCGTTGCCACCGTCGGTCGAATCCGCGCAGGAAACTCGAACGGCGACACACACGCATTGAAGTCCACGCCGGAAACTCGCACGCCGACACACACGTTTTCAACCCCGCGCGCCAAACCCGAAATATTCGTCTTCCCGGCGACGGATTTCCCGCCGGCCGACGTTTAACACGGGTACGCATCGCACGAGCCCCGCCATGGACCACCCGAACGACATCACACCGGCCGCCATCGCGCTGAACCGCTTCGGTCTCGGCGCGCGGGCCGACGAAGCGCCGCCTGCCGACCCGAAGGCGGCGCTCGTCGCGCAATTCGACCGTTACGACGCACGGCCAGCCGCGTGGGCCGGCGAGCCCGACGCGGTGGCGCTCGCCACGCGCTTCGCGAACGCGCGCAATGCGATGACCAGCGACGATCCCGCAACGAAGCGCGCAACCGAGCAGTCGATCCGGCGCGACGGCAACGATACGTATCGCAGCGCCGTCGTCGCGCGGGTCAACAGTGCGTTGAACACGCCCGCGCCGTTCGTCGAGCGTCTCGTGCATTTCTGGGCGAACCATTTCGCGGTATCGGTCGACAAGGGGCCGGTGGCGGCCTACGCGGGCGCGTTCGAACGCGACGCGATCCGCCCGCACGTGCTCGGCCGTTTCGAGGACATGCTGGTCGCCGTCGAGCAGCATCCCGCGATGCAGCTGTTCCTCGATCAGGCGCGCTCGGTCGGCCCCGACAGCCCGGCCGCGCTGCGTGCCGAAGCGCGCAATCCGTCGGGCCGGCGCGGGCTCAACGAGAATCTCGCGCGCGAAATCATGGAGCTGCACACGCTTGGCGTACGCACGGGTTATACGCAAGCCGACGTGACGGAATTCGCGCGCGCGCTGACCGGCTGGAGCATCGCCGGCGGGCGCGGCCCGCAGCCCGGCGATGCGGCGCCCGGCGCGTTCGTGTTTCGCCCGAAACTGCACGAGCCCGGCGTGCGGACCGTGATGGGGCGCAGCTACGACCAGCCCGGCGAATCGCAGGCCCGCGCGATCCTGCACGACCTCGCGCATTCGGAGGCGACCGGGCGGCATATCGCGTTCCAGCTCGCCCGTCATTTCGTCGCCGACAATCCGCCGCCCGCGCTGACCGACCGGCTCGCCCGCGCATTCGGCGCGAGCGGCGGCGATTTGCCGACCGTCTATCGCGCGCTCGTCGACGCGCCCGATGCGTGGTCGCCGGTCAACCGCAAGTTCAAGACGCCGTGGGAGTGGGCCGTTTCTTCGCTGCGCGGGCTCGGCTGGCACGACACGGGCGACCTGAAGGCCGCGCCGCTGCTTGCGCAGCTCGGCCAGCCGGTGTGGCGGCCGGGCTCGCCGGCCGGCTACGACGACGTGGCCGCGAGCTGGGCCGCGCCCGACGCGCTCGTGCGCCGCGTCGAGCTGGCGCAACGGCTGGCCGCGCGCACGGGCGACCGGCTCGATCCGCGCACGCTCGGCAACACGCTGCTCGCGGGTTCGTTGAGCGCGCCGACGGCGACCGCGCTGTCGCGTGCCGAAAGCGCGACCACGTCGCTCGCGTTGCTGCTCGTATCGCCCGATTTCCAACGGAGATGACCATGGCACTGTCCCGCCGACAATTCCTGCGCGTGGCGGCCGCCGGCGCCGGCGCGATGCTCGTCGCGCCGCGAATCGTGTTCGCGAACGTCGAAACCGACCGGCGCTTCGTGTTCGTGATCCAGCGCGGCGCCGCCGACGGCCTGAACACCCTGGTGCCGTATGCCGAACCCGCGTATGCGTCGCTGCGCGGCCCGCTGGCGATCGACACGGCGGCCGCGACGCGGCTCGACGGCACGTTCGCATTGCATCCGTCGCTCGTGCAGACCGCGCAGTTGTACCGCGACGGGCAGGCGCTGTTCGTTCATGCGATCGCGTCGCCGTATCGCGACCGCTCGCATTTCGACGGCCAGAACGTGCTCGAGACGGGCGGCCGTGCGCCGTACCAGGTGAAGGACGGATGGCTGAACCGGCTCGCCGCGCTGCTGCCGACGACACGCGAAAGCGCGATCGCGTTCGCACCGACCGTGCCGCTCGCGCTGCGCGGCACCGTGCAGGCGGCGTCGTACGCGCCGTCCGGTTTGCCGGCCGCGCCGGACGACCTGCTCGCGCGCGTGTCGGCGCTCTACGAGGCCGACGCGCAGCTCGGTCCGTTGTGGCAATCGGCGATGGATGCGCGCGGCCTCGCCGGCGATGCGCATGCGCGGCAGGATCCGACGGGTGTCGGCAAGCTCGCCGCGACGTTCCTCGCGCGCGACGACGGCCCGCGCATCGCGATGATCGAAACGGGCGGCTGGGACACGCACAGTGCGCAGAACGCACGGCTCGCGAATCAGCTGAAAGCGCTCGACACGATGCTCGCCGCGCTGCGCGACGGCCTCGGGCCCGCATGGCAGCAGACCACGGTGCTGGTGGCGACCGAGTTCGGCCGCACGGCCGCCGCGAACGGCACGGGCGGCACCGATCACGGGCAGGCGTCGGTCGCGATGCTCGCGGGCGGCGCGGTCGCGGGCGGCCGCGTGATCGCCGACTGGCCGGGTTTGCGGCCCGGCGACCTGTACGAAGGGCGTGACCTGAAGCCGACCGCGTCGCTCGACGCGCTGATCTCGGGCGCCGCCGCCGAAAGCCTGCGGCTCGATCCGCACCACACCGCGTCCGCGCTGTTCGCCGAAAGCGGCGCGATGCGGCCGATGAGCGGGCTGATTCGCGGCACGGCGTGATGCACCGGGTTGCCGCTTCCGCGCCGATTCATTCACGACACAAAAGGGAGAACGCAAGATGATGAAGATCCGCTCCGTTTCGCTCACCGTGCTGGTAGCGGCCAGTGCGACGTTGATGTCCGCCTGCGTGGTCGAACCCGTGCGGCCGCCGCAGCCGGCGCCGGTCGTCGAGGTGCCGCCGCCGATGCCTGCGCCGGGCTATCGCTGGGCGAAGGGGCATTACCGGTGGGCCGGCAATCACTGGGCGTGGGTGCCCGGGCATTGGGTGGGCGTGTACTGATCGGGCGTGACGTGCCGCGCGGCGTGCGGCGAGGGTGCGGGGAAGCGGCGCTGCGTATTGAACTGCGATGCGCGTTGCCCTAAGCTGCCGGATCGTGGCGACGGGCAACCGGCGACGGGCTTCCGGCGACGCGCATTCCCGTTCGTCCGCCACGGCGAGCCGATCCGCGGCCGCCGGTTTCTTCGTTACGGCACCCACATGAAAGCATGGCTCGTTGCGCTGGCCGTCGTCGCCGGCATGACCGGCGCGCACGCCGCGTCGTTCAACTGCACGAAGGCGTCCACGTTCGTGGAGCGTGAAATCTGCACCAATCCGACGTTGTCGCGTCTCGACGATGCGCTCAACGCGGATTTCCAGCACATGCTCTACGACTTCAGCAACTATCCGGTCGAGGATCCGCCCGAGTACGAGCAGTTCATGGCGACGCAGAGGGCGTGGCTGAAGACGCGTAACCGCTGCACGACGACGCAGTGCCTGATCGACAGCTACCGCAAGCGCATCGACGTGCTGTGCGGCCAGATCGACGTGCCGGCGAAAAGCGACCGCGCGAAATGCCGCAGCAACGGCGGCCTGGGCGGGCTCGAACTCGATCACTGAGCGCCGGCGTGGCGTGCGAGCCGGGAGCCGCCAGGCCGGTGCGCGCCTACCATCCGATCCGGTGCTTCTCCTCCGTTTCGCGATGCCGCCAGTCGTCATCCGCATGCAGGTACTGGCTCGTCGTCGTGAGCGACGCGTGGCCGAGGTTGTCGCGCACGAGCCGCAGGTCGACGCGGCCGTCGGCCATGTGCGAGCCCGCGCTGTGGCGCAGCCAGTGCGCGGATGCCTGTTCGAGCACGCGTGCCTGCTGCTCGCCGGCTTCGCCGTTCGCGCGCAGCCGGTCGGCCGCGTGCCGGAACACCTGCTTCACGATCCGGTGCAGCGCCGCGCGCGTGAGGGGCTTGTGCGCCTGGCCGACCGGCAGCACGAGCGGCGTGGACTCGCCGTCGGACGGCAACGCGGGCAGGCCGTGCGCGCGCCGGTAGCGCGACAGCTCGGCCATCATTTCGTCGGTGGCCGGCACGAGCCGCTGCCGGCCGCCTTTGCCCGTCACGTCGAGCCACCAGCGGTCGCGCCCGTCCGCGTCGCGCCGGCAGAAGAACTGGCCCATCGTCGTGTCGGCCGCTTCGGTGATGCGCAGCCCGCCGAGATACAGCAGCGTGAACAGCCACCGCGCGCGGTCCGCATGGAAGCTCGCCCGCGCGTCGTTGCGCGGCATCGCGGCGATCGCTTCCTTGACCGACTGCCACAGCGGTTGCCCGAGATGGCGCGTGACGCGCGGTGCGGGCCGGCGTTGCCGCTGGCGCGACAATGCGAGCGGATTGCCGGCCAGGTAACCGGCCTGCACGAGCCACGAGAACATCACGTTCAGGATCACCAGCGCCTGCCGCTGGCTGGCCGCCGACAGCGGCCCGTAGAACGGCCGCCAGCGCGGATCGTCGCGCGGATGCTTGCGTCCGCCGTTCGCGCACCACAGCTCGGCCGGCGCGGGCGCGAGCAGGAACTGCCGGTAGACGATCAGATCTTCGTGCGTGAGCGACGACAGTGGCTTGCCGCACGCGATCAGGGCCCACAGCAGCAGGCGCTCGGCTTCCTTGCGGTAGTTCTGGAACGTGGTCGGTGTGTCGACGAAGCGCGCGAGCCAGGCGCGCACCGCGTCGAGGTCGTTGGTCGCGGCAATCTGCGGATGCGTGCCGGTCGAGCGGTTGGTGCCCGTGCGTCCATCGAGCGCGGCCGGCACGGTCAGCGCATCGATCGGCAGCGGGCGCAGCGCGGTGTCGGACGGAACGGGTGAGGTCATGCGAAGCGGGGTGCGCTGAGCGGATCGTACGCGTGGAGGCGGGCGGACGAACGCGGCGCGATCAGGCCAATCGGGAAGCGTCGATGGTACACGATCATCACACGATGAATCCGCCGTCGACGGCGATTGCCAGACGGGCAATGAAGCGCGCGGCGGGCGCGCACAGCCGCGTCATCGTTTTCGCGATGTGGCGGTGACTCGCCGCGCCGCGCCATCTGCGTGGCTGGTGTGCGTTGCGCGTTGTCGTCGCGGTTTTCCGGGCGGCCGGTGCTCGTCGAACGGGCGTTGCCGCCGTGGCACACGCGGAAACCGCACTCGATTCCGTCGGGCGTGCGCAGGCCCGTGCTGGGCGCGATACGGCGGCAGGGCCGCGTGCGCCGTGGTCATTCGGGTTGTCTCCTGTCGCGGGCACCGGGCCGGCAGGGCTGAACAGGCCGCGTCGCCCGGCGTGCGCGTGCGAGCCGCTGGCGGTGATGCGCGCGGCTGAACCGGATCACGGTAACGTACCGGCGCGCGCGGCGTCCCACGAATGAAGGTGGCGGCCCGGTTTCTGTAAGGTGTTTGTGAACTTTCTTGCGGCGAGGGTTTCTAATCGGCCCGCCAACGCTCCCAGAGGAACATCAGATGATTCGCCAATCCAGAACGCTGCTCGGCGCGGCCGTCATTGCCGGCAGCACGCTCGTCGCCGGATGCCAGACCGACGCGGTCGCCACGGCGCCGAACGCGGTGCGCCCGGCCGACGACGGCAAGCCGGTGGCCAGGACTGTCCAGGTCGCGCCGCAATCCGCGCGATGCACGGGCGTCGCGCCGATGGAGTGCCTGCAGGTGCGAAACAGCCCGAACGAGCCGTGGAGCCTGTGGTACGCGGGCATCGAAGGCTTCGCGTACCAGCCCGGATACCTGTACACGCTTGAAATCGACGAATACCGCGTGGCTCAGCCGCCGGCCGACGGCTCGTCGATTCGCTGGGTGCTCAAGCGCGTCGTCGAGCGCCGTCAGGTGAACTGACGGCCGCGCTTACGCGGACGGGCGCGCTGCGGCACCGGCCGCCGGCGCGACCGTGTCGATCCGCCGGAACACGACGGACGACAGCAGCGTCACTCCACCCATGCACGCGAACGACAGCATGAATCCGTGCGCCATCGAGCCCCGGTAGGCGCCAAACAGGCTGACGAGGCCGCCGCCGATCGACACGCCGAGCCCCATCGCCAGCATCTGCATCATCGTGAACAGGCTGTTGCCGCTGCCGGCGTCGGCATGCGACAACCCCTTGAGCGTCACGCCGTTCATCGCCGCGAACTGCATCGAGTTCGCGGTGCCGAACACGATCAGCAGTGCACTTTCCAGTAGCGGCGCGGGCCGCACCGACACCAGCGCGAACCCCGCGATCGCGCACCCGACGATCCCCGTATTCACGACCAGGAACGCCGCATAGCCGAAGCGCTTCACGAGCGGCGCGATCCAGCGTTTCGCGATGACCCCCGCGATCGCGGCCGGCAGCATCATCAGCCCCGATTGCAGCGGCGTATAGCCGAGCTGCACCTGCATCAGCAGCGGCAGCATGAACGGCACCGAGCTCGTGCCGATCCGGCACAGCAGGTTGCCGAGCAGCCCCGAACCGAAATTCGGCTCGCGGAACAGCCCGAGCCGGAACAGCGGCTGCGCGCGGCGCCGCGCATACGGCAGGTACGCGAGCGCGCTCGCCAGCCCGAGCGCCGCGAGCCCGGCCGCCCATGCGGCGCGATGCGCGGGCATCGGCGGGTCGATCGCGAGCGACAGCGCGATCATCGCGACCGACAGCAGCGCACAGCCGACGAAATCGAAGGGCGGCGGTTGTGTCGCCTGGTCGTGCGGCAGGTAGCGCTGCACGGTGAGGAAGCCGACCACACCGACCGGCACGTTGACGATGAACACCCAGTGCCACGAAATCGCCTGCGTGAGCCAGCCGCCGAGCGTCGGCCCGACGATCGGGCCGAGCTGGCCGGCGGTCGACACGAACGCGATCGCCGCGACGTACTGTTCGCCCGGCACGCGGCGCAGCACGGCGAGCCGCCCGATCGGCAGCAGCATCGAGCCGCCGATGCCCTGCAGCGCGCGCGCGGCGACGAGCTGGCCGAGCGTATGCGACGCCGCGCAGGCGATCGATGCGAGCACGAACACGAGAATCGCAATCGAGAACACGCGGCGCGTGCCGAACCGGTCGGCCAGCCAGCCGGACGCCGGCGTGAGCATCGCCATCGTCAGCGTATAGACGACCACGACGGGCTGCATCGCGAGCGGCGACGCGTGCAGGCTTTGCGCGATCGAAGGCAGGGCGGTGTTGACGATCGTCGTGTCGAGCGACTGCATGAAGAACGCAGCGGCGACGATCCAGAGCAGCGCGGAGTGTGTGGGTTCCCGGGACATGGCGAATTCGATGGTGCAAACGCCGGCGCGGGCGGCGCGTCGGCACGGCGCCAGCCGGTCTTCAAGCGCACGATGGTACCGATTCCGGCGGTCATCGGGAAGCTGCCTGATGACGTTGACTGTCATCGGAAACAACGATGACAATGCGGGATGCTCAATCCCGTCTGGCTCAAGACGTTCGCGACCGTCACGAACTGCCGCAGCTTCACCGAAGCGGGCCGGCAGCTCGGGCTCAACCAGTCGAGCGTCAGCGAACACATCCGTCGTCTCGAGGAAAGCGTCGGGCGGCGTCTGTTCGTGCGCGACACCCATTCGATCGCGATGACGGCCGATGGCGAGGCGCTGCTCGTGCATGCGAACGTGATCCTGCAGGCGCTGAACCGCGCGGAATCGCAATTCCGCAAGCCGAGGCTGCAGGGCCTGGTGCGGCTCGGCGCGCCGGACGATCTCGCGCTCGTCGCGTTGCCGGACGTGCTGGCCGGATTTCGCGCCGCGCACCCGGACGTCGCGCTGGAGATCACCACCGGCATGACGAGCCGGCTCTACGAAGGGCTGGACGCGGGGGCGCTCGACCTGATGATCGGCAAGCGGCGGCTCGGCGAGCGGCGCGGCACGCCGCTCCTGCGCACGCGGCTCGAGTGGGTCGCGCGGCCCGGCACCGTCGTCGATCCGGAGCGGCCGCTGCCGCTCGTGCTGGTCGCCGAGCCGAGCGTGACGCGCGCGATCGTCCTGAACGCGCTTGCCGAGAAGGGCATCGGCTGGGAAGTCGTGTGCTCGAGCAGCAGCCAGCCGGGCTGCATCGCGGCCGCGCGCGCGGGGCTCGGCTTGACCGCGACGTCGCACTATTTGTCGACGGGCGGGCTGGCGCCGCTGGTCAACGGCGGCGCGCTGCCCGAGCTGCCCGACATCGAATTCATCGCACTGGCAGCGAAGCGGCTCAGCCAGCCGGCGCGCACGCTGCTCGAACTGCTGGAAGCGAGCGACCTGAGCACGCCGGGCGCGAACGCGTAACGGGCTCGCCACGCGCGACGCGCCCGGCTCCGGCGCCCGCGCAACGCGATGTGATGTGCTCCGTCACGCGGCCATCATGCGACCGTCATGCGGCCCGCTTCTGCGAAATCACCAGCAGCGCGCCGTTCTTGTCCTCCAGCACTGCGCGGTATTCGTGCGGCCCGGCCTGGACGGGCACGCGCACCGACGCGCCGGCCTTCACGACCCGCGCCATCGCCGCATACAGGTCGTCGTCCTCGTCGACGCGCAGCGTGAGCGCCGCGCGCTCGACGATCTGCTCGTCACCCGCGACCAGCGCGATCGTCAGCGGGCCGCCGTCGAGCGCGCAATAACGATCGCCGTCGCGGAACTTCACGTTCAGGCCCAGCCCGTCGACGAACAGCGGCAGCGCCGTGTCGATGTCGTCGACGGGATACAGCAGCATCGATACCTTCATCCCGGATCTCCCTTGTCTTGATGTGGGCGGCGTGCAACGTGCCGCCGTTCGATGCTAGCGCGCCGTTCGCGCGCTCACGCAGTCCGATCGGATGACCGTGAAACCCCTCTGTCCCCGCACGCGTGCCGATACTCCGAACAGACGATGCCCGCGCCCGGCCGCGCGCCGACACTCCCATCCGTGGACCGTCGCTATTCGTCCGTATCGTGCGGGCGGGCTGCGCGACCCCGACTCGTCCAACATACATGGAGACGCACGCAATGAAGTTTTCCCTCATCTACGAAGCCCAGACCACCGACGCATCGCGCGAGGGCGACCACCGGGTGTTCAAGGAGACGGTCGAACAGGCGCTGCTCGCCGAGCAGGTCGGCTTCGACACGATCTGGTGCGTCGAGCACACGTCGCTGACCAACTATGCGCACATGAGCGCGCCGGAAACCTTCCTTGCGTACCTGGCCGGCCGCACGACGCGCATCGGCCTCGGCCACGGCGTCGTGTGCCTGCCGCCCGCGATGAACCACCCGATCAAGGTCGCCGAGCGCGTCGCGCTGCTCGACATCCTGTCGGGCGGCCGCGTGCATTTCGGTGTCGGCAAGGGCGGGAGCCAGCAGGAAGCCGGCGCGTTCGGCTACGACCTCAACGAGCTGCAGCCGATGATCGACGAATCGATGTACCTCGTGCCGAAGATGTTCGTGCAGGACGAGATCGAGCACGACGGCAAGTACATCAAGATCCCGAAGCGTCCGATCCACCCGAAGCCGTTCCAGGATCCGCACCCGCCGATGTACCTCGCCTGCACCAACACCGACGCGCTGCTGCGCGCCGGCCAGCGCGGGATGGGTGCGCTGGTGCTCGGTTTCGGCGGCCCAGATGAAGTCGCGAAGAAGAACGCCGTGTATCGCGAAGCGTGGGCGAACCGCAAGCCGGAAGACCAGGTCGGTTTCCGCCCGACCCAGCACCTCGCGGCGCTGTGCCCGACGGTCGTGATGGCCGACGGCCAGGCCGCCCGCAAGATCGGCATCCGCGGCCAGCGCTACTTCATGGAATCGCTCGCGTACTGGTACACGGGCGGCGAGCGTCCGGACCCGGCGAAGTGGGGCGACGACCTCGTGCAGGCCGACACCGGCGAGATGGTGATCCGCTCGCGCTTCGCGTCGGAGGAAGTCGTCGTGAACTTCGCCGATCCGGCGCTCGCGATGATGAACCCGAACCACGCGTACGGCACGGTGGACGACTGCATCGGCTATGTCGGCCGCCTGCAGGAAGCCGGCGTCGACGAAGTGCTGTTCCTGTGCCAGATGGGCACGGTGCCGCACGAAGCGCAGATGGAGACGATCCGCAATATCGGCGAGCACGTGATCCCGTTCTTCAACAAGGAGAAGGAGCGGGCCTGCGCGTAAGGGGGGGCGGGCCGCGCCCGTCGTCCCGTCCGGTCGGACGATGCGGCGCGGGCGCGCGAAGCCGACCATCGGTGGTGGCGAGCATCGCCCGCGGCCAGGCCGCGCAGAACAACTTTGAACGAGAGCGGGGCGGGCGCCGCGGCGCAGCCTCCGTTCCACAGGAGACATTCGTGCATCGCGACAACGATTCGAACGCATTGGCCGCCACGCTGGTCGCCCGGGCCGAGGCGCTGGCGCCGACGCTGGCCGGCCGCGCCGCGCAGGCGGAAGCGCAGGGCCGCATCCCGGCCGAGACGATCGCCGACATGCAGGCCGCCGGCTTCTTCAAGGTGCTGCAGCCGAAGCGCTACGGCGGCTACGAGCTCGATCCGCAGGCCTTCTTCGACATCCAGATGGCGCTCGCGCGCGGCTGCATGTCGACTGCGTGGGTGTACGGCGTCGTCGGCGTGCACAACTGGCAGCTCGCGCTGTTCGACGAGCGCGCGCAGCAGGACGTGTGGGGCAACGACCCGGCGACGCTGATCGCGTCGACCTACATGCCGGTCGGCCGCGTCACGCCGGTCGACGGCGGCTTTCGCCTGTCGGGCCACTGGAAGTTCTCGAGCGGCAGCGAACTGTGCGAATGGGTGTTCCTCGGCGCGCTGGTGCCGCCGGCCGAGGCCGGCCAGCCACCCGAATACCGCACCTTCCTGCTGCCGAAATCCGACTACCGGATCGAGCAGGACTGGGACGTGCTCGGCCTGCGCGCGACGGGCAGCCACGACATCGTCGTCGACGACGTGTTCGTGCCCGCGTACCGCACGCACAAGGCCATCGACGGGATGATGGGCACGAGCCCGGGCCTGGCCGTCAACGACGCGCCGCTGTTCAGGCTGCCGTTCGCGCAGATCTTCGTGCGCGCCGTGTGCACGTCGTGCATCGGCGCGCTGCAGGGCGCGCTCGACGATTTCACCGGTTATGCGGCCACGCGCGTGTCGGCCAACAGCGGCGCGAAGACGACCGACGATCCGGGCGCGCAGAACGCGTGCGCAAACGCGGCCGTCGCGATCGACGAGATGAAGGTGCTGCTCAGGCGCAATTTCGCGGAACTGATGGCGTCGGTGACCGGCGGCCCGGCCGTGTCGATCGAGCGTCGCGTGCATTTCCGCTACCAGTCCGCGCAGGTCGCCGAGCGCTGCGCGCAGGCGGCGAACGCGCTGCTGCGCTACGCGGGCGGCAATGGCATCTATCACCGCAATCCGCTGGTGCGCCGCTTTCTCGACCTGCATGCGGCCCGCGCGCATTACGCGAACAACGTGGACCGTTTCGGCCAGAACCTCGGCGCCGTGATGCTCGGCCGCGAGAACACCGACTTCTTCATCTGACGGAGACGCGATGAACGACCCGCAAGCACAGCAATACGTGTTCGACGTGGTGGTCGTCGGTTCGGGCGCGGGCGCGCTGCTCGCCGCGTGCCGCGCGGCCGACCGCGGCCTGTCCGTCGTCGTGATCGAGAAGACGGCGCTGTACGGCGGCACGTCGGCCGTGTCGGGCGGCGGGATCTGGGTGCCATGCAACCACCACATCGCCGAGCTGGGCGCGACCGATTCGCGCGAGGCCGCGCGCGGCTACATCGAAGCCTGCGTGGCCGGCGCGTCGACGCCCGAGAAGCTCGACACGTATCTCGACCGCGCGCCGGAGATGCTGCGCTACCTCGAATCGAAGACCCCGGTGCGCTACCAGTCGCTGCCGAAGTACGCGGACTATTTCCAGAAGGTGCCGGGCGCGATGCCGGGTTATCGCGCGCTCGATCCGCTGCCGTTCGACGGCGCGCTGCTCGGCGACGAGCTCGACCGGCTGCGGCCGCCGTCGCCCGGCACGCTGATCGGCGGGCGCGTGGCGGTGACGTCGAAGGAAGCGCACACGCTGTTCTCGCGCGGGCCCGGCTTCATGAAGCTCGCGATCGCACAGTTCGGCCGTTACTGGCTCGATATCGGGATGCGCCGCCGCACGCGGCGCGACCGGCGCCTGACGCTCGGCAACGCGCTGATCGGCGGGCTGCGCCGCGCGCTGCTCGAGCGCAACGTGCCGGTGTGGCTCGACACGCCGATGCGCGACCTGCTCGACGTGGACGGCCGCGTGACGGGCGTGCGCGCGCAGCGCTTCGGGCAGCCCGTGACGATCGCCGCGCGACGCGGCGTGATCCTCGGCGCAGGTGGTTTCGAGCGTAACCAGCCGATGCGCGAACGCTACCTGCCGCAGCCGACGCAGGCGCAGTGGAGCGCGACGCCGCCTGCCAACACCGGCGATGCGATCGCCGAAGGCCATCGGCTCGGCGGCGCGCTGGCGCTGATGGAGCACGTGTGGGGCGCACCGACGGTCGGGGTCGCCGGCGAGGAGAAACAGCGCGCGCTGTTCGTCGAGCGCAACCTGCCGGGCTGCGTGATCGTCAACAGCCTCGGCAAGCGCTTCGTCAACGAAGCCGCGCCGTATTCCGAATTCGTGCCGGCGATGTATCGCGACCATGCGCGCACCGGTGCGAGCGTACCCGCATGGATGGTGTTCGACGCGCGGTTTCGGCGCAAGTATCCGTGCGGGCCGATCATGCCGGCGTCGATGATGCCCGATGCGCGGATTCCGGCGGCGTTTCGCGACGTGCTCGTGAAGGCCGACACGATCGACGCGCTGGCCGCGCGCATCGGCGTCGACGCGGCCGGGCTGCACGACACGCTGCGCGACATGGCGCGCTACGCGGCGACCGGAATCGACGAGGCGTTCGGCAAGGGCGACAACGCGTTCGACACGTACTACGGCGATCCGCGGAACGAGCCGAACCCGTGCCTCGGGCCGGTCGACCAGGCGCCGTTCTACGCAGTGCGGATCGACGCGGGCGACATCGGCACGAAGGGCGGGCTCGTCACCGACGCGCTGGCCCGCGTGCTGCGCGCCGACGGCGAGCCGATCGCCGGCCTTTACGCGATCGGCAACACCAGCGCGTCGATGATGGGCGCGAGCTACCCCGGCGCGGGCTCGACGCTCGGCCCGGCGATGACCTTCGGTTTCATCGCCGCCGACCACCTGGCCGCGCACGCGGCCGACGCCGGCGGCCGGCCGGCCCGGCCATCCACGACTGAACTTGACGGAGTCCAAAGATGAGCGATCTCACCCCCCATCCGCTGCGCACCGACATGCTGCTCGCGATGCGCCGCCTCGCGCGCTCCGTCACGGTCATCAGCAGCGCGCACGACGGCCGGCGCTACTCGATGTCCGCGACGGCGGTCGACTCGCTGTCGACCGATCCGCCTTCGCTGCTGATCTGCATCAACCGCACCGCGTCGCTGTATCCGCCGCTCGATGCGGGCGCCCCGTTCTGCGTGAACGTGCTGTCGGCCCGCCACGAAGGCATCGCGATCGACTGCAGCGGCCGGCTGAAGGGCGAAGCGCGCTTCACGACCGGCGACTGGCACACGTCGCCGCACGGCGTGCCGTATCTGCGCGATTCGCAGGCGAGCCTCGTATGCGAGCAGGACGGCCGCTTCGAATACGGCACGCATACGGTGTTCATCGGGCGTATTCGCGAGGTGCTGATGTGCGGCGACGTCGATCCGCTCGTCTATCTCGACGGCGCCTACACGACGCCCGGCGCGCCGGTGGCCCGTGCGGCCGCGTGACGTGAGGAGCCGGCGATGAGCGATTCGCGCTTCCATCGGCTGACCGTCGCCGAAGTGATTGCCGAAAGCGACGACGCGTGCTCGTTCGTGTTCGACGTGCCGGCCGAGTTGCGCGACGCATTCGCGTACCGGCCCGGGCAGTTCCTGACGCTGAACGTGCCGTGCGCGGACGCGGCCGTTGCGCGCTGCTATTCGCTGTCGAGCGCGCCCGGCATCGACGCCGCGCCGAAGATCACCGTCAAGCGCGTGCGCGACGGCCGGGCGTCGAACTGGCTGTGCGACCGCGTGCAGGCGGGCGACACGCTCGAGGTGCTGCCGCCGGCCGGCGTGTTCACGCCGCGCGCACTCGACGGCGACCTGCTGCTGTTCGCGGGCGGCAGCGGCATCACGCCCGTGCTGTCGATCCTGAAATCCGCGCTCGTGCACGGGCGCGGGATGCTGACGCTGATCTACGCGAACCGCGACGAGCGCTCGGTGATTTTCCGCGACGAACTTCAGCAGCTCGCGCAGCGCCATCCCGGGCGCGTGCGCGTGATTCACTGGCTCGACAGCGTGCAGGGCATTCCGCAGCAGCGTCATCTCGAGGAACTCGCGCGGCCGTTCAGCCGGCAGGAGACGTTCATCTGCGGGCCCGCGCTGTTCATGGAGAACGCGCTGGCCGCGATGCTCGGCCTCGGGCTCCCGCGTGCGCGCGTGCATGTCGAGCGGTTCGCGTCGTTGCCCGATGCACCGGCGCAGGCCGCGACTACAGCGACTACAGCGGCAACGTCGTCGCCCGGCGACGGTGCGGCGATCGAGACGGTGCTCGACGGCGACGCGTTCGCGTTCGACAGCGCGCCCGGCGAAACGCTGCTCGACTCGATGCTGCGCGCGGGTGTGCCGGCGCCGAATTCCTGCCGGATGGGGCAATGCGGCGCGTGCATGTGCCGGATCGAGCGCGGCGAGGTCGCGCTCGACAGCAACCACGTGCTCGACGACGACGAGATCGCGGCCGGCTGGACGCTCGCCTGTTGCGCACGGCCCGCGAGCGACGCACTGCGCGTGGTGTTTCCCGACTGAGCCGACGCGCGCCGGCGGCGCGCACGGCCACCCTGATCTATGACGATGGACAACGAAATCCTGACCACGCCCGCGCTGATCGCGCGGGCAGCCGCGCGCCACGGCGCGCATCCGGCGATCGAGTCGGAGCACGGCCGGCTGACCTACGCGGAACTCGACACGGCCCGCGTCGACGCGGCTCGCGCGCTGCTCGCGAGCGGCATCGAGGCCGGCGACCGCATCGCCGTGTGGGCGCCGAACCTGCCGCAATGGATCGTCGCGGCGCTGGCGATCCACACCGTCGGCGCGATCCTCGTGCCGGTCAATACGCGGATGAAGGGGATGGAGGTGGGCGGCATCCTGCACGACGGCGGCGCGCGGCTGCTGTTCTGCTGCGGCACGTTCCTCGGCGAATCCTATCCGGCGATGCTCGCGCCGCACCGCCCCGCGACGCTCGAACGTGTCGTCGTGTTCGATGGCGAACCGCCGCGCGGCGCGCATGACGAGACCTGGAACGCGTTCCTCGCGCGCGGCGCCGAGGTGCCGCTGGACGCGGTGCGCGAACGCGAGGCACAAGTGACGCCCGACACCGTGATGGACCTGATGTTCACGTCCGGCACGACGGGCCGCCCGAAGGGCGTGATGACCGCGCACGGCCAGAACCTGCGCGCCGCGCAGGCATGGGCGGCGATCGCCGGCGTGCGCCCTGACGACCGCTACCTGATCGTCAATCCGTTCTTCCACACGTTCGGCTACAAGGCGGGCTGGCTCGCCGCGCTGTCGAGCGGTGCGACCGTGCTGCCGCATCTCGTGTTCCAGCCGGCCGACGTGCTGCGGCGCGTTGCCCTCGACCGCATATCGGTGCTCCCCGGGCCGCCGACGCTCTACTACGCGCTGCTCGACGCGCCCGATCGGGCGACGCACGACCTGTCGTCGCTGCGGATCGCGGTCACGGGCGCGGCGGCGATCGCCCCGAGCCTGATCGAACGGATGCGCGCCGAGCTCGGCTTCGAGACGGTGCTGACCGGCTACGGGCTGACCGAATCGTGCGGCTTCGCGACGCTGTGCCGTCAAGGCGACGATGCGCAGACGGTCGCCTGTACGTCCGGCCGGCCGATGCCGGATGTCGAATTACGCATCGCGGGGCCGGGCGGCGCGCCGCTCGGGCCAAACGAGACCGGCGAGATCTGGGTGCGCGGCTACAACGTGATGCGCGCCTATTTCAACCAGCCGGACGCGACGCGTGAAACCGTCGATCCCGATGGCTGGCTGCATACGGGCGATCTCGGCTGCGTCGACGCGAACGGCAACCTGAAGATCACCGACCGCATCAAGGACATGTTCATCGTCGGCGGCTTCAACTGCTATCCGGCCGAGATCGAGCGGCTGCTCGCCGCGCATCCGGCGATCGCGCAGGTCGCGCTGGTCGGCGTGCCCGATACGCGGCTCGGCGAGGTCGGGCACGCGTATGTCGTGCTGCGGCCGGGCGCGCATGCCGACGCCGACGAACTGAACGACTGGGCGCGCCGCAACATGGCGAACTACAAGGTGCCGCGCTATTTCACGTTCGTCGGGCAACTGCCGACGAGTGCGGCCGGGAAGGTGCTGAAGTACCGCCTGCGGGCGGGGACCGAGGCGGCGGCCTGAGCGCCGCCGCCGTACACGAACGGGATGAACGCATGAACGACAACGGGTTTCCGCAGGGTGCGGTGCTGGTGTTCGGCGGCAGCGGCGGGATCGGGCAGGGTGTCGCGCTCGAGTTCGCGCGGGCCGGCGTGCCTGTCGCGGTGGGCTACCGCAGCAAGGCCGACGTGGCCGAGCGGGTCGCGCGCGACATTCGAGGCGAGGGTGTCGCGGCCACCACGCACTGTGCGGACGTGACCGATCCCGCACAGGTCGACGCCGCGCTCGCGGCCGCGATCGGCGCGCATGGCCGCGTGCACACGGTGGTCTGGGCGGCCGGGCCGTTCGTGAACCAGCGTCATATCGGCGACATGACACACGACGACTGGCGCCGCGCGATCGACGTCGAGACGATCGGCTTCTTCGTGGCGGCGAAGGCCGCGCTCCCGCACTTCCGTGCGTCGGGCGGCGGATCGTTCGTGACGCTCGGGTCGGCCGGGCATCTGCGCTGGCCCGACCGCGACGGCCTGTCGGTCGCACCGAAGGCGGCGAACGAGGCGCTGGTGAAAGGGCTGGCGCGCGAGGAAGGGCGCTACGACATTCGCGCGAATTCGATCCTGGTCGGCGTGATCGAGGCCGGGATGTTTCCGGTGCTGCTCGAACAGGGGCAGTTCGACCAGGCGTGGATCGACGAGACGCAGAAGATGCTCGCGCTCAAGCGCTGGGGGAAGGCGCACGATGTCGGGCGGGCGGCGGTGTTCCTGGCGTCGGATCGGGCTGGTTACATTACCGGGCAGCAGTTGAATGTTTCGGGTGGGTATGGGGTGTAGCGGCATGCCGAAGCGGCAAATTCATTCGTACAACCGTATGTGAACGGTCGGTAGTTTTGCGCGCGGATATCGAGCGCGCCATCCCTTCCGAAAATCATCGACGACGCGGGCCGATATACCGATCGGCTCGCGTATCGCATCCGTGCCGGACACGGACAGATGGATGCGCACGCATCGGTATTCACCCTGCCTCGTCACGCACGATCGCGCATCGGCATCGCGTGCGCCCGCCCAAAGGTCACACTTTTGCAACGCTTTTCCGACGTATTCCTCTGCACACGATTGATCGTCGTGGCGACGCGCGTGCGCTGACGGCCGTCCGGCCTCGTTCCGCAGGCGTTGCGCGATCGACGCGCAATTCCGCCAATCGCGCCTTTCGGCCCGGCGCGCCGGATACGGATACGTTCCTGAAACATTTCCCCACCATTGCGCCCCGCGTTGCCGCCCGTGCGACGCGGACACGCTTTTCCCGCTTCGATTCGCGCCGCATGGCACGTGCCTTGCGGTTGACCCGGTGCCGCCGGTGCAAACGAAACGGGCAAGAACGACGAACGCGTCGGCGGCATGCAACGACATCGAAACAAACGGGGAATCGGATCGGGCCGCGGGCGTCGCCTGTCGCGGCGTACCTGCCGCGCATGTCGTATCGGTCATGCGCATGGGCAACGTGTTCCCGATCCGTCGAACAGCAAGCGTGCTTGCAAGGTGTCGTGCCGGGGTTCGCATCACGCATGGCGACGCAGGCCGCATGCGTTGGCGAGGCGCGCCCGGCACATGTCGGGGGAGGCGCCCGTGAAAACGACAGTGAACCAATGGGCATTCGTCGCGTTGGTGTTCGCCGCGGGTGCGCATGCGCAGGAAATCTACCTGCAGGGCGGCACGCAGGGCGTCGGCATCGGCGCGGCCGTGAGCTTCAATTCGATGCTCGGTGCGCATGCGGATTTCAATGCGATCGATCTTTCGCATGACTTCACGGTGGCCGGCAATCGCTACCAGGACGACCTGAAGTTGCGCCAGGGCGGCTTGTACGCGGACATCTTTCCGTGGCGAGGCAGCGGCTTCCGCGCGACGCTCGGGCTACGCTTCAACGACGACGAGCTTCGCGGCGTATCGGTGCCGACCAATGGCACTTATGTGTTCGGCGGCAGGCGTTATCCGGCGATGCCGGGGATGTACGCGGTCGCGGAAGCGCGCTATCCGACCGTGATGCCGTACTTCGGGATCGGCTACGGGCACCGGCCGGCGTCGAAAGGGCTGGGATTCGTCGCCGATCTCGGCGTTGCGTACGGGATACCGAAATGCTCTTACACGCTGTCGCCGGAACTGGCGGCCGCGGCCGGGCCCGCGAAGAGCCAGATCCTGGCCGCGAGCGGGCTGGATTCGCTGCGGCAGGTGATGTCGCGCTACCGGTGGTACCCGGTGTTGCAGATCGGGATTTCGTATCGGTTCTGAGCGGCGGGGCGTCGTTGCGTGTGCCGGGCGGGGAATGGCCGGCATCGCCGATCAGGCCGGGCCAACGGATGTCGGCATGCGAGGGCCGACGACCCTCGCGAGCACCGCGCGCGGAGTCGGTGAATGCATCCGTCCCGCATCGACCGGCGCGCGCCCGCGCAGGCCGTTCAGCCGTGAATAGCCGATCGGCCGTCTTTCCTGCCGTTCCGATCCGGCTTACCTTTCAAACAGCAGTTCGACGTGTCTGGCGAGCGGCGCATGCCGAAAGGGGGCATGCGGTTCGTTGCCGTTCGCTGACGCCGACCACCGTCCTCCTTCCGTTGCTGGCGATGATAGCAATGATTGCAATTCCCGGTCATGGCGCTATCATTGATATCAATCTGGATGGAGGGAACCATGGCAAATCTACTGGTACGTAACGTGGATGACAATATCGTTCAGAGCCTGCGTGAGCGGGCTGCGGCAAATGGCCGGAGTGCCGAGGCCGAACATCGGGCCATTCTGGCCGATGCGCTCGGCAGGCCGAAGCGAAAGACATTTGCGCAAGTGCTGATGAGCATGCCCGATGTCGGCGAAGACGCGGATTTTCAACGTATTCAGGATTCCGGCGAGGCCAGGCGTGTATTTGATTGAAACATTCGATCGGCTGGAAACCCTTGTCGCGTAAGGGCGTGTTCAGAACCTGTTCAGAATTCGTTAAGAACCCACCTTCACCCGAATAGGCTCGATTCCTCGCGCATCCGCGTACGTTTCGGCCGACGTATCCGACATGTGGCCGAGTAGCGCCTTCGTGTCGACGTTCCCCTGCTTGTCGTACAGTCGCTTCGAGAGGCTTCGAATCTCATGGAACGACGGTGCGTTCTCATCCGGAATCTTGGCCTTTTTGCGGGCCCGAGCGAACGCTGCCGAGATGACCCCCAGTCCGACCGGTGCGCCCGGCACGGTTCCGTTCTTTCTGGTCGTGTAGTGGATCAGGTACTGGCTAATGACGCCAGTTTTCTTGCATCGCGTGATCACGTCGGCCAGTGTCATGCCGATAGCATCCAGGCGTAGGCTCGTGGGAATTTCGACAACGACACCGGTCTTCTGCCGAGCGACGCGCGCATGTCCGTGCTTGACCCACGACCGCTCCCAGCGCGCGCAGGTCGATCGATCCTGGCCGGAGACGAGCGCGAGTAGCATCGCGTTTTCAAGCCAGCTCGTGACTGTTGGCGCGTGCGCGAGAATTTTCTCGAACGATTCCAGCGTCAGACGGCTGCGCTTCGTTTTGAACTTCACGCCTTCCGTCACGGCGGCCGGGTTGGAATCCATCCAGCCGAGCGACACGCCGCGGCGACAGATCGCCATGGCGCGCGCGCGCACAACTTTCGCCAAAGCGGATTTGCCGTCTGCGAGGATTGCTTCGATGATGTCCGCGAAGTGCTTCGTCGTTAGGTCGGCGCACTTGACCTTGCCGAGCTTCGCTTCGAGCCGGCCATCTGCCAGCTTCCGACTCTGGGCGGTGTTGTACTTCTCGGACACCGGCATCTTCTTGAGCAGCTCGCTGAATGTCGGCGAATCGCTCTCGACTCGTTCAGCAAGCGTCTTGGCTGACTTTCCGGTTGCGACGAGCATGTTCGCTTCGGTCGCCTCATAGATCGCCTGTGCGAGAGGCACGCGACCGAGAATGTGCGTCTTTTTCGTACGCGGGTCATACCAGGTGAAGTAGCCCGGGCGCGGTTCGTGAAGGTGCTCGGGCCAGTTCGCGCGAGTGCGAACGCGAGGGCGTGCTGCCATTATGCAATCCTATGGACGAGACGAGGGCGGGCGCTGTCTTGATAGACGGCGTTCTGCTCGACGTAGTAGGCGTTGCCAACTTTGATCGGGGGCGGGTAGATCTTTCCCTCCTTGATCCACCTCGAGGCCGTGCGCATCGCCGGCGCGGGATTGAATTCTTTAGTGAGCCAGTCGCTCAGTCGAATCTTCATGTTCGGCTCCAAGTCGTGCGAATAACGAGGCATGCAGGCATGCTAGGATTTCGCTGTCACAAACAGGTACGTTGATGCAATGCAGAAGAAATTTGTGATGCGTGGGTACTAGATGAATTGTGAACCGCGCGTGACGAAAGTCAGTAAGTCCGCCGCCCAGGTCGAAGTAACAAAGTTGGGTTTCAGTCGGGAGGCCACGTTTCGCCAGCTGGGTGAGATTGCGACGGAAGTTGAGGCGGTCAAGTATGCGAAAAACTTCTCGTTTTTGAGTGGCTTAGCTGTTATGGCTGGGCCTCGGGCCGAAAGCAATTCGGTCGATGCTGTTGAAGTCCCAGTTAGTCTTGCTGGGGGTTTGCAGCTTTATGCGGAGCTAGAGAGTGAGTATGTCTGGCAGCATTGCATCCATCACCACAGTAATGCCCGCGTCCGCGCCATTTTCTGTCGCATCGGTTCTTGGGCAAACACCTTTCCCAAGCTTAGTGGTGGTTTTGGGCGGTGCATCGCCTTGGTACTCGGATGTATTGAAGACGGCGTTCGGGGCGCTTTTTGGCGCTGCAGTTGCATTCTGTTTCGCCGTAATGCATCGCTGGATCCAAGAACGTAATGCAAACCTACGGGCAGGAAATCTCGCGCTGTTCAAGCTGCGGGCGATTCAACGCCGCACTGGTGAGTTGCGTCTTGGCGTAAGGCACGAAATCGCGGAGAAGCGAGACATTTATCCTGATGCACCAACATGGTCCCTATTGAAGCCCATGATGGTGAGCATGGATGATATCGAGAGGTTTGATTTCGATGGCTTGTCCTTTCTTCTCGACGGTGAGTCAGGAAGAGAGGCGCTCAAGTACGTAAAGCATGCAGAAGATCTGTTCTCAACACTAAAGCTAGTATTGGCACACCATCAAGACACGGCTCTCGAATTCCAAAAGGCCACTGTTGATCTACGACGCTCGACGCCAGATGCGTCCTGGAAGCAGATTGAAGAGCACGTCGGTGCGGAACTTGTGGCTCGACGGGAGTCGCTATTTTTGTCGCTCTTGCAGCAGGTCGAAAAGAATCCTGAAATTAATCGGGCCTGTTTCATGAAGCTCAAACGCGCCATGAAAGAACGGTTCCACAAGCGAGTGTGGAATCTTGACATTGATTTTGACCCAACCTCGGCGCGGGCAGAGAAAAATCTTCCTCCGCTGCCAGGAGATCTAAAGCAAGTCGTGGCTGCGTTTTCGAACTAGAGAGCACCAAGTGGGAGAAAACAAAAAAAAACGGACGCTATACAAGCCGCCCACAAGAAAAAGCCACGCATCCGAGGCACCGGAATTTGCGCGGCTTGGGGATAGGGTGATCGTGCTACGATCTGCGCCAACAACTACGCAGAATCGGGGTGTTCGATGGACGGATGGGAGTTCACGTCGAAAATCGTCGAGGCTGTCGCCTGGCCGGCGACAGTCTTAGTCCTCGTTTTCAAGTTCAGCGATCGGTTTCGTGACTTGCTCGGCAAGTTGACAGAAGTCACTCTCCCGGGAGGAATTTCAGGGAAATTCGAGACTCCACTCGACAACGCTGAACAGATCGCGCGCGAGCTGAATTTGGAAGCACCCGACGAGCTTCAGCTTGACGTCCGTCAAGATCCGGTTGCACTTAGTGCAAATCCGGCCGGTGTAATCATGGAGTCTTGGAAAGACCTTGAGGCCATGGCTGCTGAACTACTCGTTGCATTGCCTATGCCGGGACGAGACACAGAGATCACCAGCGGTAAGCTTGGCAAGGACGTGTTGAAAGATCTCGTATCGCGCGGGCTCATTCCTGAAAAAGAGGTCGAGTTATTGCGCGAACTTCGCGAGATCCGAAACAGAGCCGCGCATGCGACAAAGCAACGGCCGACATCGGAGGAGGCCGAGCGCTTCACGGCGCTTGTGGGGTCTCTCAAAGTAGCTTGGCTGGTGAGGATCGCCAATGCGCTACCTCGATGAGTCGAAAGGCGGCGCAACTGTCCATGAAAGATCTGCAACCGCGCTGCGCGCGACGTTCTGTGGCCGATGGCTCTATCACGTCGGAATTCTGCTGCAGGACAGCCTGAAGGAACAGGAACACGACGACGGCCGCGAGTGCGCCCAGCCAAACTTCCACCATGGCCATGCGAGCACCCCCGCACGGTAGGCACCACAGAGGAACCAGACGCAGCCGATTCACGTCGTCGGTGCCGGCTGATCGTCGCAGCGCTAAACTGCACATGAAGGCGCGATACCGACTCTCATAAGGTTCCGGTTCATGAAAATTGTTTGGGCGGTTCTTCTCGGTATGTCGATGAGTGCGTCTGCGCATGAGGAAAGCCTGATCGTCAACAAACCGGGATCTCTGACATATATCGAGAAGCCCAGGGGGCCGGGCCTTTTGATTTCGTATAGCCTTGGCGGCGGGATAGCGAAATGCAAATCCTCGAATCCAACGGTAACTACTCAATATTTGCCCGCGCTGCTATTCGAGTCTCCGTGGGGGCTCGGTGGAGAACCACTGCAACCCGTCTTACGAACATTCCGTATGCCTGACGAAAGCCACGCGTCAGATAGCTATGCGCAGTAGGTGCTCGCACATCGTGCGGATTCATCCCATTGCTGGGTAGTAGCAAGGACCAGGACGGCTACGATAAGCACGCCAAGGCTCTTGAGCCACAGGATCAGAAGGGCTTTCACGACCAAACTCCCATCAGCGCTTCGATCGGGGGAGCGACAGCACCTGCAAGCAGGTAGAAGCCGGCGATTACACAGAGCGGAATCCAATCTCGATTCATGGTCATCTCACTTTGTTGTTTTGGCTTGGCGTAACCGGTATTAGAGGATGGCGGTCAGCGTTGCGCTGCCGTCGCTATGCTCAGTGCGAAGCATCAACGGAGCTCCGCCGAAAAGCTCCGGTCGGAGTTCACGCAGCGCATTGCCGAAATTTGCCGGCGCCTCGAAGCCGTTGCCGAGCAGTGCGGTCGTGACCGCGAGCTCGGGATCGTCGTCGCCAGGCGTGAAGAACGACGCGACAATGGGAATTCCGTGTTCCTTGCAGATGGCAATGATCTGGGTCATGAGCGGCGAGATCTGCTCGTCGTAGATTTGTTCCTTGGTGATGGTGGTCATGTACTTCTCTCCAAAGTGGTTAGGAATCCGAAAGTACAACAACACTCAACGAGCGACACTGATCTTCAATGTCGCCCGATCAACGCTGTCGAAACTCTCAAGAGCGCGCACTCGGCAGTGTGCTGCTGCGCTGGGTGGGTTGGTGCGGAGGTTCCGCGAGCCGAATGCGCGCACTTGAAAGCTGGAAGGTGTCGGGCGCTACCCCGTTTCTCGGCTACACCATGAGCCGCCCGGTGGCTCCCATCAGGGTCCCGGGTCAAATACACCAATTTTTAGAGAGCGATCCCCCGGAGGGGCGGAGCAGCGATCTGTGCTGCGTTGGATTGAACTATACGCGAATGAATGAATAAGGCAAGGGAAATCTAGTCGTGAATGAATGGTTTGTTGCCGAGGGACGAATTGGGGCGGCATCCTTACGGTGCGCCTACAGAAAGCTTGCTCGGGTAGCGCCGGCGTACCCCGTGCCGGAGAGAGTCGGGTGCATTCGAGGGACCAGACAATGAATAAGTGCAGGATCGCGGTAACGATCGTCGCTGGGATTATGCTTGCCGCGTGTGGGAAAAAGGAAGACGACCTGATGGCAAGGGCGCTGCGCGAGCGAGACGCGCGGGCAATTTCGGTTTGTCAGGATTACGCGAAGTCACAGGCCAACCATCCAAGCACTGTGGAATTTTCTATATGGGGCGCGCGAGTGGTCGAGCAGCCAGACGGTAGCGTGATCGCGCGCTCAACATTCACTGCGAAGAATGGTTTTGGTGCTGAGCTAAAGTTTGAGGTCGCCTGTCAAGTCAACGGAACCGGCTTGGTTCGCGGGGCGGTTCGCGAGGCGGAGTGAGTTCGCGCTAGAAATGAAAAGCCCCGCGCAGGGCGGGGCCTAAGGAGCTCGATCGATCTCTCGGTGAGTCGAAACGCGCCGTAATGTGGCGCACTCGCCTTCAATTTCCATAGAGATCTTATATGCCTTGTTTGGCGTAACGTCGATCGTGTAAAGTTTGGGGTTCTTGTACCCCCCAAGTGCGTGGAACCTTCTTCTTGGTGGTATCGGAACCCGAAGCAGATCCTTCAGGGTCTCGTCGACGGCGTCCTTCAAGGCGGCATCTAGCGTTTCGTATTCTTTCTTAAATCGCGACTTCATGCGAACCGTCTTGAGCCCCAATCTTAGCCTCGCAGCGCCTTGATCAGGTCATCGGCTGACGAATATTCGCCTTCAAGCACCGTATCAAGATCGGCTTCATGCTCGCCAAGCTCCCAGCAGAGATCATTAACAACGTTATGCGCCGCCGAAACGGCGTCCAACAATATGTCGATCGCTTCGATGACCCCGTCGTCGGACTTGAGCTGGGGGGCTTGTGCTGCCAAATTTCGTTTCTTGAGTAGGGTCTCGTACGACGCATTCAGGGCGTCCCGGCCTTGCTCCAGTTGACGAAGAATCTTGCCGTCTGGATCGATCGATCCGTCAGCTCTCTTGATAGCTTGAATTTGTTCTGCTGCCGCGCCTGCGAGCGCATCCACTTGCTCTCGAAGCACGCAACAGGCATAGATCGTGTCATCTATGGCTTTCAGGAGTTCAACGCTGCGGTTGGCTTCGAACTCGACAAGCTGACCGAAGGAGCGCAGACGCGAAACTTCACTTCGTATCATTGCAATCTCCATAAGTGTCACTGTTCATCAGTGTCAACAACATTCTACCTTGTCGTTTTCGACAATGCTATTGACATCGCCAGTGCGTCGATGCGGCAACGCTTTGCGGTCGATCGAAGCGGCGTTGTGTAGCAGTGTTACGACAGTTTTGTCGATCGAGACGACGACCAGGCCGGCGGCCTTGCTGTCATCAGATTGGGCTGAATCGGCCTCTTAACCTAGTTGAAAGCTCCCCATTTCCTTGGCAAACTACTGTATATACATACAGTGTTCTGAGTAGGTAAGCGGGGGGCTAGGGTGGATCGAGAGAAGCGCGCGAGCGGGCTGCGGTGCAGACCGGGAGATTTGGCAAAGGTGAAAGAGGCATGGAATCCGGCTCTAGTTGGCCGGATCGTGCTGATCAAGGCTGCCCATTCGAGGACCGAATGGGTTGTGACGCTGCTTGGGGAGCCAGGACTGACGCTAACGAAAAATAGAAAGCGAATTGCCGCTGGCAATTGTGCACTTGCCTACGACTCAGCCCTTGAGCCCATCAGGACCAACGGGCTAGTTGAGTGCGGCGATTTTACGGCTGCAGGTGAGGAAGATCGCCGTCGTCAGCGGACCTCTGCTGCGCCGGTATCAACTTAAGCAACGTCATGACTGCAGCAAAAGCATCTTCAGAAACGCCTGCCTCGCTGGCCCGCTTGATTTCCGAAATCAGTTTTTGCGCGATTGGCGGAAGAGTGCGGGCAGTCTCGGTCGCACGCTCATGAGGCTGCGAGGCGTAAAGCTCGGCAACAAATTTCGGGCCACGTTCGGTTAGAAGCCACTCGCAGGTGACGCCGAACGGGATTGCAAGGGCCGCCAAAGTCTCCAACTCTGGAACCGATCCGCCACGGAGGATCCGGCTGATCGTGGGCTGCGGAACCCCAGTGTCGCGCGAAAGCTTGCTCTGCCCGCGTTCCCCATAATTGGGGTGCGCAAGAAGCAGTTCTCTCAATCGGTCGCTGACGTTTTTCATGGCGAGACTATGCGTCAATGAATAGGCCATATCAACAAATCACTCGATCACGCATTGACAATTAGTCGTTCGCGTATAGAATGCCCGCATGGACATGCCAACTACCGCCTCTGCGCTACTCAGCGCCATTAAGACTCAACAGAGTCTCAGCGAAGTTGCGATTGCTCGTCGCCTCAACATTTCTCAACCGACGGTAAATCGGATCCTGCGGGGGAAGTCGGACTGCAAGGGCAGCACGCTCGTCGCGATACAGACATGGTGGGTCGAACTAGCTCAACGAGGCGAAGTTGTTTGACACCGGCGCCGCATTGCTGTCTGCATCGAAATTCGATGCTTGAAGTTTAGAAAATTCGACCTTCAAGGTCATTCAATCAGTTTTGAACGGAGTTGAGTTGCTATGAGCACGATTGAAGTCATCCGGAGGCCAAGCATCGAACGGGCGTTCCGGGAAGCGTTGAGCGATCCGCGTAGTCGCGGGCCGGTGGCTGATGCGCTCGGCTGGGACGATTCGCAGGTGAGCCGTTTCCTCTCGGGGAACCTCGGCGTTCCGATCAACAAGATCGACGCGGGCCTGAATGCGCTTGAACTGCGCGTCGTGTCGCGGGAGTACCTGGACGGGCTGTCGACGATGAGCAAGGTGGGTGTGAACTGCCATTGCGCGCGGGAGGGGTTTGGGGAGTGCGGCGGCCGATTCTAATGTAAGCGACTGGCCCCGCCAAAAGCGTTTTCGATGGAGAACGCTTCTGTCAGGGTTTAGCAATCCTAAAAAATTTTAAATTTATGGACGCGAAACAGACCAACCAAACGGCCGATGCGCGACAGCGCCATCCGACTCTGTCCGACGAGCTGAAGCGCATCGTGCGCGACACCAACCAACATCCGACGTATCCGCGCAAGTGCCTGTCGTGCGGTGCAGTCGAATCCCTCGACGGCTCGGTGCCGTGCGGACACTGAAATGGCCCGCTTCCATTGCCGCTGCCGGCATTGCGAGACGCGCCGGGTGCTGAAGATGCATCCCGACGAGTACGGGCGGCAGCCGCAATGCAACGTCTGCGGCCGGCGCGATTTCCGAATTGATGCGTGGATGCAGAAGCGCAATACGCGCCTGATGGCATGCACGTGCGCCGGTTACTGGTTCTGGCATCGGCGAGGTTCGCTGTACTGCTGGCACCGCGCGGACGGATCAACCCGATCATCTGGCGATCCCGATTTTGCGGATCGCAATCCGCCGCCCGACGCGTTGGCGGCCTGAATCTCTCCTGGAGGAAACGTGGCAAAAAGCTCCGTTGAAGCATATGGCGCGAAGAGCAAGGTAACTGCGCTTGCGATGGACCCGAATGACCTCGAGCTCGTTGTCGACCCTTCGCACCCACTGTACGACCGTCGCGTGCATCAAGAGCCGAACCCGAAGACGGTACTGAACTACCGTGCGATCGGTGTGCGCGAGCCGGTGCTGTTCTACAAGGATCCGGAAACCGGCAAGAACTTGGTGATCGATGGACGTGGGCGGGTAATCAACGCTCGCGAGCTGAACCGACAACTGGTCGCCGCGGGCGAACCGCCGATCACGATTCCGGCCATTCCGCAGAAGGTCATCAACGACGGTGGGAAGTCATTCACTGCCGTGATGGTCAGCGCGAACGAGATTCGCCATGAGGACTCGCCGATCAATCGTGCCGAGAAGATGGCGCGCATGCTCGACGTCGGACATACGGAAGAAACCGTCGCCATCCACTTCGGCGTCGAGGTGCCAACTGTCCGCCAGCAACTGAAGCTGCTCGATTGCACGGCTGCGGTCCGTGATGCACTCGAAGCGGACCAGATCACCATGTCGAATGCGCTGAAGCTCGCGAAGCTGGCGCCGGAGCAGCAGCGCGAGAAGGTGAAGGCGGTCATCGCGGCCGCTGACGGCAAGGAAGGACACGATCGCTCCCGAGCACAGAAAGCTGCACTGACTGGTGACGCGACCCCGCGCATGCGTACCCGCAAGCAGATCGCGGCCGAATTGACGAACGCCACTGGCGAGCGTGCAGAGGCTCTGCGGTGGGTTCTCAACCTGGCAGATGGTGAGCCGGGCGCGGAAGAGGCCGATCCGCGTCAGTTGTCG
>JABLTH010018311.1_pt1 | contig 42614 bp, 31 predicted proteins | sample 7875711 | NCBI WGS metagenome assembly JABLTH01 (sample SAMN14941262, study PRJNA633318) | bioreactor metagenome | isolation source: bioreactor | place: China | collected 2019-03-05 | reverse complement strand
GTGCGCGTCGAGCTCGCCTCGAACACCGAGGGAAACATCGCCGGACGCGTCAACCTTGCCTGCGTGAGCGGGGCGGGCGCGCGGGGCATGGCCCCCGCGCACTTCGCGCAAGAGCCGCAGGCCTGGCAGAACTTCCACTACCCGCATGAATCGCTCCGCCAGCAGGAGGACCGCGAGAACCTCTATTCGCCCGGTGTGTTCATGGCGGACGCGGCGTCGGACGCGGGGCTCGTCGCCGAGCTGGAATCCTGGCCCGGCGCATTCGAGGATCGCCCGCGCGGATCAATCGAGGAGGCCGTGGGGGCCAAGCGCGCCGCGTTGGGCGGGCTCGTCGGCCCGCTCGCGGAGCGAGTGCCCCCGGGCGAGCGCGACATCGTCGGCGCGCTGGTGTGTGCCGCCGATCAGTTCGTCGTACGCCGGAAGCACGGCGACGAGACGCGCACGTCGATCATCGCGGGCTATCCCTGGTTCAGTGACTGGGGTCGCGACACCATGATCTCTCTTCCGGGCCTGCTGATCGCTTCGGGGCGAACGCGCGAGGCGCGCGAGGCGTTGGAAGCCTTCGCCGCGCTCTGCAAGGACGGGCTGATCCCCAACTGCTTCGACAACTCCACCGGGCACGCCGAGTACAACACGGTCGACGCTTCGCTCTGGTACATCCATGCGCTCGACGCCTACCTGGCGGCGACGGACGACCGGGACGCGCTGCGGGGCGCCTGCGGGCGGGCCGCCCACGAGATCATTGACTCGTATCGCGCCGGGACTCATTTCTCGATCGCCATGCAGGACGACGGATTGATCGCGGCCGGATCGCCCGAGACGCAGCTGACGTGGATGGACGCGCGACGCGATGGCATCGTCTTTACGCCGCGGTATGGAAAGCCCGTCGAGGTCAACGCCCTGTGGATTCACGCGCTGCGCTGCCTGGCGCGTCGTGACACGTCGCGATCGGCGGAGTTGATGTCGCTGGCGGATCGGGCTTCGCGGGCGTTCATCGAGCAGTTCTGGAATCCCCGCACGGAATCGTTGATCGACGTGCTTTCGCCCGACGCCGGCGGGGCCTGGCGTGCCTCGGGCGAGACCCGCCCCAATCAGGTCTTCGCCGCCAGCCTCGAATGTTCTCCGCTCACGATCCCCCAGCGAGCGGGCGTGGTCAGGCGTGTCCTGTCGCAGTTGCACACGCCGATGGGCGTGCGGACGCTTTCACCCTCGGCCCCGGGCTACCAGGGACGCTACCGGGGCTCCCTCTTCGAGCGCGATCGCGCGTATCACAACGGGACGGCGTGGCCGTTCCTCCTGGGCCCGCTCGCCGAGGCCATCCTTCGGGCGGGCGCGTTCTCGCCGGAGTCGCGCCGAGCGGCGATCGAGATTCTCACGCCCGCCGCCCGGAGCGCGGTCACGCCCCTGGCGGGCGGGTGCGTCGGCCAGATCGCGGAGGTCTTTGACGGCGACTCGACCACGACCGAGCCGCAGCGTCCCGGCGGATGCGTGGCCCAGGCGTGGAGCGTGGCCGAGATTCTTCGGGTCTGGATGCTCGCCAGAAGCGGCCGAGCGTGAACGGGCGGGCCGGTCCTGGGGGCGGGCGCTAGGACTTGACCTGGCGATGGGCCTCGTTGGCGGATCGCCCGGCGTTGATGAGACGCACCGCGTCGTCGGGCGAGATGGTGCCCTCGGCGACGTAGGCGGCGATCTCGCGGCGCGATTCCTCACGCGCCTTGGCCTTGGCGGTCGAGCTGGTGTACCCCATGATGATCCAGACGATGAAGACGGCAAAGACGCCGGCGGGGGCGAGTAGTTCGGCGTCGGCGAGGGTCATGAGATCGAACATGGCGGACTCCTTGCGGGCCTGTCTCAGCACTGCTCCGGTTTATCGCCGGCTTTCATGAGCCTCTCGCCCTGCTCGGGGGTCATGGAGCCCTCGGCGATGAACGCGGCGATCTCGCGCCGGGTTCTTTCACGGGACGACGCCTTGACGGCGGATGCGGTACGCGAGATCGCGGTGGTGATGACGATCATCCCAAAGAGCATCAGCCACCAGAAGTTGTTCCCCTGAGTGGCTGCGTCGATGAGGCGGTCGATGCCCCTGCTGGAGGATTCGGCGATCTGAGCGAGCAGCATGTCGCGCTCCTGCATCAAGCCAAGGCTGGAAAAACAGAGCCCCGAGTCATCCCGTGATTGGGAATCGTATCGCCCCGCTTTCAATCGCGGCGCGTAGGATTTCCGCCGGTGCCCCGACGCCCAACTCAACCCGAACCACCCGCCGATCCGGGGCTTCTCCAGGAGGCGCAGACTTTCGAGAATGCCCGTGCCGCCGCCGTGGTGCGCGAGATCCTCCGTCTGTACGCCCGGGGCTGGTTCCCGATGGCCGAGTCGCGCGACGCCGCCGCCCGGTGGGTGCAGCCAAGCCGACGCGCGATCATCCCGCTGGATGATTCATTTCGCATCTCACGATCCCTCAGGGCGCGGGTGAGGTCGCGCCGCTTCATCCTGCGCTGCGATTCCGCGTTCGAAACGGTGATCCGCGCGTGCGCCCGGCCCGGCCCGGGACGCGAGGAGACCTGGATCAACGACGACATTATCGAGTGGTACACACTCCTCCACCGCGCGGGCCACGCGCACTCGATCGAGGCGTATCTTCCGTCCTCCGATCCCGGCTCCGGCTCCCCGCCCGAGCTCGTCGGGGGGCTCTACGGCGTGTCTCTCGGGGCCGCGTTCTGCGGCGAATCGATGTTCTCGCTGCCGGCCAAGGGCGGCACCGACGCCAGCAAGGTCTGCCTTGTTCACCTGGTCCATCATCTTCGCCGCGCCGGTTACACGCTCCTGGACGCCCAGATCCAGAACGCCCACACCGATCAGTTCGGCGCCGCGCAGGTCACACGCGCTCGGTATCTGAAGCGTCTCACCGAGGCGCGGGCCAAGGCGATTGTTTGGCCTGAATTCGATCCCGAGCTCACGATTCAGGCGCTGTCCCCCGCGCGGCGGTAGATCCGGCCCCGGTCATTCTCCAGCCCGCGCCGCATTCGGGGCATCGCTCCGCCCCGGGCGTCGCGCTCATGTCATACCCGCACAGCGGGCAGCGACCGGCCATGAGTCGCCGACGCCGGCGTCCCAAGGGCACGAGAAAGATCATCGGCCCCAACGCGATCAGGCCGACGGTCGAACAGATCAACAGCGCGAAGAATGTGCCCTCACCGCAATAGCACGACGACTTGCGTCGCACCATCACATCCAGCGGGATCATGCTCGCCGCCTCCACGACGCTTCCGATCAGCAGCCGCCGGGCCACCAATCGCAGTCGCGATTCATCCGTGCCCCGCCGCAGGAAGGCGCCGATCATCGGTGTTCCAAAGACCCACATCACCAGGATCGCGGACAGGACGAGCGCGAGTTGGCGATCCGTGGTGCGGTCGTTGTGCGACACATACCAGATGGAAAGCCCGATGTAGCCCAGCCCCCCCAGCAGGCCCACCGAGCACAACGCGCAGATCGACGCGATCAGGCCCAGCGGCGTTCGCTCGCGGTACGCCACCAGCAGAACGCCAAAGGCCACGCCGGCGCCCGCGAATCCCGTCAGCACGACGCTCAGGTCCGAACGGAAAACCGCATAGGCCCGCGGCCAGGCCTCGTCCCACCCCAGGTTCAGCCCCTCGCTCAACGCCAACATCGCGACATGCAGGCCCGAGCACAGGCAGCCGATGACCACCGCGCTCAACGCGTGCTGCAACCAGGGAACCTCGTGACCCCCGCGAACGCCCGGCGGTCGCGCGGGGAGCATCATCACCCCCTGCACGGCGGCGATCATCGCCGAATGGGCTCCGATCGTGGCGAGGTACCACGGGTCGATGCAGTCGTTCAGCCAGTCACCCACGCCCGTCGGGAGGTGGGCCCCGGCGATGATCCGGCCCCCGAGCCACATCACCAACGTCTGGGCCAGCCAGAACACGATGAAGGTGCGAACCTTGATGATGTCGTGTGTCGACGCTGCCGGGCGCTGCCCGGCGAGGGCCCCGGTGGGACGGCGTGACCCATCCGTCTCGCCTTTCGGATCGCGGTCGGACTCTGGCGGCTGGTCCGGCATGAGGTCAGCGTATCAACGGAGGGTCGTCCTGGGGCATTCGCCGGGGAGTCGCTCGCGCCGGCCCGACCGCTCCTGGCGTGTCCACCTGCTGATAACCAGCACGAGCCACGATTCCGGAGCCAAAGGTCAATTCTCGAGAGGCGTCCTCCGATAGTCGCATCATGTCGTTTGAAACACGCGCCGAGCGCCTGTCGCATCTCACGGGGCATGAACGGACCTTCCGGCCCGACGAGATTATCGTGAGCAAGACCGACACGAAGGGACGGATCACCTATGCCAACCGGGTGTTCCAGCGTGTCTCGGGCTACACCGAAGCGGAACTGCTCGGCCAGCCGCACAGCATCGTCCGCCACCCCGACATGCCGCGCTGCGTCTTTCGGTATCTGTGGGACACGATCGCGGCGGGACACGAGGTGTTCGCGTACGTCATCAACCGTGCCAAGTGCGGCGACCACTACTGGGTGTTCGCGCACGTGACGCCAACGTTCGACCACCACCATCGCATCATCGGATACCACTCGTCGCGCCGCGTCCCCGCCCGCTCGGCCCTGACCGCCATCACCCCGATCTACCAGTCGCTCCTCTCGGTCGAACGCCGCCACAGCAACCCGCAGGACCAGTGGAAGGCGTCGCTTCCCGTCCTTGTCGACACCCTGAAGCAGGCCAGGATGAGCTACGACGAGTTCATCTTTTCGATCACCGATCAGAGCGTGGGGGCCGCCGCATGAGCGAGCATCGGCACGAATCGACGCAGGGCTCTTCGTTCGACCGTCGCAACTGGATCGCGGAGGCATCGGATGTCTGCCGCCGCGCCGCTCTCGGCGACCTCGAGGCGCGGGTTCTGAGGATCGACGATCAAGCGCACGCCGACGCCGACATGCCCGAGCTCCTGCACGCGATCAACCACCTTCTCGACATGACCGACGCCTTCGTTCGCGAGGCGACGGCGTCGCTGGAGTTCGCCGGCGAGGGCAAGTTTTTCCGGCGCGTGCTCCAGGCGGGCATGCTCGGCTCCTTCGCGCGAGCCGCCCGATCCATCAACGCCGCGACCGCCCAGATGGAGCAAGAGAAGAAGGCCCTGGACGCCGCCCACCGGCAACGGATGGAGCTCGAGGAGGACTTTGAAAGCCTCCGGGGCGTGGTGCGCGCGCTCGCCGAGGCCACGGGGCATATCGACCTCATGTCGAAGACCATGGCCAAGCTCGCGAGCCAGACCTCGCTCCTCTCCATCAACGCATCCATCGAGGCCGCCCGGGTGGGAGACATGGGAAGAGGCTTCGGCGTCGTCGCGTCCGAGGTCAAGAAGCTCGCGACCCAGGCCGCCACCGCGAGCTCCGAGATCCAGGGGCGTGTGCGCGAGCTCACCAGCGCGGCCAAGAACACGTCGACGACCCTCGAGCAGATCTGGGGCGTGATCCGCGCTCAGGGCACGCCGGACCATCCCGGCCGGGCCGCGTGAGCGCCCGCGCCCGGCGAGCGACCGCGACTCCTCGCGATGACAGCAGCGAGCGCTCGGGTGATCGGGCCGCGACTTTCCCCGCTATGCTCCCCGTCGCATGAGCGCCCGAAAGCCCGCCCTCGGTTTCATCTTCATCACACTGCTCCTGGACGTGCTCGGTTTCGGGCTCATTATCCCCGTGGGGCCGAAGCTGGTGCAGCACCTGCAGGGCGGCGGCGAACAAGAGGCGGCGGGCGCGGTCGGGCTCCTCGCCGCGACCTACGCGCTCATGCAATTCCTCTTCGCCCCGCTGCTGGGTGTGCTCTCGGATCGCTTCGGAAGGCGCCCCGTGCTTCTGGTGTCGGTCTTCGGCTCCGGGCTTGATTACTTCGCGAGGTCGATCGCGCCCACCGTCGGCTGGCTCTTCGTCACCCGCGCCCTGAACGGACTCTCGGGCGCGAGCATGACCGCCGCCAATGCCTACATCGCCGACGTCACGCCGCCCGAGAAGCGTGCCGCGGGCTTCGGGCTTGCCGGCGCCGCGTTCGGGCTGGGCTTCGTGCTGGGCCCTCTGATCGGGGGATTCCTCGGCGAGCGAGACATCCACTATCCCTTTTACGCCGCCGGAACTCTCGCCCTCCTCAACTGGCTCTACGGCTTTTTCGTGCTCCCCGAATCGCTCCCCGCCGCTCGCCATCACTCGATCAGATTCGAGCGTGCCAACCCCGTCGGAGCGTTCTCAGGCCTGACCAAGTACCCGATGGTCCTCGGGCTGGCCGCCTCGTTCTTTCTCATGAACGCGGCCCAGTTCGCCCTCCACGCCACCTGGGTTCTTTACACCGGGCACAAGTTCGGCTGGGGGCCCGAGGATGTCGGGCTCTCGCTCTTTGCGGTGGGTATCTGCGCCGCCATCGTGCAGGGCGGCCTCGCCCGCCGCATCATCCCCATCCTGGGCGAGCGGCTATCGCTCCTCATCGGCGTCGCCATCGGTGTCGTTTCATACGTCGGCTACGGCGCCGCGACCCACGGATGGATGATCTACGCCACCATCGCCTTCGGTTGCTTGGGGGGCATCGCCATGCCCGCCGCGCAATCCATCATCACCCGCTCGGTCCCGCGCGATCAGCAAGGAACCGTCCAGGGCGCGATGACCAGCCTGCAGAGCGTGGCGAACGTGCTGGGGCCGCTCATCGGCAGCTCCGTCTTTGCCTATTTCATCTCCGATCGGGCGCCGTTCCAGCTCCCGGGCGCGCCCTTCTTTGTCGGCGCGATCCTCTCGTTCCTGGGGCTCGTCATCGCCGCGATCGTCCTGCAGCGCCACGCCCCGCCGCCCATCACCCAGCAGGCGCCCAGCGACGAGCCACACCCCGCCGATGCTCCCGGCCTGGGTTGATCGCCCGCGGCATGTTCGAACCGCCCGGACGCAACCGCGCCATCACGCCGCGCCATGATCGCCTCGGACGCAGGACCGCGACGATCGGTCATCTTTGGCGTTGCTTGCCTACTTGCTCGCGGCCGCAAACAGCTCGCCGACCTTGGACCAGTTCACCACATTCCACCACGCGCCGACATAATCGGGGCGACGGTTCTGGTACTTCAGGTAGTACGCGTGCTCCCACACGTCCAAGCCCAGGATCGGCACGCCCTCGCAGCCCGCGATCGCCTTGCCCATCAGCGGATTGTCCTGGTTGGCCGTCGACACGATCTCAAGCCTGCCCGCGTTGATCACGAGCCAGACCCAGCCGGAGCCAAAGCGGCCCGCGGCGGCGGCGGCGAATTTCTCCTTGAACGCGTCGAATGAACCAAACGTCGATGCGATCGCCGTCGCTAACGCCCCCGTCGGCGCCCCGCCGCCTCCCTTGCCCGGGGCGGACATGAGCGTCCAGAACATCGAGTGGTTCACATGCCCACCAACGTTGTTGCGCGCCGGGCCGCGCTTGTCGTCGGGAAGGTCCGCCAGATGCTTGATGATCTCCACAGGGTCCTTGTCGGCCCAAGAAGTTCCCTCCAGAGCCTTGTTCCCGTTCGTGACGTACGCGTTGTGATGCTTGCCGTGGTGAATCTCCATCGTCTGCGCATCGATGTGCGGCTCGAGCGCATTGGAGGGATACGGCAACGTCGGCAGGGTCATCGGCATGGCTTTTCTCCGGGTTCGACGCTCACAATGAGACTCAGAGTTGATCGGACACCCTAACGAGATACGAATTTGACTTATACGGACTCTGTTCAGAGATGGCTTGCGTCGGGCGAAGCGCCCTGGTATATTGTGGTCCCAGCGTCCTCGATCGGGGTGTGGACTTTCTGTTCCCCCGATTCAATGTCGTTGGGTTCGGACGCGAGGCAGGAATAGGTTAGGTTATCCGGTCCGAGCCAAAGGTCAATCGCCGCGCAAGAAGCACGGCGGATGTACGGCGTGGCGTTCGCGGAGCGAGGTCAGGCCGTGGGGTCGTGAGAAGCTAGGCGGGCTCTCATGGCGTGGGTTTACAGGGCTCCTTGTTGCCGTACTGTTCCATGGGAATCGCGTCGAAACCCGAAACAATCGGGGTCGAAAGACGTAGAAACTCATGGCAGCCGGGCGATCAGGGGCAGAATGGTTTGCCCCAGAGACGGGCGGGCGGTGTGTGGCCGTCAAGCCGAGCGTTGGCCTGACGCAGCTGGATGAGTGAGGAAAACGCTTTGGGTGCCGCGGGCCCTTTGTGGGTGTGCGGAGAGGGGTTTTCCCTGGACCGTGGAAAGTTGTGCCGGTGGATTGACGGGATAGGCTGGAATCGGAATCGAATTGGACCAATCGCGGGCGGAAGACTGAATCCGAACGCGAGGAATCGAGAAGCGATCGAGAGCGGATGCAGGCAGCAGGCCGCGGCCTGAAAGGGCAAGGACAATCATGACGAACGGCGAGACCAAGAACACATTGAGCCCCATCGAGCAGATGCGCCGCAAGCATCGCGTGGGAGTGGCTCCGGCCGCGGGGCCCGGCGAGACCGCCAAGAAGACGGGGAAGCCCGTGGTGCGGAAGCGTCTCAGCTCCGACGATGAGAAGCTGCTCAACGCGCTGATGGCGTCGGAGCAGGACTTCATCGACAGCCCGGCCTTCTACGAGAAGCTGGCGGACAACAAGATTTACGACGAGGCGCCCGACATCGCCAAGCCGGATACGTCGTGGTATCACCCGGTGATGGACGATCTTTCGGCGTCGCGCAGCCGCACCGTCAAGTCGGCGCAGCAGGTCATCCTGACGGGCGCCGAAGAGAAGGTGCTGTTCCACCAGTTCAACTATGCGCGGTACCGCGTGTGGAAGCTTCAGCAGGACGTGTGGGCGACCGACGCGCGCCAGCCGACGCCCGAGCAGGCCGACGAGATTCTTCGTTGGCACCGGGTCGCGGAGCGTGTGCGCGAGCAGATCGCCGAGACGAACCTGGCGCTGGTGCTGGCGATGGCCAAGCGGACGCGCATGAGCGAGGTTGATTTCGCGGACCTTGTCAGCGAAGGCAACATGGCGCTCCTGCGTGCCGTGGACAAGTTCGATGCCGGCCGCGGGTACAAGTTCTCGACCTACGCCTGCCGGGCGATCCTGAAGGCGTTCAGCCGCCAGGGCATGAAGCTCAGCAAGTATCGCCAGCGCTTCCCCACGGACTTTGATCCCAAGCTCGAGCGCTCCAACTTCCTGGAGACCAAGCGCGCGGGGTTCGAGAAGGACGCGGCGGAGGAGGTCAAGCGGATTGTGCTGGACAACCGCGCGGACCTCACCGACGTGGAGCGCACGGTGATCGAGCACCGATTCGGGCTCGAAGCGGGCGAGAATGAGAAGCCGATGACGCTCGAGCAGGTCGGGCAGATCATCGGCGTGACCAAGGAGCGCGTGCGCCAGATCCAGAACAAGGCCATGGAGAAGATCCGCCTGCAACTGGAGGCGAACTTCCTGGGCAACCGCGCCGCGGCCGAGGCGGCGGCGGAAGCGGCGGCCCTGGAGGCCGAGCAGCAGGCGTCGCTGGAGGTCAAGACCCCCCAGCGTCCCCGCGTGCCGACGCTGAACTGAGCGCGGCTTCCAGCCTGATTGACACCCAAGCGGGGCGAGCGATCGCCCCGCTTATTATTGGTCGAGCTTCGTTGGTCGAGCTTGGGTTCGGCGGGAACGTCAGCCGCGCCGGTACTGCTCGAAGATGCGGGCCGCGTCGCGGGTGTGCTCCCAGAAGAAGGGATTCTTCTGGACCACGCACTCGACGGGCGCATCGCCCTGCTTGGGCTTCTTGAAGAGCGTGAAGCAATCGACGAGGTGCTCATAGCCCCAGGGCACGATCTCCTGATATGCGGCCGCGAGCCCGGCAGTGCGGCAATCCTCGCGGAACGCAGCGGCCGACATCGTGACGCCGCGCCACTGTGTGTTCTCGATGCGCGGCTGTTTGGTCGCGGGATCGACAAACTCCGCGAAGTTGGAGTGGTGGATGAGCCCGAACGCACCCGGGCGCATCTTGCGGAAGAGCTGGGCGGCGTATGTCTGCATCACATCGCGCTCGCAGTGAACGAGTGAGTGCCAGCTGAAGACGAAGTCGACGGCATCGTTTGGCACGGCCTCGAGCGACTTGCCGTCGTTGACCACGTACTGCATGTCCTTTTCGCCGAAGACCTTTCGGCAGTGATCGATGCAGTTGGGCGTGAGATCGACGAGGATCATGCGCTCGCAGAGGGGGCGCAACAAGCGGGTCCACAGGCCGTAGCCGGGCGCGAGCTCAAGGATGGTGCCGGTGGGAAGGAAATCGCGGAGTCGCGGGTAGACGGCGGCGTACCAGGCACGCTCGACGCGGGGCTTGCCGTAGCCCGTCGGGGAATAGCCGACCGTCCATTCCTCTCCTTTGCCGGTCCAGTCGTACGAACTCCAATAGGTGACGTTCTCCGCGGTGGTGGGCATGGGGGTGACTCCTTGGGGTTTGGTTACTGTACGCGGGCTCCACCTAGAGGGAGAGCGCTGGAAGAGCGTGGCCGGGTTCCGGACGGTAGCCCAGGGGTGGAGCGGCGCGGCGTGAGGCTGTGGAAGATCGGTGGAATGTTGAGAGCCACAGGTGGGGCGATCGGCGGAATGTGCGCCTTTGGTCCGGAATTCGCTCGCCGGGCGAGGGCTGGCCGGCAAGGATTTCCTGAACGGGGGACATGAGCAGGGAGGAATGGCGGCCGATGCCGATTTGGCGGAGTTCGTTGGGAACCGGTTTGCGAATGCTTGCGAAGAGAATTGTGTCCTGATCCCGCCGGTGGTGTAGAGCGGAATCAGTGTGTGCTCCAAGACCTCCGACTTTCGGGGGTCTTGTTGTTTTTGGGGAGCGGCGAGACGTCGAGACAGCGGGTGGGCGGGGATCGCCCCCCCCAGATGCGGCGACGAACACCCACCGGCGGGGGGCACCGGGCCACCCAAGGACGATGGGACGGCGGTCACGCCGAGGGGGGCGTCTCGGCGGCGTCGGCGGTGTCCTTGAGCTTGCGGAGGGTGTCGAAGGCCTGGAGGGGCGTGAGCGATTCAATCTTCAGCTCGCGGAGCTGGTCGACCGCGGGGTGCTCGAGGTAGGTCGTGAAGAGCGGGAGTTGGGTCGTCTCGAGCGCGGGGCGCTTGCGGCGGCCCGACGTCCCCGGAACTCCCGCGTTGCTCGGCCCGTCGGGGACACCCAATGCATCGGGGACGCAGGTTTCGGGGCCGGCGGAGTGGGAGACGGCGAGCGAGGCGAGCACTTCGCGGGCGCGTTGGACGACGGAGAGCGGCAGGCCGGCGAGGCGAGCGACGTGGATGCCGTAGGAGCGATCGGTGCGCCCGGGCAGGATGCGATGGAGGAAGACGATCTGGGCGTGGGGGTCGCCGGGCGGCCACTCGCGGACCTCGACGTGGAGGTTGCGGACCTGGCCGGGCAGGCGTTCTTCGAGCGAGGTGAGCTCGTGGTAGTGGGTGGCGAAGAGGGCGCGGGGTGCGTTCGGGGCGGCGAGGTGCTCGGCGATGGCCCAGGCCAGGGAGAGGCCGTCGAGCGTGCTGGTGCCGCGCCCGATCTCGTCGAGCACGACGAGGGAGCGTGGGCCGGCGTGGTGAAGGATGTTGGCGGTCTCGGTCATCTCGACCATGAAGGTCGATTGGCCGGCGTGGAGGGCGTCGTCGGCGCCGATGCGGGTGAAGATGCGGTCGCACAGGCCGATGGTGGCGCGATCGGCGGGGACGAACGAGCCGACGTGGGCTAGGAGGGTGATGAGGACGACTTGGCGGATGTAGGTTGACTTGCCGGCCATGTTCGGGCCGGTGATGAGCGCGAGGCGTGCCTCGCGGTCGCCGAGGGTGGCGTCGTTAGGGACGAACTGGGTGCCGAGGAGTTCTTCGAGCACGGGGTGTCGCCCGGCGTGGATGTCGAGGACGGGATCTTCGGTGAGGTCGGGTCGGACCCAAGAGCGCCGAACGGCGCGATCGGCGAGGGCCGCGAGGGCGTCGAGTTCGGCGACGATGCCGGCGAAGCTGGTGATGGCGGGGAGGGCGGCGAGGGCGCGGGCGCAGAGCTCGTCGAAGAGTTCGCGTTCGCGGTCGATGGCGCGGGCCTGGGCACCGGTGATCTTTGACTCGAGTTCGCGGAGGGCGGGGGTGGTGTAGCGTTCGGCGTTTTTGAGCGTCTGCACGCGCGTGAGCGTGGCGGGGTTGGCGCGGGCCTGGGCCGCGGTGAGCTCGATGTAGTAGCCGAAGACCTTGTTGTAGCCGACCTTGAGGCCGGGGATGTTGAGGTCGCGGGCGAGCTCTTCCTGATAGCGGGCGAGGAACCGGGTGCTGTTGGTCTGGAGTTCCTTGGCTTCGTCGAGGGCGGCGTCGAAGCCCGGACGGAACAGGCCGCCCTCGCGGAGGTGCGCGGGCGGCGCGTCGACGCAACGGGCGAGGATGTCGGAGGCCAGTGGCGAGAGGGCGTCGCGCGAGGCGGCGAGGCGCGAGGCGGGGTCCTGGAACGCGGGGGTGGCGCGGATGGTGTCGAGGAGCTTTTCGAGCTGCGCGAGCGAGCGTCCCAGCGCGACGAGGTCGCGCGGCGTGGCGCGGGCGACGGCGACGCGGCCGGCGATGCGCGCGACGTCCTGGACTTCGGAGAGCTGGGCCCGCAGATCGTCGGCGAGGCGGCGCTCGTTTACCAAGGCCGCGACGCAGGCCAGTCGCGCCTGGAGCGTCGAGAGAACGCGGAGCGGGCGCACGAACCAGTCGCGGAGGAGGCGTTTGCCCATCGCGGTGCGGCAGCCGCCGGGCCCGCTGAGGAACAGGCCGAGCAGCGAGCCCTCGGGGGATTGCGAGCGCATGGTGCGCTCGATTTCGAGGGCGCGGAGGGAGACGGCGTCGATCGTCAGGGTGTCGGCGGGGCTCTCGCGGCGCGGCGGCTGAAGGTGCGAGAGCGTGGCGCGTGGGAGCTTGATCGCGACGGTGCTCTGCTCGTCGAGGGTCGCGGTCTGGGTCTGCCTGAGGTAATCGAGCACGGCTCCGGCGGCGGGGATGGCGGGGTCGTCGTCGCGCAGGCCGAAGCCCGCGAGCGTGGAGACGCCGAAATGCTCGAGGAGCGAGCGGCGTGCGTCGTCCATTCGGAAGAGCCACGCGGGGCGCGGCGTGCCGGCGAGCGAGAGGGCGCTGAGCACGCGCTCAACGCGCGCGGGGACGGACGGGCCCGAGTCGGCGTAGAGGACTTCGCCCACGCCGCGACGGACGAGTTCGTCGATGATGGTGTCGTGCGTGGCGTCGGCGAAGACGAGCGAGCCGGTGGAGGCCTCGACGATCGCCAGCGACGCGGGCGAGTCGTCGCCCTCGCCCGTGAAGCAGAGGGCGGCGAGGGTGAGGGCGGCGTCGTTCTCCAGGAGCGTGTCGTCGACCAGCGTGCCGGGCGTGACCACGCGCGTCACGGCCCGCGCGACGATGCCCTTGGCCTCCTTGGGGTCCTGGACCTGATCGGCCACAGCGACGCGGAAGCCTTGGCGGATCAGGCGGCGGAGGTAGACCTCGAGCTGGTGATGCGGCACGCCGGCCATGGGCACGCCCGCGGTGCGTTGCGTGAGCGTCAGGCCGATCGCCTTGCTGACGGTGACGGCGTCCTGATCGAACATCTCGTAGAAGTCGCCCATGCGGAAGAGGAGGATGCAGCCCGGGAACTTCTGCTTGAAGCGGGCGTACTGCTGCATCGCGGGGGTTTCGCGCGGGTCAGCCATGGGGAGTTCAGGATACGAACGCGCGGGCCCTCGGGAAAGCTCGGAAGGCCCGAGATTCAGGCGGTATTCCGCTTGGGCGCTGGCTTGGGGCTCACTACACTTGGTTCCCTATGCGGAATCAAAAATCGCCGTCTGTGCTGATCGCTGTTGCTCTTCTTTGCTCCGGCGCCGCCGCGTGCCTGGCGCAGCCGCCCATCGCGATCGATGGGGCGTTTGATGATTGGGACGGCGTGCCGCTGCTGGCGTCCGATCCCGCGGGCGACTCTTCGGGCGAGCTCGACGTGCTGGGGCTGCGGGCGAGTTCGGCGGGCACGGTGCTCTCGCTGAAGCTCGATCTGAAGAATCCGGTCAATCTTTCGACGGGCTCGACCGTCAACGCGACGCTGAAGCTGGTCGTCACGGCGCCGAGCGGGCGGACGCTCACCATCGATTTCCGGGGGCGCAAGGCGTATTACGACGGGCAATCGGGCAACGTGGTTCCCTGGCCCAACATCCGGTACGAGTGCCTTCCCACCGCGTCGTCGACGAGCTGGGAGATGCGGATGGACCTCTCGCCGATCGGCGTGCAGGTCGGGCAGACCGTGTCGATCAACTTCAACACGGCGGATTCGCTCTCGAGCGCGGCGAGCTTCACGCTCGTCGATCAGGCCTCGGGCGTGACGCGGCGCATTCTCGACCGTCGGCCGTGCACGGACCTCCGCGTCGCCAGCCTGAACACCGAGCAGACGGGGTTCAATGACGCGACGCGTCGCCCGAAGATTTTGCGTCTTGTCGATGCGGTCAACGCGGACGTCTACTGCTTCCAGGAGGAATACAGCGGGAACGCCGCGAGCCTGGCGGCCTACCTCAATGCAACGGACCCCTTGGAGGACGGCTCGACCTGGAATGTCGTTCGGCAGACGGAGCTCTTTATCGCCAGCCACTATCCGCTGATTCCGGTGGCGATGGGGGATCAGCACTTCGGCGCGGTGGTGTTGAACCCCGGGCGAGAGGTGCTCGTGGTCACCAACCACCCCAAGTGCTGCGGGTATCAGGGGACGAGCGAGGACGTGAAGCGGATCACGCAGGCGCAGGATGCGATCAACAACCTGGCGCAGTTCCGCGCGGGGCAGAAGGGCGCGAGCCTTGCTCCGTACAAGGATGTGCCGGTGGTGGTGGTGGGGGACTGGAACCTGGTCGGCTCGCGCACGCCGCTGGATTTGTGGCTGTCGCCCAACGCGTCCGATATGAAGCGCGAGCGGGTGGTGAACCAGATCGGCGATGAGGCATCGACGTGGGCCTCGCACGATGGGCTGGACTTCTGGCCGGGCGAGCTCGATATCTTCATCCACTCTCGGGGCACGTTGTTCCCCCGCCGGGTGGTCAGCCTGCACACGTCGGAACTGGACTCGGCGGAGTTGTCGGCGCTGGGTCTTCAGGCCGGCGACTCGGACGCGACCGACCATCGCATGGTGATCGCGGACCTCGGGCTCTCGCCGTCGGCGGAGATGAACGACGACGGCTTCATCAACGGCGATGACTACGACGCCTTCGCTTCGTTCTTTGAGGCCGGCGATGTTGCCGCCGATCTCAATCAGGACGGCTTCGTGAACGGCGACGACTACGACGCGTTCGCGTCCGCGTTCGAGCTGGGCTGCTAGAGAGCGAGCGGCTGGTACGAAGATGGAGAGACGCCCTCGAAGGCGGGTCCGGCGGCTGGTGATGTCTAAGAGCCCGATCAGCGGGCGCGGCGGCGTCGTGTCGCGATCAGGCCGGCGAGCCCCAGTGTCACCAGAGCGCCGGGCGCGGGCACGGGGAAAATCTGTCCACGGATTTCGCCGTTGGGATAGGCGTTGGTGTGAACGTCGATGTAGAGCTGTTCGGCGGTGAGGGCCGCGTCGTTGGCGAAGATATCGGATTCGAACCCGCCCTGATCGCCGCCGAGAACGACGCTGTCCCATTGGACGAAGAGTTTCTTGGGTTCGTACTCGACGAATTCGGTGGTGCTCCACCAGCCGAGATCGACGACCAGGGGGCCGTTCTCGCCGCGTGACGCCAGGTGGATGTGGAAGGGGGTGTCGTTGGGCCCATCGCCCTTCAGGTCGTCGAGGCCGATGCCGTCGAGATACAGCTTGACATAGATGACGAACGAGTGGTGGTCGTACTTGATCGAAGCGACACCGGTCGCGGGGCTGTCGGTCGGGTCAACGACCTGCAGACCATCGAGCTTGGCGAAGTAGTTGATGATGTGGGCGTGGGTGGTGGTCGCGGCGACACCGGCGACGGCGGCGGCGATCAGGGCGGCTGACTTCACGAATCCCATCCACGTCCTCCCCGCGCCCGGCGCGATCAAAGTCCGAACAGTGCCGCGGCCGTTGGCGCGACACCGTCCCACTCGAACATGCCTCAGGAACCAAGCTCATGCCAGTAAAATCGCGCCAGAAGGGATAAACGGACTTCTTGATGGGCTGGCAGATCAGTCCTTTGCGTCGCGGCGATGGTTCCCTTTGCGTTTGTCGCGGGACTTGCTTTTCTGGCTTCGGCGCTGGGAGCCGGTCATTTTGGGGAACTTGTCGAAGCCCGCGCCGCCTCCGGACGACATCCCGCCGCCGAGTTCGAGGGCGGGCTTCTTGGACTTCCCGATGGCGCGACCTTCGGCATCATCGATGACCAACTCGAGCTGTCGGCGTGCCAGGTCGACCGAAGCGATCTTGGCGGTGACGGTGTCGCCCATGTTGAAGCTGCGTCCGGAGCGTTGGTCGACCAGGGCGCCGGACCTTGGCTCGATCTTCCAGATCGGCGGGAGGTTGCTCCGGGTGACGTCGCCGGGGAGGTCCGAGGACTTGACGAAGCCATCGGCGAGGTATTTGTCGAGTTGTACGAAGACGCCGCGGTTGTTCACGCCCGTGACCACGCCGCGGAACGACTCGCCGATGTGCTTCTCGAGAAGTTGGAGGACGAGGAACGCGCGGAGGGAGTGCTCGGCGTCCTCGGCGTTCGTTTCGCGCATCGTGGCGTGTCGCCCGATCTCGATGAGGTCAACCTCGGGCGGGCAGAGGTCCGAATCGCGGAGGCGGCGTCCGAGGGCGGCCCTTTCTTCATCGGTGGCGGGACGCAAGCGCCCGTTCTCGGTCTCATTCAGGTAGGCCGCCAGGGCGCGATGGACGGTGAGGTCGGCGTAGCGTCGGATCGGGCTGGTGAAGTGGGCGTAGGCCTCGCTGGCGAGCGCGAAGTGTCCGACGAGGGCGGGGGAATACTCGGCCTTGGTGAGCGTGCGGAGGACGGCCATGTGAACGGCGCGAGCGGCGGGCGTGCCGCGCGTCGCGTTGACCAGGCCCTGCAGCTCCTCGCGCGTTGGGTTCTTCGGGACTTTGAATCCCGCGACCATGGCGCTTCGCCGCAGGTCGTCGGTGTCGCCGGGCGTGGGTTCGGGGTGGACGCGTCGGAGCAGGGGGACGTTGAGTCGCTCGAACAACCGGGCCAGCACTTCGTTGGCCTCGACCATGAACATCTCGATGAGCGTGTGCGTGAAGGCGTCGTCCTCTCGCTCGGCGTCGACGACGTGCCCGTGCTCGTCGAAGATGAGCACCACGTCGGGGAGTTCGAGGGAGATCATGCCCTGGCGCTGGCGTCGTGCCTGGATCGCGCGCGCCAGGTTGTTCATCTCCTGAAGGGTCGCGAGCAATTGATCCGTGTACCTGGGGGGCGTCTTGGCGTGTCGGCGTGCCTCCTCGATGTTGCCGTCGATCAGGGCCTGGGCTTCGAGGTAGGTCAGGCGCTTGGCGGACCTGATGAGCGTCTGCCCGACGCCTTCGGCGACGATGGTGCCGTCGCGGTCGTAGCGCATGAACGCGGACTTGCAGAACCGATGGACGCCCTCCTGAAGCGAGCAGATGCCGTTGGAGAGCAGTTCGGGGATCATGGGGATGACGAGGCGTGGGAGGTACACCGAGTTGGCGCGATCCTTGGCCTCGGCGTCGATGGCGGAGCCGGGGGGGATGAAGTGGGCGACGTCGGCGATGTGGACCGCCAGTTCCCAGCCGCGTTCGGTTTTCTTGATCGAGATGGCGTCGTCGTAGTCCTTGGCGTCGGGCGGGTCGATGGTGATGATGAAGTCTTCGGTGAGGTCGGTTCGTCCTGGGAGCGCCGCGATGCCGCGTGCGGCGTAGTCGGCCATCTGGCGCTCGTACTCCCGCGTGACTTCGCGGGCCTGTTCGAGGCATTCCTCGGGGAACTCGCCCGGCAGGTTGTACGCCGCGATGGTCGCCTGGGTCTCGACGTCGGGGCGTCCCGCTTCGCCCAGGAGTTTGACGATCACGCCCTCGGCGAGCATGCCGCCCTCGGGGTACGCGACGATCTCGACGACGGCCTTGTCGCCTTCCTTGGCGTTCTTGCTGTCGGCGTCGCGCACCACGATCGGTTCGGTGATCTCGCGTCCGTCGGGGAATACCAGCCACTGCGAGCCGCGCTTGGCGACGACGCCCGTGAAGTTCGCGCGCTTGCGTTTCAGGACCTCGGCGATCTCACCCTCGAAACCCGATTCGCCGGGACGACCCTGGCCGCGATACACCGTGACGCGCACCGTATCGCCCGAGAGCGCGTCCCCGGTGGCGTCGGCGGGGATGAAGATCGAGCCCTCGCGCACCGGCGGCTCTGGGCGCACGAACCCGAACCCCTTCATCGCCTTGCGGAATACGCCCGTGACCTGCCCGCCCCGCGATGTGATCGAGGGAAGCTGCACCAGGCCCGAAGCCGAGATCGAGAGGAAGCCCTTCTCGATCTCGTCGCGCACGCCCGCCTCAAACTCCGCGTGCTCGTCCGCGGGCACCCGAAGGTCCACGGCCAGATCCTCGATCCGGCGCGGCGTGTAACCCTCGTGTCCCACATGGTCCAGCAGTCGGCGGCGGTACTTCAGTGACATCGGAGAATCCTTGGGGCGTCAGGCATCAGGAAGAGGCCAGAGGCGCGGGGCGCTGGAAACGACGGGGCAATACAGGACACGCGGAGAGGCACGGGAGGGGGGACAGGAGGCGAATGGCGGGCTTAGGAGCGATCCGTCATCGCCGTGGACACCGTGGTCGAGCCCGGGCGCCGGATTCGCGCCGCCGGACTCTCCGCTCCTTGGCTCGTTGTAACCCTCCGTATGCATCGACCGTTGCGACTGGTGCGGGCGGCGTCGGCTCAGTGCGCTTCGGCGGGCAGGTATTCCCGCACCGAGGCCCGGAAGGGTGAGAACGTGATACCCAGGTGCTCACGGGCCTTATCGGTGGTCGCGGTCGAGTCCATGCCGCCCATCAGCGCCATCCCGTCGTCGAAGGGGAGCAGGTCGCCCAGCCCGATGAGCGACAGGACTTTGAACTTGCACGCGGCGAGCTTGGACGGCACGCCGAACGGCTCCAGGCGATCGTTCCCGCCCGGGAGCGTGTCGCGGATGAACCTGAGCATGTCCGGCCATGACATCGTCTCGGGTCCAGCGAGGTTGTACACCTCTCCGATGGCATGCTCGTTGTTGAGCGCCGCGACGAAGGCGCGGGCGACGTCGTCGACCAGCACGGGCGCGACGAGCGGGTCGATCACGGTGTCGCCGCCGAGCGGGACGCTGGGGTCCGCGACGCCGCGTGTGAAATACGGGATGAAGAACCACGGCATTTCGTGTCCGCTCACGAGGCCCTGGGCGACATCGATGAACTGGCTTCCTTCGCCGTGGATCAGCCCCGGGCGGAAGATAGTCCAGTCGAGCCCGCTGTCGCGCACGAGCTGTTCGGCCGCCCATTTGGTCCGCTGGTAGCCGCACACCCCGTCGTCGCACACACCGAGCGCGGACATGTGCAGGTATCTTCCGATCCCCGCGTCGCGGCAGGCCGCGAGGATGTTCCGGGTCGCCTCGACATGGGCCCGCTGGAAGGTGACGCCGTCGCGCGGGTGCTCTCGAAGAATGCCTACGAGGTGGATGCAGGCATCGGCGCCGGCGCAGGCCGCCCGAGCATCGCGTGCTTCCAGCACGTCGCCCACGACGATCTCGATGGGCGTGCTCGGATTTCGGGCGGGCAGTGTCTGGGCCGCCTTGGCGCGGTCGCGGACCAGGGCGCGAACGGAGAACCCGCGAGCCAGAAGCTCTCGCACGACATGACGCCCGACAAACCCCGACGCGCCGGTGACCGTGACGACCTTCTGTTGTGCCATGCGCAGCATCCTTGATCGGCGGGCAACCGGTTGTTCCCGCGAGGGGGGATCTTAGAGCGACCAAACCCTCCCGGCCCGAACAGACCCCCGCGCCATGGGCGATTCCCGGCGCACGGGGGCGACAGCGCCGGCGCACCGATCCGGGGCCCGGCGGTACCATCGGCCGGGTGAAGTCTTCGGGACCAGCCTTGATCGCGTCGCTCGCCGCCAGGGGCGTGTCGTTCTCGTACGCGCCGGAAGGCCCGGCGGTGTTGCAGGAGGTTTCGGCGGAGTTTCCTTCGGAGATGGTCACGGCCGTCGTCGGGCCGAACGGCGCGGGGAAATCAACACTTCTCCGCGTGCTCCTTGGGCTTGTCCGTCCGCAGGCGGGCGAGGCGATCTGGAGCGACAACGAGGGTCGTCGGAACGTGGCCGACCTGTCCGCCGGCGCCCGTGCGCGGCGGATGGTCTATATCCCGCAACGGCTGTCGCCCGCGTTTGGCTTCACGGTTCGCGAGCTGGTGGAGATGGGGTGGCACGCGGCGGGAGGCGGCGCGACCGACGCCGGGATCGCGCGCGCGATGGACCTGGCCCGTGTGGCGTCGCTCGCCGATCGGTCGTTCGATGAACTCAGCGTCGGGCAGCAGCAGCGCGTGGGGGTGGCGCGCGCGTTGGCGCAACTCGAAGCGATCGGCGGCTCGGCGGTTCTTTTGGCCGACGAGCCCGCCGCCGCCATGGACCCGCTGGAGGCAACGCACGCGTTGGCGACGTTGCTGGGGGTTGCCCGGCGGGGGCATGCCGTCATCGTCGTGCTCCACGATCTTTCCCAGGTGCTGGCGTTCTGCGCACGCACCCTTCTTCTCGATGCTCACGGACGCGTCGCGGCGATCGGTCCCACGCCCGAGGTGCTCACGCCCGCGGCGCTGGAAGCGCTCCTGGGCCTACCATTTGATCCGGCCATCGTGGACGGGCGGATCGTCACGCTGGTGGCGCGGACCGGGCGTGGCGTGCCGGGGCAGCTTCCATGAACAACATTCAGCTCTATGTCGTGCTGTTCATGGTGCTGGCGAGCATCGTCAGCTCCATCGCCAAGAAGGCCAGAGAGGCCGCCGAGCAACGCCGGGCCCAGGCGGAAGTCGAGCGCCGCCGGCTCGAGGCCCTTCGTACGGGGCGCACGGAGGACGACGCGCGTGGCGAGGATCGGGCGGCGACGCTCGCCAAGCGACGCGAAGCTCAGCTCGAGGAACTTCGGCGCATTCAACGCGAGCGAGCGCGGGCCCAGGCAGCGGGCGCCGCCGCGAACGCTCGCTCGGTGCCCGGGCGCGCGTCACAGACCGGGGCGCCGTCGGGCCCGGTGCCCCGCCAGCAACCGCAACGACAGACACAGGCACCATCTCCGTCGCGTCGGGCGTCCAAATCTCAGGATCCTCGCGTGGCGCGTCAGGCCGGCGTGGGCGCGACGGCCCCGGCGGGTGGGACGCTGGTGCAGGAGCGGGCGGTGACGCCATACACCGGCGAATCGACGACGCACCGGATCGTCGCGGATGCAGCGCCGGCACCGGGCGTGGCGCCCGTGCCGTTGCCGCCCGCGACGGGTCACCCTTGGCGTGACGCGTTTCTGTTGCAGGAGTTGCTGGGTCCGCCGCTCTCGATGCGAGGGGCGCGCATACCCGGCCTCGATTCGTTCTAATACACCTCACCGGGGCCTCGGCCCTGGCCCGAGGTGCCCCCGAGTGAAGCAGTTCTTTGGAGTCTGTTGCATGACCGCGCGTCTTTTCGGCGTGATCGCGATGATTCTGTTGTCGGCCTGTGCGGCCATGGCCCAGTCCGGCGCGCCCACGCCGCCCGAGCAATTGACGGTGGCGGAGAAATCTGATTTCAAGGCCACGGCGCGCTACGACGAAGTCGTGTCGCTGCTCGACACGCTCGCCAAGGCGTCTCCCAAGGCCCGACGCCTTGAGATGGGAAAGACCGTCGAGGGGCGCGTGATTCCCGTGCTGACGCTCGCCGATCCGCCCGTTTCCAACGCCCGCGAGGCGCGGGCCCAGGCCGATGCCGGCAAGCTCGTCGTACTCATGATCGGGAATATCCACGCGGGCGAGGTCGACGGGAAGGAAGGGCTGCCGATCCTGGCCCGTGAGATCATGAGCCAGCCTGATCACCCGCTGCTGAAGAATCTGGTGCTCGTATTTGCTCCGATCTTCAACTGCGACGGCAACGAGCGGGTGTCGAAGGACAACCGTCCCGGGCAGCACGGCCCGGACGAGGGCATGGGCGTGCGCGAGAACGCGGCGGGCCTGGATCTGAACCGCGACTTTGTCAAGCTCGAATCGCCCGAGGTTCGCGCGCTGGTGAGGTTCATCAACGAGTGGGATCCCGCGATCTTTGTGGACACGCACACGACCAACGGGTCGTTTCACCAGTACGCCGTCACCTATGAGGGTCCGCGTCATCCCGCGGGTGATCCGGCGCTGATCGAGTACGTACGCGGCACGATGTTCCCCGTTGTGTCCAAGGACCTCGAGGCCAGGACGGGCCTTAGGACTTTCTATTACGGGGATTTCAACAAGGAGCACACGCGGTGGGACAGCTTCCCGCTCCAGCCGCGGTTCAGCACGAACTACGTCGGCCTGCGTGGGCGGATTTCGATCCTGTCCGAGGGCTACTCGTACTCGTCGTACAAGGAGCGTGTGCTTGGCACGCGTGACTTCGTGCGCGCCTGTCTTGAGTTCGCGTCAACGAACAAGGACCAGATCAAGAAGCTTCTGGCCGACGTGGATCGCCGAGCGATTGATCTTGGGCGGAAGCCTCCCAGGGAGCCCGGCCCCGAGCAGCAGCTCGCGGTTCGATCCAAGGCCGCCAGGGCGCCCGAGCTTGTCAAGGCGTCGGGATTTGTCGAGGAGCTTCGCGACGGCAGGTCTGTCTCGACCGGGGAGAAGAAGGACTACGACGTTGAGCTGTGGAACCGTGGCGAGGCGGAGACGCTGGTGCCCCGCGCGTTCGCGTATGTCATCCCGCGGCCGATGGTGAGCGGGCTGTCGCCAGTGATCGAGACGCTCCAGCGTCACGGGATCGAGGTCGAGGAACTCCGGGAGGACATCGAGCTCGACATCGAGGCCAGCCGGGTGACGCAGATCGCCCGCGCCCCCCAGGAGTTCCAGGAGCACCACACGACGCGCGTGGACGCCGAGCGTGGGGGAGAATCGCGCATGATCCCCGCGGGCTCCATCGTGGTTCGCACGGGCCAGAAGCTGGGAAACCTGGCGTCGGTCCTGCTGGAGCCATCGTCGGACGACGGGCTGGTGACGTGGAATTTCTTCGACGACCAGCTCGCGATCGACCGGGAATTTCCTGTGCTGCGCGTGCCCGCCGCCACGCACCTTCATACCACCGCGATCCGTCCCCTGCGCGACGAGCCGATCGTTCAAGAGTCGCTGAGCTACAAGCGCGTGCATGAGAGCGGCCGCGGCGTGAATCTGGGGGGCGACCCCAGCGGCGGCGGGGCGTGGATCGACGACGAGACCTGGCGGGTCAACCGGAACGGCGGCTGGTTCAGGGTCAACGCCAGGACCGGGCGATCGGAGAAGCTCGCGTTTGACAACGAGGCCATCGTCAAGGCGCTGGCCACGCTCCCCTCGCTGGGCGAGAAGGGGGCGGGCGAGCTGGCGCGCACGCCGTTCCTCCGCACCGACGAAGGGCGCACCGGCGCTCTGTTCGAGCGTGACAACGATCTTTACTACGCGAGGCTTGACGGATCGCTGGCGCTGCGCCTCACCAGCACCCCGGAGCCCGAGGAGCTGAGCGAGTTCAGCCCCGACGGCAAGTTCGTCGCGTTCGTCCGCAACTTCGATCTCTATGTCGTCGATACGACGACCGCGACCGAACGCCGCCTGACGACCGACGGCACGGACGTGGTCCGCAACGGCAAGAACGACTGGGTGTACTTCGAGGAGATTTTCAACCGCAACTGGAGGTCGTACTGGTGGAGCCCGGACTCGTCGCGGATCGCGTTCTATCGCACCGACGCGTCGATGGTGCCGGAGTACGTGCTCGTTGATGACCTTCCGCAGAAGCAGCGCGTGGAGCGCGTGCGTTACCCGCGCGTGGGCGAGGCAAACCCGCAGGTCAAGCTTGGTATTGTCCGCGTTGCGGGCGGCACGCCGCAGTTCGCCGACCTGTCCGACTACGACCCCCAGAACATGCTGATCTCGGGCGTGGCGTGGTGGCCGGATTCCTCGGCTATTTTCGCGGGGATCCAGAATCGCACCCAGACATGGATGGACTGTGTCTCGATCTCACCAAACGGGGGCAAGCCGACCCGACTGTTCCGCGAGACGACGCAGGCGTGGGTTGAGTTCCTCGCCGACCCCGCGTTCCTCTCCGACGGCTCGTTCCTCTGGCAATCCGAGCGCACCGGATGGCGCCACCTCTACCACTACGCGAAGGACGGCACGCTCAAGGGTCCCGTCACCAGCGGCGAGTACGAGGTCCGCTCGGTCGTCAGGGTTGATGAGAAGAACAACGTGGTCTTCTTCAACGGCACGAAGGACTCGCACATCGCGTCGAACTTCTATCGCACGCCGCTCTCGCCCGCGGGCACGCCAACCCGCCTCACGACCGAGCCCGGCTCGCACAGCACCAGCCTCAACCCCGGCGGCACGCTGTTCGTCGACAACTGGTCGAGCTTCAACTCGCCGGGCAAGGTCGCGCTCCGCGCCGCGACCGACGGCTCGCTCGTCCGCACGCTCGACACCAACCCCGTCTACGCGATCGAGGAGTTCAAGCTCGGCAAGTCGGAGCTCGTGCAGATCCCCGCGGCGGACGGCTTCGTCCTCGAGGGATACCTCGTTTATCCGCCCGATTTTGACCCGGCGAAGAAGTACCCCGTGTGGATCACGACCTACGCCGGCCCGCACGCGCCCACTGTGAGCGACACCTGGGGCGGCGGGCGCGTCGGAAGCCACGTCTACGCCCACGACGGCTTCATCATGTTCGGGCTCGATCCTCGCTCCGCCAGCGGCAAGGGTGCCGTCTCGGCGTGGGCCTGCTACAAGCAACTCGGCGTGACCGAACTCAAGGACCTCGAAGACGCCGTGCGCTGGGTGACGGCAAAGCCCTTCGTCGATGCGTCGCGCGTCGGCATCAGCGGCTACAGCTACGGCGGGTTCATCGGCTGCTACGCCCTCACGCACAGCACGCTCTTCTCGGCCGCGATCTCGGGCGGACCGCCCACTGACTGGCGCGAGTACGACAGCATCTACACCGAGCGGTACATGCTCACGCCGCAGGAGAACCCCGACGGCTACGACAGGACCTCCGTCGTCAAAGGCGCGGGCAATCTCGTCGGGAGGCTGATGCTGGTCCACGGCACGATCGACGACAACGTTCACCCGGCCAACTCGTGGAAGCTCGCCAAGGCGCTGCAGGACGCGGGCAAGCAGTTCGAGATGATGATGTACCCGGGCTGGCGCCACGGGATCGGCGGGGGTCAGTACCAGCGCATGAACTACGAGTTCATGCTGCGGACGATGAATTTGGCAGAGAAGAGCGAGGAGGCCGGGAAGTAGCTCGGGCGGTCGGGGCCTGGCCGCGCGAGCGAAGCGGAGCCTACCGCCCCGCCGCCTTGGCGAGCCCCGCCTCACCGATCACGCGTTCCGCGTATTCGTTCATCGCGTCGCGCAGTTGCTCGAAGCTCTCGAGCACGTAATAGACCGGCTGGAAGTGGTCGATCTCAAAGTCGGTCTCGCAGACGCGCTCGAGGTCGAACGGGCGGTACACCGGCACGGGGCGGGCCGCGCACCCGCGGACCTCGCGTCCTTTTTTTTCCCACTCGCCGGTGAGCGAGTACGCGCTCTCGGCGTGGCTGCTGACCAGGCCGCTCCCGTAGACCTTGACCTTGCCTTCCTCGCGGATCAGGCCGAACTCGACGGTGAACCAGAAGAGCCGCCCGAGGCGTTTGACATGGTGCTCGTCGTCGCACAGGAGCGCCGCCTTGCCGTAGGTCTGCAGGAAGTCCGCGAAGACGCGGAGCGTGTGGAGCGGGACGTGCCCGAAGACGTCGTGGATGATGTCGGGCTCCGGGAGGTAGTCCATCACTTCGCGCGGCCTGATCAAGACGGTGGTCGGGAACTCGCGCTGCGCCAGGCACGCAAAGAACGCCTTGGCGGGCAGGTATCCCGGCACGCCGTAGCTCGCCCAATTGCTCTGGGCCTGGAGGAACTTGTTGATGCCGTCGAGCTTGGTGCCCTTGGCGAGCTTTACGCCGCCGGCGATCTCGATGTCTCGATCGAGCACCACGTCGTCCAGGAGCGGGATGCGATCGGGCGACAGGCGCAGGATCTTCATGCCCTCGATGAACTGGCGCGACACCTGCTGCTCGAGCACGCTCCAGCGCTTGACGTACATGTCGTGCCATACGTCGTGATTGTCGCGCGTGTATTTCCAGTAATGCTGGGTGATGTAGAACTTGTCGGCGTCGATGTCGGCGGCGTGGAGCGACGGCGCGCGGTCGGCCTCCGCCTGCGCGAGCCTCGCCTCGTCGCTATCGATGATGTTGTTGTACCGGATGTCGGCTCGCACGGGGCACCTCCTGTACGGCGTTCGAGCGGGTGAAGCCCACGCCAAGTATATGGCCCGCGAGAATCCGACGATTTTCTCCTGCGGCCAATCCGCCGCGCGCCGGGCGACCGCCGCGATCGTTGGTGCTGCCCGCGTGACCGCTGGCCGCGTTCGTCGAAATCCAACAACGCAACCAAGCCGCCATGGATACCCCGCTCTCCCGGCGTGTCCTGAACGCCTTGCGATCTCCTGGCTCATCGTGATCCTGCTCGGCGTTGGCGTGGTGCTTCTGCTGGTGTCGTGGCGAGCCCTGTTCGGATGACGTGAACCCAGGCAGGGCTCTGTCGTACGATTGTCCGGTGCCTCATGCGTCGCCCCGCGTTGATCGGAGATTTCTTCGCTGCGTTTGTGCTTGGTCTGGGCACGTTCTACGGCGTGCTCGAGATTCGACCCGCCGCGGACGTCATGTCTGGTCTGTTCATCGCTTTCCCGGGGCTTCTCTTCTTCGCGTTGATGGCCGCCGGGGCCGCCCTGATCGGGCACGGGTGGCCCACACGGCTCGGCGATGCGCTCCACTGCGCCAACTGCGGGCACGCGGTCGCGGCGGAGAATTCGCGCCTGCTTCCTTACTGCGGCGAGTGCGGGCAGCCCTGGCGTCATTTCGGCGGCCGGGTCCGTGGCCGCATGAGCACCAACCATCCGAGGCTGATGGTGGGCGTCGCGCTGCTTGCGCTGGCGATGGTGGGGATGTGGGCCCGCTCATTCGCGACGCGCCAGCTTCTGGCCCAGACACCGGACTGGCTGCTGATCCGGCAGGTCGGGGTGCTCTCGTGGGGAGACTTGCAGGAGGAGTGGCGTGAGCTCGGGCGGCGAAAGCTCTCACCCCAGGCCGATCGGCAACTGCTCGAAACGCTCATCAACCGGCGTGCACGCGACGGCTCGCTCCCGTCCGCGCTGGCGGTCTATGTGCAATCGCGTGCCAACAGCGGCGCGCTCCCCAGCGATCTGGCCTCGCGCTGGATGGCCGAACTCTTCGACGCGGGCCTCGTCGCGCCCGAATCCGTCGAGGCCGGCGAGCGCATCCCCATCGACATCATCGGGCGGTTCTCCGCCGGATGGACCGGCGTCGCCGACGTTCCCCAGGTCCTGCTCTGCGGCGTGACGATCGACGGGCGCGAGGTGGGGCAGTCGCGATGGGAGCATCCGGCGCCGACCTCGACCTTCGGCACGGACGGCACCCTCTTCTCTCACGCGGTCCGCACCGAGAAGCCGGGCAAGGTATTGATCGAGGCACGCGGTTGGTTTTTCGTGGGGCAGCCGGACCAGCGCGTCAAGTACGATGCCGGCGGAGCGCCGACGCTCCCGATCAACGTGTACGCGCGTCCGTTCTTGTTCTCGCGCGTGGTCGAGGTTCGCCCGGCGCCGCCGAGTCCGCCCCGCCGCTCGCCGGGCGCGTGACTTTCGGTCGCGGGGCGCCCACCATGATGCAGGACCACGCTACGACCGCCCGTCATGATCGGAAGTTGGAACGCCCTTCCCGCGCTGGCGCGGGCCGCCGAGCGACTCGGCGCGGGCGTGCCGCTGCTCGATGCCGTGGTTGAAGGAATTTCGCTGGTCGAGGACGACCCGGACGAGATGTCGGTCGGGTATGGCGGTCTGCCCAACGAGGATTGCGTGGTTGAGCTCGACGCCGCCGTGATGGACGGCGTCTCGCACCGCTCCGGCGCGGTCGCGGGGTTGCGCGGCGTGCGCCACGCCGCCCGCGTGGCGCTCCAGGTCATGCGACGCACCGATCACTCGCTCCTGGTGGGCGAGGGGGCGCTGAAATTCGCGAAGCTGCTCGGATTCCACGAGGAAGACCTTCTCACCGACCGCGCCCGTGCGGCCTGGCTCGATTGGAAGGCCCACCTGAGCGAGCAAGACGCCTGGATCGCGCCCGGCCAAGGCGCCTCCTCGTTCGGCACCGCCCGATGGGCGGGGCGCGCGGGGCCCGAGATGCTCGCGCCGGATGCGCCGCCACCCAAGGTTCCGTTCACCTACGGCACGATCCATGTTTCTGGCCTGGACTCCGGCGGAAACATGGCATCCTGCACCAGCACGAGCGGGCTGTCGTACAAGATCGCGGGGCGAGTCGGCGATTCGCCGGTCGTCGGCGCTGGCCTCTATACCGACAACGCGGTCGGCTCGGCCGGCGCGACAGGCCGGGGCGAGTCCGTGCTGCAGGTCTGCGGCGCGCACACGGTCGTGGCCCGGATGGATGCGGGCGACTCTCCCGCCGAGGCGTGCCTTTTCGCGCTCAGGAAGATCGTCGAGCGCACGCGCTTGCCGCACCTCCGCGACGGCGAAGGCCGCCCGACCTTTAATGTCACGTTCTACGCGCTGCGGAAGGACGGCGCCTTCGGGTCGGCGTCCATGCATGAGGGCTACGAGTTCGCCGTGCTGGAGAACGGTCATGCACGGGCCGAGCGTGCGGCGTGGCTGTACCCGCGAGCGCCCGGCGCGTAAAGCGCCGGCGGTCACCGCGCGTTGGGCGGTGTTCGGCTCACCGTGTATCGCTCTGAGGCCGAGCGAACATGTCCAGCATCGCGCGCCATTCCGCGTATCGGTACTCGACGGCGTGCCGTTCGTGCAGATCGCGGAGTTCGCCCAGCAATCGCTCGCTCAGCTCCTGTTGCCAGACCTGCGCCGAGCGATCGCAGAAGTACACGCGGCAGCCGAGCGGCTTGATCGAGTGAATCCCGCAGAGATTCCGCTCCTGGAAAGGGCAACCGCCGCGGTCGCGGGCGGCATCGATGTCGCCGGGCGAGAGCGTGCGCGTCGAGCGGGAGATCGCGTAGGCCGCCTCCAGGCCCGTGACGTAGAGACGGTGTCCGGTCCTCGCAAAGTTGCAGCAACGTCCGGAAGCCCAGCACGAGGGGCCCCTCGCGGCGATCTCCACCGACGCCCGGGCGTAGATCGATTCAATCGCCAGCGACACCGGCTCGCGAGCGATCGCCGCGAGCCACTCTCGGACGAGCTCGCGGTCGGTCTTGTCCGAGCCCGGCGACTTCACTTGTCAGCGGTCGTGCCCGGCACGGCCGCACCCGCTGGCTTGGTGCCCTTGGTCTTGGGTTCGTTGGATCTCACGTCCGCGGGTTTCAACGCCGGCGGGCCCGCGCCGTTCTCGCGCGGTTCGCGTGGCGGACGGTTCGCCAGGGTGTGCTGAAACAGCCACTCCACGACCTCCGGCAACGCCCGGCCGACGACCAGCGTGTGTCCGTAGTTCTTGACCTCGCGATACTCAACGGGCTTTCCGTCGGCGATTGCGCTCTGGATGAGCGGGCGAACATTTGCCGGGCCGCCGATCCGGTCAAGCTCCGCGCCGACCACCAGCGTCGGGCAGGGCACCACCCGTTTGCCGACGGGCCCGGCCCCGGCGATGCACGCCGACGCGGCGATGGACGATGCCCGCGCCTGCGCCAGGTACATCGCGACCCCGCCGCCGAGCGAGTGCCCGATGACGTACACCCGATCGCGGTCGATGGCGTAGTCTCGGGCGAGGTCTTCGATCAGCTCGTCAAAGAACGGGGCGTTGCCCGCGAGCTTGTAGGTGAGCGGGGCGGCCACGAGGAACCCCCGATCGTCGGCCAAGCGGCACAGGAGCCCGCCGCCGTAGCCCCGGATGAACATGCTGTCGTCGCCGCCGGCGCCGTGCAGCGCGATCACCAGCGGGAGCGGCTGATCGCTCGCGGCGACCTTCGGCGCGTAGATCGAGCACGGCGTCTGGCTCTTGCCCTGCGGGCGCTGGTACGCGCCGATGCGATGCGAGTATGGGTTGTGCCCGCCTTCGATCGCTTCCACCTCGGCGGAGAGCTCGCGTGCGAGGGCCGGCGGGTCGGCCAGGAACTGGGCCGCGTCGTTGTTGCTGGGATTGTCGGTGAGGGCCGCCAGTCGCCCCCGCGCGATCTCGATCACGCGGGCCGGGACCCGCGGCGGCGCGGCCTTCTCCGCGTCGTGACCCGGCTCGACCGTCGCCGGCGGTTCGGAGGATTTCCCGGCGGTTTCATCCGAGTTCTGCTCCGCGGGCTTCAACGCGGCCAGACGCTTGAGCAAGGACTCACGGAGCGCGTCGAGCGAGGAGTCAACGACGCTGAATGGGGCCTCGGCGGTCTCGCTTACGCCGTCGAGCGTCGCGATGAGCCTGACCGATTCCCCGCGCGGCCAGTTGGTTTCCGGGAGGGGCTCCTCGACGATCACGACTTTTCCGGCCTCGACCTGGAAATCCCGCTCGAAGAGCGTGGTGGCTTGTCCGCGCGACACGGCGGTGATCGCCAGCTTGCCGGTGGTCGAGACCTGGGCCGGCGCGTACGACCGGAGCGTGAGGCGGGGCGGGGCGGCGCCGGTCCACCAAACGCGAGGCTGTACGCGGAGCGACAGGCCGGTGCCGATCGTCCTTGGCATGGGGTCGCGTGGGGTGAGGTCGCGCTCCAGCTCGTGCAGGGCACGGACCGCCTCGGTCGTCCGGCCGCCAAAGAAGAGCGCGGTGGCGTCGTCGAACTGCCGGTTGAAGGACGCTGTCTTCTCTGGCGTGGGTGGGTTGGGGCCCGTGATGACCCTTTGGAAGAGGGCGTCAACCGCGAGGTAGCGTGAGGCCAGCTCGTCGCGCATCACGATCGCGGGGACGATGGCATCCGGCGCGGAAGTCGGGGTCGCCGGCTGGGCCGCGGGCGGCGCGGCCGATGGGGCGGCAGGTTGAGTTTGGCCCGATGTCTCGCCCGCCATAGGAAGGGCGGCGATGAGACAACCGAGGCACAGTCCGAACGGGCGGCTGACGGTTGGCATGTGAAACACCTCCGGCGCGGCTGGCGACGAGTCACCATATCGTTGGTCACCGATTGGAGTCGCGCCGGCCGCCCGATCGGATTTACAGGAGCTTCATCTTGCAGCCACTGGCTTCGTTCACGTTCGGAGAATTGCTGGAGCAGACAGCCGCGAAGACTCCTACCCCGGGCGGCGGGGCCGTCGCGTCGGCGGTCGGCGCTCTGGCGTCGGCGCTGGCGGGGATGGTCGTCTCCTATTCGGTGGGGAAGAAGAATCTGTCGGCCCATGAGGAGGCGAACCAGCAGGCGATGAAGTATCTCGCCAACGCCCGAGCCCTGCTGGTCGGGCTGGGCGACGAGGACGCCCAGGCCTATGGAGTGGTCAATGAACTCATGAAGCTGCCGGAAGGGGATGAGCGCCGGGCGGGCGAGTTGCCGGCGGCGCTTCTGGCCGTGGTGCAGATCCCGCTGGCGACGATGAGCGCGTGCGCCGACGTGCTCCGATTGATGGAGCGGCTCTGCTCGACGACGAACCGGCAGCTGCGGAGCGACCTTGGCATCGCGGCGGTGCTGGCCTGCGCGGCGGCGGAGTCGTCGCTGTGGAATGTTGAGATCAACGCCTCGTCGCTGGAAGTCGACGAGGGTGAACGCGTGCTCGCGCAGGCGAGGTCGTGCGTCGAAGAATGCCGCACGCGGCGGGGGAGGGTTGAGGCGGCGTGCCGGGCGTAAGCCCGACGATGTTCGATACGATGTCGAGAAGTTCCTCATGGAGCGCGGTGCATGTTGATCGAGAGTTATCGTGATGACGCGTCGCTGGCGGCGCTCACCACGCTGCTGCGCGGGCTGACCGCGTCTCGCACGGCGCTGGAGGCGTTTGTTTCGTTCATGCGCCACTACTGGAAAGTGCGTCCGGTGGACTGCATGCTCGGGGTGGTTCCGGACGCATCGGGCCCGGGGCGATTCAGGATTCTTTATCACGTGTCGCGAGGGCACGTCGAGAGCGACCTCCCGCTCCCCGCGAGGAATCCCGGGCCGGAGTGGAACGATAAAGCCGTGGTTCATGAGGGCGGCGTGATCGCCAGGCTGCTGGAGCAGAACGAGCCGCGCATGGCGTTTGAGCTCGATCTGTCGGTGGATCCGGTCCTCAAGAATCTGGCGCCCGAGTGTGTGACGGCGATGGCGCTCCCGGTCTTCGCGGGCGAGCGGGTGACGGAGTGGGTCATCGGTCTGTCGCGCGTCCGCGACGGGTTCGAGCGCGAGAGCGTGCGGAGCGCCCTGCTGACCGCGAACTTCATGGCGATGGCGAACTCGCACCTGCTCTTTGTCGAGGAGTATCGCGCGCTGAACCAGCAGCTCACGGCCCAGTTCGAGCACGTCGCGCGTGTGCAGCAGGCGCTGCTCCCCAAAAAGACGCCGGTCGTGCCCGGGCTGGAGATCGCCACGAGCTATCTCACCAGCGACATGGCCGGCGGCGACTACTACGACGTGCAGCCGCTCAACGACGGGCGCTACGGCTTCGTGATCGCCGACGCGTCGGGCCACGGCGCCGGGGCGGCGACGGTGATGGCGATGTTCCGCGCGATCCTCCATTGCACGCCCGAGAGCATGAAGAGCCCGGCCGAAGTGCTGCGATTCGTCGACGATCAACTCTCGTCCGCGGACCTGGAGGGGATGTTCGTGACGGCCTTCCTCGGGATCTACGACCCGATCACGGGCGAGGTGTCGTACTCGAATGCCGGGCATCCGCCGCCGCGAATGAAGCGGGGGCTGGAGGGGCGTGTGCACGAAGTGGAAGGGGCGGCGAGCTTCCCGCTGGGGATCGATGCCAGCGTTGATCGCGAGGACGGCGTGGTGACGCTCGGCGCGAGAGACACGCTTGTCTTGTTCACCGACGGCATTAGCGAGGCGTTTGATCCGACACGAACGGCCATGTTCGGCGTCGAGGGCCTGGACGCGGCGCTCGAGAAGTGCAGCGGCATGCCCGACTGCGTGGTGGAGTCGGTGCATCGCGCGCTGTACGAATTCACGCGGGCACGGACGCGCGACGACGACCAGACGCTGATGGCGCTGCGGCGGAAGGACCCGGTCTAGGAGAGGACAGGGCGACACCCCGCCTCGCGTTGGCGCACCCCGCGTCGCGGAGGAACCCGCACGCGCCGGCTAGTCGCGGTCTTCCGAGATTTGCAGCGGTGTTGCCGGATCGAGCCGCCTGATGATCGTGATCTGCTGGGGCGGGGTGCGGGTCCAATCGATCGTGAACGTGAACTCGACGGCGTCGCCGGGCTTGAGGTCGCCGAGCGCCGCCTCGGAGGCCAGGGGGAAAGGCATGATCATCTGCTTCATTCCGATCACCCTGCCGTCCTTGGACTTGAAGGTCGGGATCTCCTCGTGATGGATCTGGAGGAGGGCGCCCTTGGGATCGGGGAGCGCGACGATCTTCCCGCGCGAGGCGTAGGTTTCGACCGGCGCGCTCGCGGCGGGCGCCGGCGACGACCTTGAGCACGCGACGAGCATGCCCGCGAGGGAGCCGGCGGCGAGCACGAGGGAGACGATGAACGTGTGCTGGCGCATGGGATTCTCCTTGGTGGACAGTAGCCCCGAGAAGGCAAAGGATCGCGCGGGCTTCGAGGCGTTCGGTCGGGTCATGATGGCGTGCCGCACGGCCACGCAACATTCATGGTCCGGCGCTGTTTGATACGATGGAGTTGCATGGCGGCGTCCCGGCCGCGTCCACAAGGAGCATCGCATGAGGACCAGCAACCCCGCGTTCCGGCCCGGAATCTTCGAGGGGGCGATGCGTGACCTGGCGCCGGCGGCGTCGGGGAACGCGACGACGATGACGGTTCGCGGCACGGCGATGAAGGCGGCGCTCACACTTTCGATTTGCGTGCTCGCGACCGGCGCGAACTATGCGTTGATGCGCGATCCGGCGACGCGTTCGATCGCGGTCATGAGCGGGATCGGCGGCCTGCTGGCGGCGCTGGTCCTGGCGATCGTGATGGCCTTCAAGCCGACCGCGGCGAGGTTCCTGGCGCTGCCCTACGCCGTGCTGGAAGGACTCATGCTCGGGATGGTGACCTACTTTGCGGCGAACAACGGGCTCCGGGCCGGCAGAGCGATCGGCGAGGCGGGCGTGTTCAATGCTGTCGCGATGACGTTCGGGACCATGGCGGCGATGCTGACCGGGTACGCCGCGGGTTTCCTGCGGCCGAACGCGATGGTGCGCAACATCATCGTGATCGCGACCGCCGGGCTCATGTTCGCCTACCTCATCAACATGGTGCTCCGTCTTATCCCGGGGATGGGTGGGATCGGGTTCATCCATTCGGCCGGGCCATTCGGCATCGGGTTCAGCGTGCTCGTGGTGATCCTGGCGGCGGCCAACCTGCTGCTTGATTTCCAGTTCATCGAGGAAGGCGTGGCCCGCGGCGCCCCCAAGTCGATGGAGTGGTATGGCTCGTATGCCCTGCTTGTCACGCTCGTGTGGCTCTACATCGAGTTCCTGCGGCTGCTGAGCAAGATGAGGAAGTGACGCGGCGCGGCGGCGCGATCTGATCCATCGTGCGTAGCGTGAAGCCAACCAGCGACAAACTGCCGCGCCTGTGGGGATGGTCGTGGCGGGGCTGGGCTGCGCTGGTGGTGCTGGGCGCGATGCTGGCGGCGATGGCGCGGGGCGTTGACCTGCGCTATGAGCTTCAGAAGCTGATCATGCCGCTGGGATGGGGCGTGCAGGCGTGGTTCGCGGGCGAGCTCTTGCCTTCGCTGCGATTCGGGGCGGAGCTGGGTGCCGCGGGGCCGATCACGCTGTGCTGGATGCTCGCGGCGTTGCATGTTTCGCCGGCCCGGGGGCGTGGGATGGGGTATGGGGCGCTCGCGGTGCTGTGCGCGGCACTGCCGTGGTGCTGGTGGAAGGTGAGCGGGGAGATGATGACGGCGAAGTTTTCGTTCGGCGGGCTCCTGCCGACGGCGCCGTGGGTGAACGGGGCGCTCGCGATCAACGCGGTGCTGAGCTATCTCCCGGTGCTCGGGATTGTTTGGGGCACGACGCGGTCGTGGCGGCTGGCGCTGTCGATGTTGGGTGCGGCGGCGGTGCTCATCACGCCGATGGGACACGTGCGATTCACGCGGCTGACGGGCGAGCAGTCGCTGGCGTATGTCGCCGCGGTGAATCTCGTTCTGTGCTCGATGATGGTGTGGTGGGGCGTGCGGGCGCGGCGGCGCGCCCGGCCGGCGTATCTGTGCCGGGGTTGCGGCTACGACCTCCGGGGGATCGTGGCGACGGTGTGCCCGGAGTGTGGAAAGCCGCTCAATGTCCCGGCAGATACTTGTCCACCCAGTCATCCTGGCGGAGGACCGACGCGCGGTTGATGCGGTCGCGTTTCTCGGAGCGGCGCTGAGCGAGCCGGAAGAGCCACGCGTGGGACGAGGCGGGGAGTTCATCGCCCGGGCCCGCGGCGCGGCGCGAGACGATGCGGGCGAGGCGCGGCGTGTGGAGGCGCACGAGCTCGTCCTCCAGCGAGACGAAGACCTGGGCCGACCCGGGGTCGCCCTGTCGCCCGGAGCGGCCTATGAACTGGCGATCGATGCGCTTGGCGCCGTGGAGCTCGGTGAGGATGACGTGCAGGCCACCGGCTTTTTTCGCGGCGTCGTCGGGCTTGATGTCCGTGCCGCGACCGGCCATGTTGGTGGCGACGGTGATGGAGGCTTCGCGACCGTGCGCGCGTCCGTATCCGGCGGCGGCGATGAGCTCGGCCTCGTCCTTGTCGAAGTTGGCGTTGAGCACGCGATGCGGGAGGCCGATCGATCCGAGCAGGCGCGAGATCAGCTCCGACGCCGCCACGGATCGCGTCCCGACCAGGACGGGTCGGCCCGTGGCGTGCAGGTCGGCGACGCTCTGCGCGATGGCGCGCCACTTGGCTTCCTGGGTGCGGAAGACGCGCATCGGCCACTGCTCGCGGATCACGGGGCGGTTCGTCGGAACGACGATCACGGGTCGCGAATACACGGACTCCATCTCACCGGTCGCATCGGCGGCGGTGCCTGTCATGCCGCAGAGGAACGGGTAGCTTCGGAAGAACCTCTGGAAGCTCATGCGGGCGAGGGTTTCGCGATCGGCGGTGACGTCCAAACCCTCCTTGGCCTCGACGGCCTGGTGCAGGCCATGTTCCCACGAGCGGTCGGCGAGGAATCGCCCCGTGTACTCGTCGACGATGACGACCTTGCCGTCGACGACCTGGTACTGGCGGCCGTTGATATAGCAGTGGCGTGCGACGAGGGCCTGGCGGACGAGTTCCTCGGCGCGGCGCGTGGCGCGCCAGATGGAATCGGGGAGTTCGTCGAACATCTGGCGCGCGCGGTGCTGCCCGCGCCGCTTCAGCTCGGATCGGCGGTGGACGTGCTCGATGGAGTAGTCGGGCCCCTCGTCGAGCCTGGCGGCGATACGAGCGGCGTCGCGATAGACCCGGGCCATGTCGTGCTCGCGGCGCGAACGAGCGATGATGAGCGGCACGACACCCTCGTCGATGAGCACCGCGTCGCACTCATCGACCATCGCCGCGTGGAGTCCGGGGATCATCGGACCGCCGGCGCGTCCACCGGCGATGAGGGACTGGCGTCCGGTCCAGGGGGTGTTGACGGGGCCCATGCGGATCTGATCCCGGAGCCAGTCGGCGGTGATCTGCTTCGGCGTGCCGTAGACGATGGGCCTGGCGTAGATCTCGAATCGCTCGCGCTCTTCGGTCTCCTGGACGATGGCGCCGACGTCGCAAAGGCAGCGGCGGTAGAGCTGGCCGCGGGACTGGGCGTCGCGTGCGGCGAGGTAGTCGTTGACGGTAAGGACGTGGAGCCGGCGGTATCGCCAGGCCAGCAGTGGGGCGACGATCGAGCCGGTGAGTGTCTTGCCCTCGCCGGTCAGCATCTCGATGATCCGGCCGTGGTACAGCGCCAGCGCGCCCATGAGCTGGACCGGGTAGGGCTCCTCGCCGGTGATCCGGCGCGCCGCCTCGCGCGTGAGCGCCAGGGCGCGGCGAACGGCCTCTTCGTCGGCGCGGCCGCGGACAAAGACCTCGCGGGCGCGGGTGATGTGCTCGTCGAGCACCCCGTCCGAGCAGTGGCGAAGCTCGGGGGCGAGCAGGTCGATCCGCCGGGCCTGGTCGGCCAGCCAGGCGGTGCTGATCCGGCGGTTCTTCGCGCGCATCAGCACGCGTCCGAACGCCATGTCGACACCGGTCGGCACCGTGGGCTTGAGGCGCCGCGAGCGGAGCGATTCAAAGAGCGCGTGGTAGCGGGTGATGGCCTGGGACATTGGAGAGCTTGGCGGACGTTCAGCGGATCAAGGAGCAACGCGGGGTGAAGGCAGCGGTCGTGGGGATCGCCGGGTGATGGGCCTCCTAAATGGTGACTCGTCCCTGGATCGCCTTCTGGAGTCGATCGATCCACTGCGAGAGCCACGGCTTGCTGGGGAGCGTGAATCGGAGCCGGACGCGTTCGCCGGGCGCGCCGCTCCCGACGAGCTGGGCCGGGTCCTTGGCGTCGACGTACACCCACCAGAGGCGTTGTTTGGCCTGTGGTGCCGCGTGCGGATCGGATTGCTGTTCGGTCTCGATCGTTCCACCGCCTGATTAGGCCAGGGCGGGGTGCCGGAGCTGCCGCTGCCCGGCGTCGATGATGCGAACGTTGGCGCCGTCAAGAAAGCGATCGATGCGGGAGAGGGTGCGCATCTCGACGGCGAACTTGTCGCGCGGGAGTTCGAAGAGCCAGGAGGCCTCGGACTGGGTGAGCGACGCGGCGACGCGGAGATTCGCCGGGCTGACAAACTCGCAGATCTGCTTGCCTTCTTTCATGTAGGAACCGACGAAGCCGGCCGGATCGTTGCCGACAACGACGCCATCGAAGGGAGCGCGGACCACGAGTCGTTCGGCGCGATGGCGAGCCTGCTCGATCTGGGCCTCGATCGCCTCGACGCGGCCGCGCGCGACCTGCGCGTTGGCGGGCTCGCCCCTGGCGATGGCCTGCTGCTCGGTGGACCTGGCCTCGGCGAGCATGGCGTCGGCGAGCGCGAGCTGAGCGGTGAGTTCGGGGCTCTCGCAGGTGACGATGGGGTCGCCCTTGCGCACGAAATCGCCGGGTCGGGCGTGGACCCTGGCGACGAACCCGTCCGCGCCGAAGTAGAGACCCGTCGTGTTGTCGCTCTCGATCACGCCGCTGGCGGTGCGGTGGTCAGGCATGGGGATCGCGCCGATCAGCAGCGCGCCGGCGATGAGGAGCACGAAGCTGGTGAGGATCGCGCGGGGTCGGAACTCGGCCAGCTGGGGGCTGGTCGCGAGCCAATGGACGAACTTCCCGACCGGGAGAACGAACCACATCGCGGCGGTCCACACGGCCAGGATCAGCCCGATCGCGAAGAGCTTGCCCATGATGTAGAGCGTGATCGAAACGAACAGGAAGAGCCGGTAGATGAGCGCCGCGATGCCGTAACCGACGAGGATGGCCTGCTCGCCCGGAACGGAGCTTGGCGGCGTGGCGTTCTTGACGCGGTAGATGGAGCGCTGGGCAAGATAGTTGAGCATCATGGTCGAGCGCATCATGAGGTTCGGGACTTCGAGGAGGTCCGAGAGGATGTAGTACCCGTCGAAGCGCATGAGCGGGTTGGCGTTGAAGAGAACGGTGGAGACGCTCGATGTGAGCATGGCGTTGTAGGCGAGCTGGTGGGCCAGCCCGCCGGTGTCGCGCGTCGCGGTCCAGACGAAGGCGGCGATCGAGGCCACGAAGAGCTCGAAGATCATCCCGCCGGCGCCGACGGCCATTCGCCGGTACTTGCTCTCAAACGCCCAGCACGCCGACGCGTCGACATAGGGTGATGGCAGGAGCACAAGCATCATGACGCCCATCTCGGGAACCTGCCCGCCGAAGCGGCGACAGATCACCCCGTGCCCGGTCTCGTGGATGATCTTGGTGACCACAAAGACCGCCATGATCCAGCCCCAGTTGGAGGGCGCGATCGCGGAGCCAAACCCGCCCGCCAGCTCGCTCCAATGCGGGAGGACGGTGGCAAGCGCGGCCAAGAGCAGCACGAACCACGCGGCGAGGCCCACGGGATTCAGAATCGGGCGCAGGATCGGCTCGAGCCACATCAGGGCGCGGTCGGGGTTGATGAGCTTGAGGCGGAAGTACATCAGGCCGATGGCCTGCTGCTGAATCTTCTTCTTGGTGCGCTCCTTGCCGCGACCCAGGAGCTGCTCGGTCTCCGGCGAGTGATCGACGCGGAGGAGGTTTGAGTTGTAGAGCTGGCTGAGAAGGCTGATGATCTCGTTCTGGGTCGGCGCGTGGTCGCCGTAGCGTGACAGGACCAGCTCCCAGGTCTGCTCGACGGTGCGGGCGCCGTCGAGCAGGCCAACGAATTCATGGGCGATCGGGGAGAGCCGAAAGAACTGGTTGGTGGTGGGGTCGTGGGCGACGTGCCAGCGCATGCCGCGGTAGTGCTGGCGTGTGATCTGGACTTGCGGGCGAAGGCGCGGCGTCATGGCGCGGACGCGGTGCCAGAAGGGAGAAAACGTTGGTCGTTCGGCGGTCATGGCTGGATCACAGTTGCGGGCGGCGCATGGCCTGGCGGATGAGTGCGGACGAGGGATCGGAGATGGAGACTGGGGTCATCGGGCGCGGGATGTCAATGGGTCGAGGTCCTTTCGATTCGTGCATCATGTGCGGACGTGAGGCTTGGCCGTGCCGCCCTACCACCAGAGCCAGAGGCGGAGCTGGTCGATGACGCGACGCCCCGCGATCCACGCCAGCGAGTGCTTCTCGGTGTTGAAGCGAGCGATGCCCTCCATGCCCGGGCGGAACCACGCGGCGGATCGCTGGAGCTTGGCGCGCACGACAAAGGAGTTTGTTCCGTCTTTCGCCTGGGAGAGCGGCACGATCTTCTCGACGACGAAGGGAAACTCGCGGGCGGGGTCGGCCTTGGTCGTGATTTCGCCGGTCATTCCCTCGCTGATGAACGAGATATCGCGGTCGTCGACCTTGATGGTGACCACCATGTCGCTGAGGTCCGCGATCTGGAAGAGCGCCTGGCCGATCTGGACGGTCGAGCCGACGCGGTCCTTCACGTCCCCCGCGATGATCTTGCCCGCGATCGGGGAGCGGAGCTTGGCGCGCGACATGCGATCCGTGTAGAGGTCGAGCTTGGCCCGCGCCTGATCGGCCTTGGCCTGGGCCTGCTGAGATTCGGCGAGGTCGTTCTTCTTGAGCGCCTCGTCGGCCTTCTTGGCCGCCTCGGTCAGCTGGGCCTGCGCATCGAGGCTGTTGAGCACCAGCTCGGTCGTATCCATCTCCGCCAGCAAGTCGCCCGCGTTCACGTTGGCGCCGGGCTCGATCCCCGGCGCCAGCGAACGCAGCACGCCGTCGAATGGCACGCTGATCGTCCGCGGCTCGCGGGGCTCGAGGCTCATCGGCGCGCCGACGCGGTAGGGGATCCTGATAAAGATCGCGCCCAGCGTCGCGACCACGACCGCGATCCCGGCGAGCTTCCAGAGCGTGTGCTTGGGGCCGACCAGCCACGCGCCGGCCTTGAGCGCCGAGTCGTACGCGCGCTGGTAGAGCCAGCGGTCGTCGTTGAAGCGCACGCGGAGCACCGGCGCGACCAGGTCGAGCGCCGCCTGGAGCAGTTCCAGCGTCGAAACCTCGACCGTCCCCGGCGTTGTCGTCTCGATCGTCACCACGCCGATCACGCGATCATCCACCCGCACCGGGAGCGACGCGACCTTCAGGCGCGCGTCCGCGGCGGCGAGCTCGCGGTGCGCGTGCACCACCGCCTGCGAGAGAAGCACGTCCGCGCCGGCCCCCTGCGCGGGCGGCGGCGGGTACAGGATCGGCTGCTCCTGGTCCAGGCATTCGTCCATCGCGGCCTCGAGCTTCTGCACCGCGATCATGCGGCGGTCAACATGCTCGGTGTCCGTGATCGCGATCACGCGAGATCGCAGGCGCCCCGGCTGCGAGTCGCCGCGGGCGCTCCACCCGTCGATCCACGCGAACGCGACACGCTCCGCGACCAGCTGGCGCGAAAAGTCATTCACGAGCTGCAACGCCGCACCCTTGAAGGTCGGCGCCTGGTTGATCGACGCGATCAGGCGCGAGGCCAGGTCCAGCGAGGCGCTGGCGGCACGCGTCCGGCGCAGCTGCTGCATCGCCGCGTGCGTGTGCACGTAGCCGGCGAGAACCTCCAGAAGCGCCAGCGTCGTCTGGAGCGCCTGGCGCGAGCGTCCTTCGGTGAGCAGCGTCACGACGGCGGCGACCGGGCCCGCCGCGTTCTCGCCCGAGATCGCTCCCAGGATCGGGACCGCGATCAGGTAGCCCTTGCTGGCGGACCCGTCGTACAAGAGATCCGCGTTCTCCAGCCCAAAGACCTGCACCTGGCGCGTCATGGCGGCGCGCCGAGCGGCGTTGCGTGCGTCGGCGGCGCGCTCGACCTGCTCGTCGGGCAGCGCGACATCGAGCGTGAGGCCGCGGTCGATCGCCGCGGCGGTCTCGGGCGCGATGGGCCAGGCCAGCACCGGCTTGGGGTCGACATCGGGCGTGGGTTCGTCGGGGCTCTCACCCTTGGGGGCGCTGGCGATCGTGAACAGCACGCCCTGACGGGCCGTGCTCACCTGACCCAGCGCGCCGAGGAGGCGGGCCAGGAAGATGCGATCGTCGGGCGCGGGGGCGGCCAGGTCCGAGACCAGTCGCGCCCAGCCCGGCGCCTTGATGTTTGAAAGATCGATCACTTGCTCGCTCCGACCTCGGCGACTCGTTTCGACCACGCCTCGCCGGGCTCGCTGAATCGCACCCACGCCGTCACACCCGCCACGGTCCTGTCCGGATTGGGCACAGCGACTCGAACCCGGCGCGTTCCGCTGGCGGCATCGGCCACGGCGCTCACCTCGATCACCTTCCCTTGTCGGACGCCCGCCTGCCCCGGAAGGTCCATCAGCACCCAGCAGGCGCTCTCGGTCTGGAGATCGAGCGTCTTGCCGGTCGGGACGGGCACGTCGATCCAAAGCGGATCGACATTGACGACGCGCACGATCTTGTCGCTCTCGGAGACCGTTTGACCGACGTCCACGGAAATCTGATCCACCACGCCGTCGAACGGCGCGACGATGCGCAGTTTGTCCACGCGGGCCTTGAGGCGGTCAACCTGCACCACCTCCTGCTGCTGCGTGACTTCGGCCTGGCCAACGTCGATCTCGGCGCCTTCCCAGCTCACGCGCGCGCGATCAACCTCGGTCGGTGACGCGCTCCCCTTGGCCTGAGCTTCCTTGTATCGCTCGTACTCCAGCTTCGCCAGCTCCGCGGCCTTCTTGGCCTTCTGCACCGGCAGGTCGGTCTGCGCGCGGAGCTCCTGGAGCTTGACGACGATCCGGTCCTCGGCGTCGTC